>Ga0335069_10001936_pt1 | contig 32555 bp, 49 predicted proteins | sample Lox_Sample_11_FD_206714 | JGI IMG/M metagenome (GOLD analysis project Ga0335069, IMG submission 206714) | Soil microbial communities from Loxahatchee National Wildlife Refuge, Florida, United States - Lox_Sample_1.1 | ecosystem: Environmental > Terrestrial > Soil > Wetlands | place: USA...
AATGACGATACTTGATCAATTACACGCAGGCAGCTTCCGAGGAAATAAATTCTATGTCACAGAGGCTTCGACCTCCGGCGGCAGAAAACAGGTAAAGCATGAGTATCCAAACTCGGATGTGCAAAACATCGAGGACTTGGGGTTCAAACCGCGCAACTTCAAACTGTCAGCTATCATTGCTGGAGATATTGCACCCGATGGAAGTTCCAATTATTTAGAAAAACGTAATGCTCTACTTGCTGCATTGGAACAGCCGGGAGCAGGAACGCTTTCACATCCGTTTTTCTTTTCGTCGCTTCAAGTAATTGCTCGCCCATATTCATTAAGCGAGAAAATGACAGACTTGAATGTTGGATATATTGAATTGGAGTTTGACATATCTGGAGTTCCTTCCAATCCAACGCCAGAAACGACCTCAGTTGCCCAAATAAATGCACTTGCTGGAAAGGTAATGGATAGCCTTGGCAAGAACATTGACGATGGGTGGGGTACATCGTCTGGTTTCAATCTTTCTTCCGCAAAAGATCTGCTCAACGACTTCACATCTTTTACTCAGTCAACTACACGAAGCATTTACCAAGTACAGACTGAAGTGAATGGATTTAATAGCATGGTGTCAACATTTTCAAATAACATCGCAACTATTGCTTCTGATCCGTCCAAAGTTTCACAAGGCGTTATTGGAATAATTGAAACAGTTGGCGGATTATATCAAACCACCGAGCAGGCAATGGGAGTACTAAAACAAGGCTTCAGTTTCAACGACAGTGTTCCGTCTATTCTTCCAACGACACCGCAAAGAATCGAAAGAGCATTGAACAACAAATTGATTAAGCATTCAGTACAAGTTGGTTACCTTGCCATGGCGTATCAAGCCGCAGCACAAACTGATTATGCCACGCTAGACGATCTTGAGGCCGATCAGCAAGTGCTTGAGGCTCAGTTCCAGAAACTTGCAAACGATAGTGTTGATCCAGATACGATGGATACTTTGGCAAATCTTCGTGCATCTGCAAATATCTATATGCAGAGCCAGCAATTAACATCGGCTGAAGTCATCAGCATCTACGCAAACGAGTGTCCAATTTCAGTGCTTGCATACAATTATTATGGCAAGGTGACAAACATTGAATCATTGACTTCACTTGTTGCCACGTTGAACCGTCCGATGTCTGACAATCCATCATTCGTTTCTGGAAATATCCAGCTTGTCACCGCATGATAGCCCTCGAAGTAGGTGGTGTACCGTTCACTAACTTTCTATCCATGACCATTAAAAAGTCCATGGAGGACTTGAGCGGAACATTCAATTTCAGAGCGTCGAACGCAGACAAAACGACCTTTCCAATAAAGGCCGGTGACGCAGTAAAAATAACCTACTACAACTCGAAAAATAAACCATTTGTTCTAATCACTGGCTTCGTCGATATGATTACACCGTCAGTAGATCCAAACTCACATGACGTTTACATACAGGGCAGGGATGTTACTTGTGACATCGTTGATTCAACGCTTGGGGAAGGATCTGTTATATTTAATAACGAAGCCACACTGACACAAATAATTCAAACTGCTCTTGCTTCAATAGGGAGCAGCATAAAAATTATTAACCAAGCAGGCACGATAACCAATCCAAGCAGCATTGAGCGGCCACAAGGTCAGGCAGGGCAGGGCGTGTTCGATTTTATTGAAAAGCAGGCAAGGCTTCGCGCCGTTCTTCTTACCACCGATGGACTTGGAAATTTGATTATCACCAGAACAGGAACAGACGACTCAAAGTTCACTATTTTGAATCAGTACAACAATTCAAAAAATAACGTCCTGTACAGTTCGGCAACTTATGATCTTTCAAAAAGGTTCAACAAATATATTTGTGTGTCGCAAAAAAACTTGGTTGCCATGAATGATAGTGAGGAGGATAGCGGTCAGGAGGATGATGCAGCCGCAAACGAGATTGCGATTGATAATGGTATTGCATACGACAAAGACATTCGAGCAGGCAGAACATTAACCTTGGTAGTCGAAAATGCGTCCAGTAGTGATCAGCTCACGCAAAGAGCAAAATGGGAAGCTAGCGTAAGGAAAGCCAGAAGCCTAACCTATACCGCATCTGTGTACGGAATGGAGAACCCAGAAACGAATAACGTGTTCGTATTTAATCAACTGGTGAATGTAATTGACGACAATGAAGGACTATCAGTACAAATGCTTATAAAATCGCTTGTGTTCACAGTTGAGGTTGATGGTGGTACGACGACCCAATTTGAGTGTGTTGACAGAAACGCTTACTCACTTGATCTGAACGAGCCAATTTTTTACAACATACAAGACCCATACGAGGCGCTATGAAATCATTGATACGCGGACTTATAAAACTTTGCGTTCCGAAGAAAAACTCATCGGATACCGACAACTTTCCTACCTGCCAGATAATGACCCTTGGAGCTGCCAGCGACGCTATTGTTCTGCAACCGTATGGGTTGACCTCCCGCCCTCCAGAAGCCGGTTGCCTCGGCCTCGTATTTAACATTCAAGGCCAACAACAGAACAAGATTTTCATTCCTTTTGCCCCTCGACTGCGAAAGAAAGGGTTGAAGGCAGGTGAAGTAGTTTTTGAAAACATGCTGGCACATAGCTTTTTCAAACTGAATGCGGCTGGAGGGCTGGAAATAAACATCCCGGGGGATATTTCTGAAACCTTCAAAAACATCACAATCAAGGGTCTGAATGCTACGACTACTTTGAATGCGTTGAATCTGAATGTCACTACAGTAAACCTTGTCGGAAACCTCAACATTACTGGTACACTTATGGTTAATGGCAAGAATATTGGAGTCCATCAACACGGAGGGGTTGCTACTGGAACCCATAACACGGGTAATAACCTATGAAGTACCAAGATGTTGCGTTTAACTACAATGCTGGCTACTGGGACTTATCACTCGGTACTGACGGAGATTTTTCAAAGGTTGACTCATTCGATACAGCCATACTTTTGTCTGCCATCGGGAGTAATAGAAGGGCTTCCGCAGACGAAGTTTCATTGCCTCAAAATCGACAAGGATGGATTGGCGATGCAAATAATGCCGTGGAATACGGTTCAAAACTTTGGATTTTGTTTCAGGCAAGACTAACTCTTAAAACCTTGAACCAAGCCAGAACCTATCTGGAGCAAGCGATGCAATGGTTTTTGGACTACAATTACGCCGATGAAGTGGTGATTAATATGACTCGTACAAGTACAGCAGCAATTGCCGATATAACGCTCAAAGTCTCTCAGGATTTAGTGGCGCATAAAGAATTAGTATTGTGGGAGAACACAGGTGCTTAACATACCAACGAACCCAAAATCACTGGAAGATCGAAGTAAAACTGACCTTGTTGCAGAGCTTCCTTCAACGGCAAATCCGTTTCTTCAGGAATCATGGATGGCAGCACAGGCAATTGCCAATGCTCGCCGCGTGTATGAGTTCTATCAACAATTGACCATCCTCGAACAAGAAGCAATCCCCATCACCGCACAGGAAAAGGTTCAGCAATGGGCATCGTATTGGGGTCTGACCTTAAATCCGGCAACCCAGTCTGCTGGTAATGTTATTGCAACCGGAACAGCAGGAACGCTGATTGACACCACGGCGCAACTTCAGGCGTCGAATGGAATTCAGTATGGGATTACAGCGGCGGCAACTATTTCAAATCAATCTGCCGGTATTTCATCACTGACTCATGTTGGTCTGGTAGCAACCGCCGTATTGACTTCGAACATAAGCATGTATACCGGAATGACGATGACCATTTCAGGGGCGGTTCAGTCTTCATACAATGGCGATTTTACGATCACCGTTTTAAGTAATAACTCCTTCACCTATACAATGGCATCGAATCCCGGAGCGAACGCTACCGGAACCCTTTTGGCAGCATTTACAACTGCCGTATTGCAGGTGCAATCAATTCAGTTCGAGGGTGATGCTGGTGCTGGTGAAGTGAATCAGGATGCAAATGCTAAACTAACCATCGTTTCTCCGATCGTAGGGGTCAACAACAACTTCTACGTAGATCAGGGTGGACTTGGCGGCGGCGTGATTCAGGAAACGATTTCACAACTAAAAACAAGGCTTATTAACAGGGTTCAGAATCCGGTTGCCATGTTCAATGATGCCGCGATCCGCGCCAATATCATTGACAATATACCCGGAGTTACGGGAGTATTTATTCAGGACGCTACCCCCGCTGCCGGTCAGGTGACTATCTATTTTGTGCGTGCCAATGATGCAAGCCCGATCCCATCCGGTGCAGACGTAACAGCCGTTTATAATCAAACGCTGAAAATTAAACCGGCAAATACACTGAGCAGTGATGTAATAGTTTCTGCTCCGACTCCAGTTGCCACTACTTTTAACTTCACGGCAATGACCCCGAACGACGCAGGAACACAGGCAGCGGTAACGGCTGCTTTGGATGCTTTGTTTCGTGATGAGGGCGCTGTAGGATCGCCAATGACCAAGGTTCAGTACAACGCAGCGATAGCCAATGCAGGCGTTACCGCTTTCACCCTGTCGTCACCAACTGGCGATATTGGTGGCGGCGCAAGTCAGTATCCAACTCTATCGGGCGTTAATTATCCATGATGTTTAAGCAGCACAGCATCGAAGAACATGCCTCGGCAATAGCGGCATACTTGCCGAATGGCAGGCTATTCGAAGCAAAAAACATTGATGGATCACTTTATCGGATGTTCCTGAAAGGGCTAGCACATACGAATCAGGATGTGGAATCAATGCTCATGCTTTTTGAGCAAGAAATTGATATTTCGCAAACAACGCTTTTTATAACTGAGTGGGAGAAAACTGTAGGGATACCGGACTCCTGTTTCGATACGAATGTTTCGCTGGAAACTCGCAGGAAGCAGGTTATCCTGAAACTGGCCTCACTCGGCGTACAGACATCGGACGATTTTATAAACCTTGCAGCCATATACGGGGTAACGATCACCATTACCTCTGGGATCGTGTACGATTCCTTCCCCATGACGTTTCCAATCATTTTTTTCAATAATGCCAAGGAAGCTCGCTTCACGATGGTAGTCACTTACTATATTGAAGCCCAGTACCGTTTCCCGTACACTTTCCCTATTGTTTTTGGGAATCAATCAATACCAATTTTGGAGTGTCTTTTCAGGAAATTAGCTCCGGCCAACGTCGATGTTTACTTCCTGCAGTCAGACCAAAAACCAAGTCCACCGAACACTGGTGGCTTTAGTTTCGGTTTCAATGAAGGGTTCCAAATTTATTAGAGGACTATGAAATGCAATCGTTAACAGGCAAAGCTACAGGCGACACCTTAACCGCAACCGAGTGGAATCAACTCCCGCAGGAGGTTCAGAATGTCATCACGGCATTAGGCCAAAGCCTATCAAACGGCGATCTAAACCAATTAGGAAAAGCGATTGCTGGTTACGCCGCATCTTCTGAGTTTTTCACTGATTCTGGTACAGCCAATGCTATTAACTTGGTACCGGGAGGAAGCCTACAAGCGCCTACCAGTTTCCAGAATGGTATGCGCGTTCGCCTTCGTAAAGGCATCACCAATACTTCAAACGTCACTCTGGTTGTTGGCTCGCTTGCATCCAAAAAAGTTCTTGACCAGACAGGATCAGCACTTGCCTCTGGTGATTTAACAGCCGGACTACCTTACGAGTTCTGGTATGACATTACTGCAGACTCAGCAGCAGGCGCATGGATTTACAAAAAGCCTTCCTCGCTTACCAACAGTCTGCCACGCAATTATATTGATGGGCTGATACTTTCAAACAACGCAACGACGCCAGCAACCTGTCTGGATATTGCAGCTGGTACTTGCAAAGATTCAGCGAATACAACCGACTTCACGCTCGCTTCGGCAATGAGCAAACAGATTACTGCTACATGGACGCAAGGCGGCACTCCCGGGACACCAGTAGGCGGATTCCCCTCTGGATTAACCTCGGGCGCACCTGTAAATAACACTTGGTACATGGTATTCGCAATTTGGAAGCCGAGTGGCCAAGTGGACTTCGGGTTTGACATTTCATCCAATGCCGCACAACTTATGGCTTCCGCAAGCGGATCTGGCTATACCAAATACCGTCAGATAGGATGGATTCGATACGGAGTTGGGACAATCCTGAAGTTTTTCCAAAATGGAAACAATTTTGAGTATGACGTTCCAATTCAAGATATTTTTGGACTAAATACGGCCAACACTGACATAAAAACAGTCACAGCCCCTCCTAATACAAAAGTTGACTTTGCTGTTTTTGTGGCGAACTCTGACGCAAGCTCAAGTAACACTGTGTACATGAAATTAAGGCAAACACAGGAAACATCAGCCATTGCGGGCTCGGCGGGTTTTGATATGCAGGCAGTGAGATCAGCAGGCGCATGGACTTCCCCTTGCTCCGGGAAGGTTTCGCAATACGTTGACAGTTCGAGTCAGTTGAAACTTTCTGTTTCAGACACTGCCAGAACATTCGTTACATTATCAGCTTGCGGCTGGACTGATTACCGAGGTCAGCAGTAATAAGTAATGCTTCCGCTCCCTGCAACAGCCAGTATCGTGGCTCCCTACGCTACTGGCTAGGGAGTGGAGGCATCACTAAAACACTTGCCTTTGGATCGTACAAGGCAATTAAAATAGCGTCACAGCGGCCATCCTTCAGCCCTCCCATTCGGCCACGGATATTTGCCTCCGGGTAGATGGTGTCCACAACATCTGCAGAATGTATACCTTCCTTCGTTTTTCCAACTACGCCAAACTGCTTTTGCCACTTTTTGGGCTGGACTACTTCGTAAGGTATTTCCAGAACCTCCAGAACCGAGAAAACAGCTTGGTATGACATCCCGAAGGAAAACATGGATGAAACCCCTTGCCCGGGCATGGCGCTTGCTCGCTCGACGTTTACGCGCTCAGGCCTGTGGCGCAGTAACGCGTCTGCCAGCGCCTTTGAGTCAACCATATTGCCTTTGTCCCACTGGGTGGGCTTTTTCGGCATGTCTATCACTTCGAGTAGGGTGAAGTCGTTAAAAAAAGCGATGCCGCCGCTCAAACCAACATCTATGCCTGCGTAAATCATAATTGTTCCATGTGAAACATTAGTTTAGGAAAAGGACAGCAATTCATCTATGACCTGGTCTAGGTCGTCTTTTGTGTAATTGGTACAAACCATTGCCAGAATGGCGTCAAGTGAGCGGTTGTAGATACCCTCGAAAACGGTGTCGTCTTCGAGCTTGCTGAAGGATATTGATTTTGCACGAGGCGTGTACTCGTTCCATTTTATGCTATAGACCATTTCGCACCATCCAGCCGCTATTAGAATGTCCTCTCTGAATTTATCCTCGTCCTTTTTTGGCGCTCCAAACTGGGCAAACCGGGTGTCTTTTGGATCGTATGGGGCTGGCTCCCAATGGCTGAACCCTACCTCCATCAGGGCAAAAAACTTGCGGAGAAACTTCAAATTGCGGGGTATGGTGGCATTGATCTGGTAGACCACGCCAAGGCGCAGCTTGTCGAAGTTTTGTTTGTCTATGGCAGAAGCCGGTATCAATGTGCCGGCGGATGTGGCTACAGCGCAGAATTTCATAGTTGCAACTCCGTTTGGGGGTTGGTTAAAGGATTTTGTTCACCGTGGTTTTCTCGACCAGCAGGGTCGTTTTTTTGGCTCGCTCGTCGATAATGACGTGGCATTGCTCCTGCTCATACCGGTAGATGGTCGCCACGCCGAGTCCAAAGAAGTCAGCAGCCCACTGACGCGCCTTAGTGCCTTTTAAGCCATTTATAGCCTGTATTCTCGACATAAAGCCTGAAAACGGTATCAAATTCTTTTTCATATCTACTGCCAGTCGGTTAATTTCATGCAATTATAAATAGTATTTATCAAAAATGATATACAAATATCGACCCAAAATAGGGCGCTGCCTATGCACCATATAGGCAAACACCCCTCGGATTTCCGATACCAAAAAAACAAAGAACTAATAAAAACTGGTTGTCAACTGTATCAAAATTGATATATCATTATGTTGTGGTTGAGGCAATTACGCCCAACCAGCAACCTAGAGGAACTACACATGAAAGTCATTGGATTCAGCTCAAAATGCTCAAAAAGCTACGAATCAGTCGAAGCAGCAGAAAAAGCCATTGCTTCACACATCGTAAAAATCAGAACTGGTTTAACCCAGCAATCTGCTTACTACAAAGAATTTTCTGACACCATCCGAGTGATGATCGTGCCTGCTAACGATGATAGCAGCCGCTTCATACCAGTTGCCTGCCTGACCCGCGAGCAATTTGGTTTGGCATCACCATTCTTTGTTAACTACAAATTCCCGGTACTCGGCCTATAAACGACCCGCCCCGAAAGGGGCGCTGTCGGGCGGTGTGTACTGCTCCTGATGAGTCCTAAAGGACGAAACAGCAACTTTTAATTAAATAGGTGATTTTATGAAACAAGGCAAAACTTTAAGTCAACTGGCAGCAGAGCTGGAGCGTCAGCAAAATAGCAAGCGCGACCTCGTTGCAGATACTCGGAAGTTAACCATGCTTTCAACTGAGAATTCGTTCCAAGTTGAAATCAATGGTGCAAAAGAAGTGTTTCCAATTACTGATATTGCAGGCAAGCAATTGGCCGACCACGCCGGTATCCCGCAAAAGTATTATGACCGCATGCCGCAGGATTTACGTGCTACCAATGTCAACCACTGGTTACAAGCCGAACCTGCCAAGCGCATGGTGCGTACTTTAGATGGTAAGGCCAGAGCATTCCTTTCTGATCGTTATCGTATGCTGGACAATTTTGACCTTGCAGAAGCAGTTCTGCCGGTGCTTCTAGGAGTTCCGCAAGCAAAGATCGTTTCATGTGAATTGACTGACCGCCGCATGTATATCAAGGCATTGTTTCCAAAGATTGAAGGCGAGTTGAAAGTTGGTGATCTGGTTCAATCTGGCGTGGTAATCAGCAACAGTGAAGTCGGTCAAGGTAGTTTGCGAGTTGAGCCTTTGGTTTTCCGACTGGTTTGCAGTAACGGAATGATCAGCAATATGTCAAAACGTGCTTACCATCTTGGCAAGGCTTTAGGCTTAGAAGATAATGCGCGGGAAATTTACCGCAATGAAACAATCACTGCTGACAATAAAGCATTCTGGATGAAAATTCAGGATACAGTTCGTGCTTCGGTTGACCAGAATTCATTCAATACTATCGTGAAAGAAATGCAACGCACGATGGGTATGGAAATGGAAGCCGATCCAGTGACAGTGATTGAGCGAGTACAAAAGCGTTTCATGTTCAGTGATGCTGAAACAGGTTTGGTAACTCGCCACCTGCTTGGTGAAAGTGATTTTACAGCATTCGGATTATTGAATGCGGTAACTCGCACTTCGCAGGACTTGAGTGATTACGACCGCGCTACTGACTTCGAGCGTTTTGGTGGTCAAATCCTTGAGCTTGACAAGGGTGAGTGGCACCAACTGGCTAAAGCTGCGTAATACTTTAATGAGGCTCTGGAGTTCAGAGCCTCTTTTTTTCGAGGTAAAAATGTCAACTAATTACAAAGAATTAACCGAGCTTGTTTCTCTTTTGAAATATAAAAATAGAACTGGTTTGCTTTATTGGTCAAAAAATTTTGATAGAAAAAATAGAGTTGGTCAAAAAGCAGGATGTTTAACAAATCGAGGTTACATGCAATTAAGATTCAAAGGGAAAGTATACTTTGCCCATAGAGTTATATTTTTTATGCACCATGGATTTTTACCAGAACAAATAGATCATAAAGATGGAATTAAATCAAACAACAAAATAAAAAACTTGCGTGGTGCGAATCATTCTCAAAACCAACAAAACTCTAAAAAAAGAACAAACAACTCTTCTGGTTACAAAGGAATAACATGGAGAAAAGCAAGTAAAAAGTGGGTTGTTAGAATAGTTGTTGACAGAAAATCCCATCATGTGGGGCTTTATGAAAATATTGAATTGGCAGTTAAAGCTTGCAATATAGCAAGAAAAAAACTACATAAAGAATTCTTTAATTCAGGAGGAAAGCGTAATGTCATTTAGTAGTTATAAAAAAGCTCAGGAAACACAAGAGCTGCAACGCAAGGCGAAGGTTGTTCTAAAGTGTAAAGAACTTTTGGACGCTCGCGCCACACAACTGATTACAACAATTTCAAAACGAATTGGCATGTCGCCTCAGTTTGTTGAACACAAAATTGATTTAATAGCCCGTGGAATGAGGGATTACTAATGGGTGAAATAGCAGATTCAATGATTGAAGGCGAGCTGTGCCAATTCTATGGGGAGTATCTTGGCGAGGCTTGTGGATACCCGCGATCATGCGGCGCATGCGGTGGCGATAAGCAACCAAAAGGAAACGACTTCAAGTTCCGCAGAACCGATGAGTTCAAACTGGCTCTTGAAAAGTCTGGTATTAATTATCGGGATGCCGGTAACCACACTTTATTAATTCGCCAGTATAATGTTTCAGTTGATGTCTATTGTTCTACCCATAAGTGGAAAGACAATAAGGACAACAATAAAATTCATCATGGCGATGAAAAGAAATTTATGAAGTGGATTGCAGCGAGGATTCAATAGTGTTTACAGTTGTTCAGACTCGCAGAAAGAATTCAGACAGAGAAAAATATATTCCGAGGAATGTACTTCCTTTGTATGGCATCCTACTCAATATGCCTGACGGCACCACTCCATTAATTGCCAATAGACTTTGTCATAGCGATATTGAAAGGAAAAAACAATTTCTTAAACAAGTAGCATTTACGAGGTATCAGTTGTGAATCAAGTAGTAGAAAAGAAACAGATAGTACAATTTCCAGATGTAGTTTTTGAAGCACCAAAGTTTCAGGTCAGTGCTTTTGGTCTGGCGCATCGAGTGATTAAAGTAATGCGCGAGGCAGGCATTAAAGAAAACTTTATTGAGCAGTACAAGGAAAATGTCAAAGGATTGAATGTCGAGGATACGATGATTGTAACAATGTATACGGTGACGGTGGTTGAATGAACAACCAGCTATCATTAATAAACAGCCAGCAGTTAATAATACCTCAGGATGGGGATACCGATTTTTTTGATCAATTTATTACATCTACTGATGATGATTGGTTGCAGGAAATGTTAATTGAATATAGTGATATTAAAAAAAATATAGTTTCTATATTTGAAATTTCACAGCAAGGATGTTTTGGAGCTATGCACTATTTTTTGAATTCAAAAGCTATGGGAGACTGGCAAGGTAAAGTAGTTGCGTCGAGTATTTTTAATCTAGAGTCTGCTATAGCTTGTTTGAATTCTGAGTTTTGGAAACGTGCGTTTGATAAAACAGACATCTATTCACACTTACCTCAAAAGCGCCGCGACGAATGGAATGATATGTTCAGAGATAATAAAACAATAGAATTTTCTGAAGAGTCAGTCAGGAGCACAATAAGTCATCATTTACACAGCAGAACAAAATACTTAGCAGAAAGAGTAGATGGAATTTTTCAAAACCTTTCTAGGTCGCATGTTACAAATCAACCTGAAGGATTTAGTAAGCGATTCATAATGGAATACATGTATACGATGGGTGATAGTCCTGACTCCCGTCGATCAGGTTTTATAAGTGATTTGCGCGGAGTTGTATCAATGCTTACTGGTAGAGAAATAAAAGGCCATATTGATAGTTATGGACTTTTAAGAAAACTTTACCAAAATCATGGAGAGTATTTTGATATTGATGGCGGAGCTTTTAGAATGAAAGCCTACTTAAAAGGCACTCTGCATATTGAAATCCATCCAGATATTGCATGGAAATTAAATCAGTTGTTGGCAATTCTTTACCCTGTTGCAATTCCATCATCTCTTAGACGAAAACCAACAAAAAAACCAAAAGAATTTAATTTGAGGAATGATTTATTATCCATCGATGCTCTTCATATTATTACAGGTTCGCATGTTAGAGAAAATGGCAGAGCAATAGATATAAGAAGCTATGGCCATGAAAAATCTGTACAGAAAGAAGTTGAGTCTGTCATGTTATCTATCGGTGGTGTGCCGCATAAAAAAGCAAAAGATTCTCTGCATGATTTTGTTTTTGATTACGATATACGAGAAGTAATTGATCAGATAATATTATGTGGGTACATACCGGATTATCAGTCATACCAGTATTATCCAACAATACCAGCAGTTGCAAAGGCAGCAATTAGTATGGCCGACATTGATGATACGCATCAGTGTTTAGAACCTAGTGCTGGAACAGGAGGTATTTCAGATTTTCTACCAATCGATAGAACTATCTGTGTTGAAATATCAAATATTCATTGCGCTATTCTTAAATCAAAAGGATTTATGACTATACAAAAAGACTTTCTTATATGGTCGTTTGAGGAATCAAAACGATTTGACCGAATAGTAATGAATCCGCCATTTTCAAAGGGAAGAGCAGAACTTCACGTTAAAGCTGCCGCTAATATGCTTACCCATGACGGCGTACTCGTAGCTATACTTCCATCAACTTTTATTTACAAAAATATCATTGATGGCTTTACTCATTCGTATAGCAAAATTTTTGAGAATTGTTTTAATAATACTGGCGCCAGAGTTGTTATTTTGAGAGCTACTAAAATATAGAATTTTGAATCAATTTTGATATATAATGCCAAACCACTATCTAAGAGGAAAGAAGCCATGAATACAGCAGCACAAACCGATGTAAAAGAAGAAGTTAAAACCATTGATCCATTCTATGAAGATGGCAAGGCACGCCGAGTCGTAGCTATTCAAAAAGCCAAGGACAAGTTCGTAGACATCAACCATCACATAAAGCTGCTTGACTGGGCGACTGAAGAAAGTTTTGCCATACAACTGATTAACAATAACGATTTTATTCGCAATACAGCAGAGAAAAATCCGCAGAGTTTGTATCGAGCAATGACCAATGTTGCAGCGGTTGGCTTAACATTAAATCCTGCGCTTGGCTATGCCTACTTGGTGCCTCGCGATGGAAAAATTTGTCTGGATATTTCGTACAAAGGTCTTTGTAAGATTGCAACCGATAGTGGCGCTGTGCGATTTGTACAGGCTAGACTTGTTATGGATTACGAGACATTCAAATTAAATAAAATCAATGAACTGCCAACCCATGAATCAACTCGTGAAAATTCTTTTATAGGAGAAAAAGGGAAAGTTGTTGGCGTTTATTGTGTTGCAAAAACTTCAGATAATGATTTTTTAACTGAGCCGATGAGCGCAGATGAGTGTAATGAAATTATGAATCGCTCTGCTGCTGTTAAATCTGGCAAACACAATCCTTGGCTTACTGACTGGAATGAAATGGCCAAGAAAACAGTAGTAAAACGTGCTTCAAAAATGTGGCCAAAATCAGAACGTACCGAGCGATTGGATAATGCCATCAACATATTGAATGAGCATGAGGGTATTGATTTTGAACGGGAGCACACCCCTAAAGAACCAGTCGTTGTAATTACCGAAGAGCAGGAAGTAAATTTGATTGCCGCGCTGGAAGATAAAGGCGTCAAACTTGAAAAGGTTCTGAAGTATTACAAGATTAACAAACTCAGTGATCTGCCACAGGACAAGCTGGATGATTGCTTCAAACTGATTGAAAATACAAAACCAGCCGAGAAAAAGTAATGGAATTTCCTTTGATGGAACAACGATCCCCTGAGTGGTATGCGCTTCACTCGGAGTACATCACTTCTTCTAATTTCGATACTATAGTAAACGGTACCGAAAAAGGCTGGATGTCCCTGATTAAAAACCTGAACAATCCGCGTGAATTTTACTCAAAGCATACCGAATGGGGAAAGCAGTACGAGGACGAGGCATTGTCATTATTTGAAATGCTCACTGGCATTGATACTTACAAAATTGGTTTTGCTACTCACGATGACCATAAGTTTGTTGGATGCTCACCAGATTTTCTGGTTAACCCAGACATCGGTGGTGAGATAAAATGCCCAAGCAATTCGGCAAATCATTACATGGTGATGATGTCAAGGAAAGTTCCAAGGCAGTATGTGGCGCAGGTTCAAGGCGGCATGTGGTGTACTGGCAGGAAGCAATGGTGGTTTCTCAGTTACGATCCAAGACAAAGGCCAGAACATCGGCTTGTATGGTTTTTGGTTGATCGTGATGATGCCTACATTGCAAAACTTGAACGCAGAGTGCTCGGCTTTTTGCGAGTATGGAAAGGTGGTGAGCCGACATCAAACTATTTCGGTGGTATTGGTAGCAGCTTGCCACAATTATTTTAACCAAGAGGAAAGAAACATTATGAATACAGCATTAAAGTTACAATCTGACGAGGAACAAAAACTCGTTTCACATGCCAATGAATTAATTTCAATGGCAGACCGTTGTGTAATTTTTACTGATCAGGACAATGAAAAGGCATCGGACTTGGTGAAGTTTATCAAGACGGCCTTCAAAAAGTCTGAAGATGATCGTAAGTCGATTACAGATCCGTTGAATGCGGTTATCAAAAACATCAACGCTCGATACAAGCAATTTACTGATCCATTGGCAAATGCTGAAACAAAGGTAAAAACCTTAATGTTGGCATATTCTCAGGAAAAGCGCCGTAAACAGGCCGAGGAAGAGCGTATTGCCCGTGAACAGGAACAGGCGCGATTGCTTGCCCTTGCTGAAGCTGAAGAGGCAAAAGGCGATGTACTCGCGGCTGAAACCGCTATTGAGCAGGCCGTTGAAGTTGAGCAGGCTCCAACGCAAGTTCAGACACCGGCGACAGTGCGGGGAGACTTTGGCTCAACCAGTTCAGTGAAGAAAACTTGGACTTTTGAAGTGACTGACATCAAAGCACTGGCGAATGCCAATCCGGCACTTGTGATTGAAAACTCAGTGGCAATACGCGAGCAGATCAGACAAGGTGTTCGTGAAATTCCCGGAGTGAAGATTTACGAAAAGGAAAGTATCGCAGTACGATGAGTGGATTGAAAGGCAGAGCGCCAACAGCCGACGAAAAGCGGTGGATGAATAAAGTTGCCACCTATGGTTGTTGGTGCTGCCGGTCAATGGGGATTATGAACACGTATATTTTGATTCATCACGTAGAGGGCCGGACTAAACCGGGAGCGCACTTTCTCACTATCCCACTATGTGATCGTCACCACGACTATTGCTCTGCAGATGGGCTTCATGCAAATATTGGAGCATGGAGGAGAAAATGGGGTCGTGAAAGGGATGTGGTCAAACAGTTGTTCGATTATTTCAACGAGCCGTATCCGAGGGTGTTAATTCCATGAATTTAATCAAGTACAAGAAAATGGAAAAAGAGTTGAAACGACTTCAGCAGGAGAACCAATTCATTCGTGACAATTATTGCTCGAAGAATGAAATTGTGCGTATTTATGCAATTTTCCGTACCGCAATCACTGAGGCATTAGGCGAAGCTGAAATGCAAAAGGTGCTTGAAACAATCAAAAATTTTCCTTACGAGTATTGCCTTGAACAATATCCGAAAGAAACTGGCGTATTATCTTCACGCCTTAACATTAACAAACCAACAGGAGTAATCCATGAGCAAGACATCGCAAAGGCGGTTAGGCAAGTTACAGAAAAAGGGTAGAGGCAGAAATCCGACGGGCTACAAATCACAATTAAAAAAGACAGTTGCCACGCTTTCACAGCGCAATGGCGAGTTGCTTAATGAGCGAAAGGGGTTGAGTTCACCAGAGGAAGTACTCAAAATGATGACACTTGTCATGCAGGCTATTGAAGATGTGTTTGGAGAGAATTCCAGCACAAAAGTAGTTGAACGCATGAATGAGCTGGCGCAGAAACATAACGCTTTACAAGAAAAAGCGACAGGTGTTTTGGTTGATGCTGAGTTTGTAGAATCTGACGCAAAAGGTTAAGAGCAGTTTTTTTAAGACATAAGAGCAGGGGGTAAACATGAAGTGGTTCCGACATGACGCTACGGCGTTAAATGATGCAAAGATATGTGCAATGGTCGATGAATTTGGACTTGAGTCGTATGGCCTTTATTTTGCGATTGTAGAGATAATTGCCAGCGAGATAGAGTTAGATCACCTTACATTTGAACTTGAGCATACCGAGAAGTCCTTAGCTCGTAAACTCAATATAACGCCAGAGCGTTTAACTATTTTGCTTGAATACATGGTAAAAGTTGGCCTTTTTGGTAGATCAGAAAACGGTAAAATCAACTGTTTTCGACTAGCACAAAGGCTTGATAATACGACAACTCAGAACCCAGAATTTAAGAAATTAATTAGTAACTTATCGAATTCAAAAAGTAACTTAAATTCTGAAAACAGAAACTTAAATTTACTTTTTACAGATAAGATTAGATCAAATAAGATTAGAGATAAAGATATAAGTGACCAGCCTGAAGGCAAATCACCTTGTCCGGTTCAGGAAATAGTTAAACTTTATCATTCACTTTGTCCTGCCTTGCCACAAGTTAGGATTTTGAGTGAGAATAGGAAAAGGAAATTACAAGCGCGATGGAAGTCTGATACTAAACACCAGACAATGAAATTTTGGGAGAATTACTTCAAGTATGTTTCTGAGTCAAAATTCCTAACCGGCTCAAATGAGCGTAACTGGACTGCTGACTTTGAATGGCTAGTTCACGAACCAAATTTTATTAAAGTAATTGAGGGTAAGTATCATGGACAGAGGTAATCATTTTGCAGACCATATTCAAACGCTAAAACAACCGCCGTATTCCTTGGAGGCCGAACAAGCAGTAATTGGGGGAATAATTTTAGCCAACCATTTTATTTACGATGTCGTAGAGATTTTGCAATACGATGATTTTTACATGCCTATCCATAAGGAAATTTTTAAGGCAATTTGTTGGTTGAGCGATCAAGGAAAACCAGTTGATATAATTACGACCTCTGAATACTTAGAAAAAAATCCTTCTGGAATGGTTGACAGAAATGCACTTGGATACTTGGCAGAGATAGCAAGAAATACGCCTTCTGTTTCGAACATAAAGTCCTATGCAAAAATTGTTGCCAACCGCGCAGTTGATCGGCGGATAATCACAGCGGCACAATCTGTAGCTAATGCAGGTTTCAGCAGAGAGTTAGAAACAGAAGAAAAAATTGAAATGGCAGAAATAGCGCTTGGATCACTTCGACCGGAACAAAGAATAGGAGTTGAAGAACTAAACGCAGTAATTAAAAGAACTCTGAATAACATTGACCTGCACTCAAACGATAGTGAGGTTGAGGGAATAATTTACACAGGCTTGACTGATCTAGATCAGCGGTTTAATGGTTGGAGGCCGAGTAATTTAATAATTATTGCGGCTCGTCCTTCGATGGGAAAAACGGTATTGGCATTGAATATCGCTGCTTACAACGCTATACAAAAAGACATTCCGGTGCTTTTCTTTTCGCTTGAAATGCCGAGCGAGGAGTTAATGGAAAGGATGTTATCAAACTACGGGGACATCCTTCTCGAAAGAATCAGGAATCCGAAACAGTTTGCTGCTCAGGATTGGGAGGCACTTTCAAAAGGAGTTTCTAAAATAAGAGACAAGGAGCTTTACATTGATAGTACTCCGGCATTATCAATTTCTGAACTACGAGCAAGATCACGCAGAATTAAACGAGAGCATCCGAACCTTGGTTTAATCGTTGTTGACTACCTACAGTTGATGCGCGGCGAAGGTGACAACCGAGAACAGGAAATCGCATCCATTTCAAGGGGTCTAAAATCCTTAGCAAAAGAGTTAAAACTTCCAGTGGTGGCACTCTCACAGTTAAACCGTGGACTGGAGTCACGCCCTGATAAGCGACCGATAATGAGCGACTTGCGTGAGTCCGGGGCGATTGAACAGGATGCAGACATCATCACCTTTCTGTATCGAGATGAAGTTTACAACGAGTTCTCACCAGAGAAAGGAGTGGCGCATGCCATTACAAGAAAGTTCCGCAACGGCAAAACAGGAACAGATTATCTGACAGAAGAATTTATCTGTAGCAGATTTTTGAATTTAGCAGTCAAACCAGAAAAGTTTAGTGACTATGGAGGCAAGAAATTTTCAGGCGTAAAAGGAATGCACAACTATGACGATTAAATCAGACATTAAAGTTGCGAAATGCAAAGCATGTAAGGTAGGAACACCGAAGGCGGTAGCAGGTGAAAATCGCGGTACGGTAAAACTACGATGTAATCATTGTGGTGTACAGAGTAGTGACCACCATACAGTTGGAGAAGCTGTAAAAAATTGGGAAAAAATGAATTCTTGAGTTGTAATGGTATATCAAATTTGATATTGTATTGGAGGATTAGTTATGAACGATGAAAGCATGATGTTGTCAAGGATCGTAAAAATTATGAAGTCAGGTAGAGAGTTCCGCTCCTATGAACTTTGTAGAATTTACAAATCCAAACACAAAAAACTTCTTTCAGAATCCACGATGACAGCAAAGTTGCGACAGTTGCGCTGGCATCCAAAGTTCAAGTTGCAAGTGAAGTCAAGACCGCCGAGCAATCCAAAAGTTAACGGAGCTTGGTTTTATTCAATCCCAAAAGAGGTAAAGCACCATGGCTAAGAAACAAGAGGTAGTAAGCTCAAAAGAAGTAATGGACTCGGTAATAGATGCCGATAAGTTTGTAGGACATCTGGTAACATTTTTAGTCGCTAAGGTTCGAGAAATGAACCGCCCGTGGCAACAACTCAGCGAGAAAGAGCAGGAGCGTTTTATTGATACTTCAACACAAGAAATTATGGTTGAAGTTGAGAAATGCAAAACCGCTTTGGCTGGTGGAATTCGTCAAACTCTCGTACAAGCAAGCGTAGAGGCAGTAAATACCAAAAAAGGCTACATTGCTATTTCACTCAAGGCTTCCGATGAGGCCGATGGTCGCCACGAATTAGCCGACCACACCGGCAAAAATGTTTTAATCGTTATTGATAACCTTTCACAGTTCGTTACTTCGGAAGGGAGACCAAAACCTGACGCAGACCAAAAATCTTTGCCGATTGAAGCAGACCAAGGCGCTGCATTACGCAACGAAGGTAACGACTAACCAAACCCCCTTAGGAGCGGTTCGTAGTTGGAGCCGCTTCCTTTTTTTCATGTTGGAGTAATTTATGGCACGCGGAGTAAATAAAGTAATCCTTATTGGTACGGTTGCGAAAGACCCAGAGGTTCGTCACATACCGCCAAACGACGATCCGGTTTGCAATGTATCCCTTGCGACAAACAAGGAATGGAAGGACAAACAAACTGGCAATATCGAAAAAAGATCTGAGTGGCATAAAGTAGCTTTTTTCAAGCAACAGGCCGACTTTATTGGCCGGTACGCTCAGAAAGGTTCTGTTCTTTTCGTCGAAGGTGAATTGCAAACACGCAAAGTCACCAAGGATGGCAAAAATGAGTACAAACTTGAAATCCGAGTTAATGAAGTACAAATTCTTTCTGGCGGTAAAACCAGTCAAATTAACTCAACCAATGGCAACACAAACGGCAACAGCGATCCAGACTGGGAGCATAGCTAATGGCATTTGTTTACCATGACCGAGTTCCCGGAGGCAGAATTCTTTTGTACATAAAGGGTATCAAGGAGCCGGTGCTGATAACAGTGCTTGGCGAAAGCCCAGACAGACCGGGACAAACAAGGCTTGCGTTTGATAATGTTGGTGGAAACGCCGGAGTTATCGTTAAGCGCGAGGAAGATGTAAAAAAAACCACAGGAGAGTATTATGTTAATTTTGACAAGGCGCGGTGATCGTGGGGAATCGTTAATGATTTACAAAGACGGCGTCCCAATGGCTGAAGTATTAATTCTTTCAATGGACAGAAATCAGGTTAAAATTGGAATACAAGCACCTAAAAATGTCGATATAGTGCGTAATGAGTTGGTGCCAATAGATAAGCTCGCCGCAGATAGAAACAAGCTCACAATTTCAAGATAGGCGTTTGATTCCCTGCTATATTTTGTTTACAATCACCTTGGTTTTATAACTTTCAATAAAGTGATGATTGGAGAGGATATGGCGGGGCTTGACGAAATTTCCACTGAAATTGGAATGCTCAAGGCATCGGTGTCATCTATCCAAAGAAATCAGGACGAAGCGCATCGCATAATGTTTGATAAGTTGGATGCGATCACCAAAACAGTAACCATCGGCAGCGTTCAGATACCAGAAATGGCAAGAAAGATTGAAGTCCACGATCAGAAGGTTGCGGAATTAGAAAAAGAAAAACATGAAAGAAAAGGAGCAATCTGGGGTGTAGGCCTTGTTGCAAGTGCGATAGGAAGCGCAGCAGGAATAGCGGCGGAATTCTTAGGGAAACACCAATGAAACTCAAATCCGTACTTGAAGTATTAGCAACCGTAGCTGGAACGATAAACCCCGCAGTAGCCGCTGCAATCGAAGCCGTAAACAATTTTCTGCCTCCAGATAAAAAACTCCCGATAGAGGCCACTGGAGCAGACGTTTCAACGGTTATTAAAGCCCTTCCGTCAGATATGCAAACACACCTGCTTGAAACAGAACTTGAGCTTGAAGTGGCAGACTCAAATAACTGGACAGCCGTAGAGAAATCACTTGCCGATGCCGATTCCAAAGGAGCTTCGGAACGACCAAAAATTGCCAGAATGATGGCTTGGTGCGTTGTTGCTCAGGTAGCCTGTGTGATCCTTGCAGCGATAGCGGCTACCTTTGGGTTCAATCAAGGCATGCTTGAATTAAAAACGGCATGGCCTTTGATTCTGGTGGCAATGGGTACCCCGATCATCTTATTACAGGCTTATTTTGGCCTCAGAACGAGCGAAAAGAATAGCAGGTATGCTGCAGCAACCGGCCAGCCGCTACCGCCTCAAAAGGGACTTATAGGCTCTATTTTTAAGTAGCAATTGGTATAATCTCTTAAAATAACCAAAATAATGGTTTTTTATGTATCAATTTTGATATATAATTGATCCAATATTTAAGAGAAAAGAGCAATGCCAAACCACAGGCACAGACCCGCAAATCTTTCGCTGAAAGGATTGCAAACCCTATCCAAACTCAAAATGTTTCTGCATGAACCCTGCCAGAAGGGTGAGCGCCTTACTAAAAAATCAAGGAAGCCAGCATGACAGTTGAAGCATATCCACTCCAATGGCCTGAAGGGTGGCCGCGCACTGAGGCATGGAGAAGAGAAAAAAACTCACAGTTCAAAGTTACGGTTGGCAAAGCCATTGAAGAACTCTATTCGGAGCTGGAAAGACTCGGCGCAAAAAATGTGGTGATGTCATCTAATTTGAGTTTGACTCAAGCAATGCGGCCATACGCAAAGCAGGAAAAAATTAACGACCCCGGGATTGCTGTTTATTTCACATTGAAAGGAAAACAACTCGTAATGGCGCGCGATCTTTATCAGGACTGGCGTGACAATATTAGATCACTTGGACTCGCTGTAGATGCCTTTCGATCATTACATAGGCATGGTGGCGCTCACATGATGGAAAGAGCATTTACTGGATTCACAGCCATTGAGCACTCTCCATCTACAAAGCGACCATGGCGCGAAGTTCTGAACTGTGCAAATGATGAAAGAAATTTGAATGCAGTAAAAGAAAACTATCGGCGTGCTGCTTCAAAACATCATGAAGATAAACCCGGTGGATCAAAAGAAAAAATGATTGAAATTAATCTTGCGTGGGAAGAAGCGCAGCGTGAATTGGGTTGATAATCCTCAGCCAAACGGAAACGGTTTGTTGAGTGAATGTGGAAACTATGCGATCAGGCAATGCAAGTACGAAAATGGTCAGCCAACCGAATACTATTGTTATTACAAACCAAAGAAACATGAAATGAAATTTATGCGAATACCAGATGGAGTCAGAATGACGCTTTCAGAAGCAAAAGAAAATTGTGAAGCATTCAAGCGAGGTGAGCATGTCCTCGTTTAAGGAAAGACCAATACTTTTTTCAGCGCCTATGGTCAGGGCGATTCTGGAAGGCCGCAAGACTATGACGCGCAGGGTTATTCCTGAAGCGCTGATCGACAAATACTATGATTATGACGACTGGTGTAACTCAGTTATGCCAAGTGACGTTTCATGCACCAGAGAGTATGAAAAACAATTTTTTGGTAATCGCTGCAAATACGGCAAAGCAGGCGACAGGCTGTGGGTGCGCGAGACTTGGGCGCGTTACAACATCGAAGCACACCGCCACGACATTGCATACAAGGCAACAGTTCCAAGCGACTGGCCGAAAGAAGGCAGGTGGCGTCCATCAATCCACATGCCTCGATGGGCTTCGCGCATTAACCTTGAAATCACTGGCGTGCGGGTTGAGCGGTTGAATGACATATCACCATTCGACTGCCATCAGGAAGGCGCAGCATCAGGAGAAGTTAGGTGGAATGGTAATACGCCTGTTCCAGTAGGCAGTGGAGTAAAAGATAATTTCAGAAACCTCTGGGAATCAATCAACGGCGAAGGTTCATGGCAGGCCAATCCATTTGTATGGGTAATCGAGTTCAAGAGGATCGAAAAATGATTCCTTGTGCAGAAACTATGCAGCGTGAGGCATTAGTACAGTTGTTTGGCGGACATAGATTCCTTGACTATTTCCAAGCACAAGGACAGATCACGAGAATCTACAGAAACCATAATGGCGGGGTGTGCGTTGACTATTTTCCTGTACTACCGGCTAGGATTAAAACTCTGAGAATAGTCGGAAGGCTGGATTTATCATGAAACTCTACTTCCAGAAAAAATCTAGGGTAGGCAACCATAGAGAAATTCATTTTTTCAATACCAAAACTTTTGTCCATATTTATAAAATTATCATTGAAACAGAAACCCACAAAACAGAGTTGATTGAGAAAGACGACCTCGAAAATTCACAGGAAGTTTTTCACAACTATCTGGAGTTAATTAACAGCGATCCACAATGGACGCGAATGTTACAAATTATTAACTAACGGAGGAGCATCCAAAATGAACCAAGCCAAACTCTCTGAAACAAAAATAGACCGTCCAAAGTCAACCACTCAAACCGGCAAGGTTTGGGACATCTGTGACAGGATGGCCGAATCAACGAAAAATGATATTCTGGCTGCTTGCGTAGCAGACGGTATAAATGTTGGCACTGCGCGTGTACAGTATGGTCGATGGCTCAAAGCGCATGGACAAAAATAACTTTCAATCACTATTGATATAAGTTGCCGGACTCTGTATCATTTTTGAAAAATCATTGAAGGTATAACCGGTGAAGTACTTATTTGAAGTGCCTATACCGGAGGAGTTGCGTCAAGCTGGCGCAACCTCCCTCTGGATAGCAGAAGCAACATTGGCGGATGTCAAGCCAGACCCACAAAATCCTCGTATACACACAGATTCTCATGTAGGCGATATTGAACGCAGTATTGATTCAAACGGCTTCCTTGATCTGATAACAATCACTGATGAAGGCAAAATACTTGAAGGCCATGGACGCCGGAAGGTTCTCGAAAAGAAAGGGGTCAACAAGTTCCCGGTCATGGTGGTAAAAGGACTGCCAGCAACAAACCAGATCATTTACAACATCGCGCACAATAAACTCACCAACAATGCCGGATGGATGAACGATGGCCTTGCCAACATCTTTTCTGGGTTGAAGATGCACGGAATCGATTTGACACTTTCTGGTTTCTCGGTAGATGAAATAACTTCGTTGACTGCAGGATGGGATAGTGACATTGAAAAGATCATCAAACTGGAAGCAACCAGCTCGACAGAACGCGCAGTGATAACCATCAAATGCGCCCAGAATGACAAGGACGCTGTGGTAGCACTTATCAAAAAAGCAATTGAGGATCTTAAACTGGATGCAACCATTAGTTAACATCCTGATTGCTTATCCGTATTTCAGCGATAAGGTAAAAACAATCCTTGAAAAAGCGACTGGAAAATATCACTTGATAGTTGACTCCGGCGCATTTTCTGCGTGGAATTCTGGCAAGGAAATTAAACTTGATGAGTATTGCAAGTTTCTGGATACTCTGCCAAAGACAATGAGTTACAAGGCAGTACAGCTTGATGTTATTGGCGATGGCGAAAAGTCATATACTAACTTAATGAAGATGCGCGAGGATGGTTACGATCCAATACCTGTATTTACGCGCGGCGAATCATTGGAACGACTCGATGAACTATACTCATTAACTGACTATGTAATGCTCGGTGGTGTGGCAAAAGGTGGAACAAATAAAAACTATGTTAAATGGTTTTTAGAAAACAATAAAAATCGCAAAGCGCATTTACTCGGTTTCACCCGCATTCCTTTTATCCTGAAGTATAAACCATATAGCGTTGACTCCTCTTCATGGGCTTCTGCAGTTCGTTATGGCAGCATGTCAGTGTATGTTGGCTCAGGAAAAATGAAGAGGTACAAAAAGCAGGATTTTATAGAACATCCATCACAGGAGCGATTACAAACACTTTATTCAATGGGGTTTACGTTTGATGAAGTGGCGCGACTTCGAACGAAGGAAGCATGGATAAACAGAGCTTCATATTCAAAAAATACTGTGAGCGCATTCTCTCAATTCGTAACTCTTGTGGCGTGCGTTATGCAGGCAATATGGGTTGAAAGGACATGCGGCACTAAAATTTACTTCGCCGTGTCTGATCACAATCAGGCTGAAGGTTTAATTGAAGCGCATGACTTTGTTTTAAGTAATATTTACCAGCAGAGGATTTTCTCATGAAAGCAACCATGATCATTAGCGGTGGCATGGATTCAGCAACCCTTGCTTATTTTCTCAAAGCAAAAGGTTATGATTTAACAATGCTGAGTTTTAATTATGGACAACGCCATAGCCGAGAGCTGGAGTGTGCAAAAATCATTGCTGCTAATTTAGGAGCTGAACACACAATAATTGATCTGCAAGGTATCCAGCATCTGATCAAAGGCTCAAGTCTTACTGACGAAACTGTAGAAACCCCGCATGGACACTACGCTGCTGATAATATGAAATTAACCGTAGTTCCAAATCGCAATGCCATCATGCTTTCGATTGCTTGGGGAGTTGCTTGTGTTAATGAGTCAGAGGTTCTTGCTTTCGGAGCACATGCAGGCGACCATTTTATTTACCCAGACTGTCGACCAGAATTCGTTGCAGCTATGAATAACGCAATGCGAAATGGAACAGAAGGATTCAGAAAAGAAAATTTAGTTCTAATTGCCCCATTCATTGATAAAACAAAAACACAAATTGCTGAAATTGGTGGCGATCTAGGCGTTCCATACAAAGATACTTACACCTGCTATGAGGGAAAAGAAAAACATTGTGGCAAGTGTGGTGCCTGTCAGGAGCGCAAAGAAGCATTCCGCGATTCTGGCGTTTTAGACCCAACGGAGTACGAAGCATGAACCAATTACGCGATATTGAAAAAGTCCTTGAAGAAGTTAGAAAGGCAGGAATCCCATTCAAAGCAAATGACACGCTCGGCGGCCATATAGATCCGCGATCATTGCCAGAAATACAAAAAAATGTCGAATATGCTGCAGAGCTTCTTTTGAAAGCATTGGTCATTGACACAGAAAATGATCACAACACAAAAGAAACTGCAAAGCGCGTAGCAAAAATGTACATCCATGAGGTTTTCAAAGGCCGCTATCACCCGCGCCCATCGATCACTGATTTCCCGAATGTGAAAAAATTGGATGAACTTTACACCGTTGGTCCAATTACCATTCGCTCTGCCTGTTCGCATCATCTTGTCCCGATTATCGGAAAAGCATGGATTGGTGTGATACCTTCCGATAAAGTAATTGGGCTTTCAAAATTCCATCGCCTTACTGATTGGGTTATGTCTCGCCCTCATATTCAGGAGGAAGCGGCAGTAATGCTTGCTGATGAAATTGAAACAGCGATTAAACCAAAAGGTCTGGCGATCGTAATCCGAGCAGAGCACATGTGCATGAGTTGGCGCGGAGTGAAAGACGAGTCAACTATGAGTAACTGCGTTCTGCGCGGGTTATTTTCTGCCAACCCAAGTTTGAAAGCAGAGTTCTACCAAACAATCAGAGGTCAAGGTTTTTAACAGGAGACTACTATGAAATTGATTCCACTTTATTACATGTGCGTTATTAAGAAAGATACCGAACTCAAAACCAGTGAAGGAGGTATTATTCTCACCGGAGGCGCACAAAACAAAGACACGAACAAAGGAACTGTCATGGAGGTTGGCGAAGGCAGATTGCTTCCAGACGGTACTCTGCGGAAACTTCCAGTTAAACCGGGAGATCGCGTAATGTTCACTCGCTACGCTGAAAGCCACAAAGTTTTAGTCGATGGCGATACATTAATTTTGTGTGCTGATAACGACATACTCTGCAAAATTGAAGAGTGATACCGGATACACTAAAAGTAAGGTTTCATAGGATTCGGATAACAGAGCAAATGTTTACCGGATCAGAGCTGCAGTATTGTGAAAAATGTGACTGGGACGCGGAATCAACAACTGCTCCGAATTGGAAACATTGTCCAGAATGCGGAACCGTTACAAGTAGAGTAAAATTGACGAAAGAAGTGCTTAACTTAATGACTTGGTAGCTTAAATGTACGTTTCTACTAAAACATACGGTCACGATCGGGGATACTCGATAGCATATCGCCAATGGAGAGCAGACAGCCATTGCCGCTTGATTCATGGATATGCGCTTGCATTTTACATTGAGTTCGCCAGTGAAACAGTTGATGTAAGAAACTGGGTCGTTGATTTCGGATCACTAAAATCATTCAAAGGATTTTTGGATGATCACTTTGACCATACCCTGCTCGTCGCTGAAGATGACCCAGACATAGAAGCGTTCAAGGACTTGCATCGTAAAAAACTATGCAGGCTCGTGGTGGTTGAGCGAACTGGATGCGAAGGTATAGCAAAATTCCTTTACGATTACATTAACGAGTGCTGGTTGCCAGACAATGGTTACTCGAACGTCCATTGCAGAAAAGTTCAGGTGTCTGAAACTCCAGCAAACTCGGCATGGTACGAAGGCCGCAAATGAACTGCCAAAAATTAACATGGCACCAATTTGACATCGCGGTTGATCGTCTTGCCGAGCTTCTGAACCCAGTCAAAGGAAAGAAACTGATATACGGCCAGCCGCGTGGCGGAATGTGTCTTGCAGTAGCATTAAGCCACAGGCTCCAAATTCCTCTCACAGCGGTAGCCAGAGGGCATGACAATCTGATATGGGTAGACGACATAATTGATACAGGCGACACGCATACGAAGGCCAGAAGCACCATGCCTCTCAATACGATATTTGCTGCTTGGATGGGCAGGCATCATAACCACGGCTGCTATGTGGCAGAAATTTTAACAACTGACGACTGGCTCGTATTCCCTTGGGAAGATCCAGAAGCCGCTGAAATGGAGTACGAGAACTATGTTAATCGCCGTTAATGAAATGTTTTACACGATCCAAGGTGAGGCCACCCATACGGGTAAACCTTCCGTATTCATCCGATTACAGGGCTGTAAAGTCGGATGCCCGTGGTGCTTTGCTGATGGTACAAAAGTCCTAATGGCAGATTTTACTCAAAAGGCAATTGAAGATGTTAAAGTTGGTGAGCAAGTTCTTTCATATAATTCTAAAAAAAGAGAATATATAGTTAGTAATGTTGTCGATGTTACATCCCATGAGGAAAATACATTAGAGTTAGTAACACGATCAGGAAAAAAAGTTGTATGCACCGACGAGCATATTTTCCATACAAATAAACGCAAAAGCCGTGTTTCTGTAAGAAAAAAACCTGCAAAAGAAATGGCTGGCATGGCAGCGGTAACAACTCCAACCTATGACATATCTTCTCCACATATATCCGAAGGCTTTATGCGCGGATATTTGATGGGCGCTATGGCAGGGGACGGTTCGACGTCTATGTACAATGGCTGTCTGAAATTTCATTGGCAGGTATGTGATATTGAGTTTGCTGAAAGAATTTCAGATTTTGTAAATTATTTTGGTAGAGATACATATGTCAGAGAAGCTAAAAGAAAAACGGTCACTGGAAAAACAGTATACCGAGTTGATCTGATAGCAAGAGACTTAAATTGGATACTTAATTATCCAGACACGCTTGAGGAAACGAGGGGATATATATCTGGATTTTTTGATGCTGAAGGAACGGTTGGAAGTGGATTGAGTTTTTCACAAAAGGATGAAAAAACTATTTCCAGAGTAAAAACTATGCTTGATGCTCATGGTTTTTGTTCAGTTCTTAAGGATTACTCAGCGAAGCATGATATTTACAATCTTTTCCTAAAAGGTGGGAAACCTGAGATAAGTAGATTTTTTGATTATTTCGACACAGCTATTACAAGAAAATCTAAAAAAATCAGGCAGCGTATTAAACATACTCTCAACAGCGATATAGTGGAATCAGTACAAAGAATTGGAATTAAAAAAGTGTTCAATTTAATGACCACGAAAGGAAATTTCTTTGCAAATCAAATGCTTGTTGATCAATGCGACACCAAGAACACATGGGGTTTGGAAACCGGTTATGAACTTCCACCTGCTGAATTAATTGCCAAGACTTCAGACCAGCCCTCCTTCGCATGGTTCCACGTAGAACAATTGGTCAAGGAAGTAGAAAAAATGGGACACGAAAATTGCCATGTAGTGATCACTGGTGGCGAGCCACTGGAGCAGGAAATCGAAGAATTGGTGACCCAATTGATTAGCGCCAGACATACCGTACAAATCGAAACATCTGGAACCGTCAGAATCCCAACGTGGACAGTTTCTAACAAGCCAATGCCATGGGTGACGCTTTCGCCAAAAATTGGCATGCCGGGAGGAAAGGAGGTTAATCCAGTGGACTTGCTTCTGGTAGATGAAATCAAGTTTCCAGTAGGCAAAGCGGCTGACATTGAAATCCTGAAAACCTTCATTGGTTACAAAAGCAAGGACGAACCGGGAGCGCAACCAAAGGGCGGTATCTGGCTGCAACCATTGAGTCAGAACCCAAAATCAACACAAGTTTGCGTGAATGCTTGTAAGGAATACGGCTGGCGTTTATCGCTACAGACTCATAAGTACGCCGGACTACGATGAAAAATTATGTGCGCTCAAATGAGGAGTCAAAACAGGAAACAGACCCTTTTGAGATCGTAGCCAAGCGAGCTGAGGCATGTGGATTACCCGTATTAGCGTCAGACATTCGATGGCTTGCTTTCCATGGTCGTCTGAAGAAGTCGATTTCACCGAAACCGTTAGCAACTAACCATATCAAAATTGATTTACTTCCTGATGCGATTCCCAATACAATTACTCAACCCAAATAGCATAAGTGAGTATGCGTATGTCAAACAACGACAATGATTCAGCCCCCCATTACTTCCCATTGGTTACTGTTGATCACTATGACCGTGAAACGGGAGAAACCTCAACAGATACAATAAGAAACAAAACAGGCCGTAAGCCTATCAAGATCACTGAAGAGATATGTAACAAGGCCAAGATGCTCGCAACCCAAGGTAATACCGACCAAGACATCGCGTACTGCCTCGGGATGGGTAAAACAACCTTCTACGAAAAGAAAGCGGAGTTTCCGGCTTTTAGAGAGGCCATGGAGGTCGGCAGAGCACTTGGAATCGCACAATTAAAGAACAAAGTCCACCAATTAGCCACTAACGGTAACTTTCAAGCACTCAAGTTCCAGCTCGGAGCCATGGAGAGAAAACAGAAGGATGGGACTATTCAGATTATCGTGGATGAAGTTGATGCCCAGATGTAGGGGCGATAGTTGAGTGTCATTCCAAAAGACGGTACGACAAAAAGAAGCGGCAAGGCTTTTAATAACTAAGCTCCATACCATGCTGTATGGCGGCAGCAGGTCGGGCAAAACATTTATCCTCGTATACGCCGTAATCGTGCGAGCGTTGAAGTGTAAAAGCAGACACTTAATCGTTCGTTTTCGATACAACCATGCCAAGCGTTCTATCTGGTTTGACACATTTCCAAAGGTGATGAAAACCTGCTTTCCCAATGTTCCATATGAAATGAATTCATCCTACGGCTACGTAGAGTTCCGTAATGGCTCCCAGATATGGGTAGGGGGAATTGATGATAAGGAGCGAACCGAGCAGATACTTGGTAATGAGTACTCAACGATCTACGCTAACGAGTGTTCACAAATCAGTTACGAAGCCATCGTTGTATTGATGACCCGATTGGCTGAAGCATCCGGTCTTACTCCTCGGTTCTTCTACGACTGTAACCCACCATCCAAAAAGCATTGGACTTACCTTTTGTTCATGCAAGGCATTGATCCGGTAGAGCGGGGTAAAATTAGGAATGTGGACGACTATGGCCACATGCTTATGAATCCTCAAGACAACGTCCAGAACATTGCCGAAGGATACATTGAGCGAATCCTTATGAATCTGCCGGAAAGGATGAAAGCCCGATTCCTGAAAGGCTTGTTTCTGAGTGATGTTGAAGGCGCTTTGTGGACTATGGAAATGATTGACCGCGCCAGAGGTCGGCAGCATGGCGAGTTGGTAGAGATATGCGTAGGCGTAGACCCGATAGTTTCCGATGACAAAGATTCTGACCTTTGCGGTATCATCGTTGCAGGCCGGGATGAGTTTGGTGATGGGGTGGTGATCAAGGACTACTCACGCCGAGGAAAACCAAACGAATGGGGACAAACGGTGGTTAATGCCTACCATGAGCATGATGCCAATTACGTCGTTGCAGAGGTTAACCAAGGCGGTGCCATGGTGGAAACGATTATTCACAACATTGACCCAAAAATTAAGATTTACACGGTGCATGCCAAAAAAGGTAAGTTCGCCCGAGCAGAACCAGTTGCCCAGTTGTATGAGCAAAACAGAGTTTCACATGAAGACGACCTGTTCGAATTAGAGACTGAGCAGATGGAGTACGTCCCCATTGATTCAAAACATAGTCCTGATAGAATGGACGCAGCAGTTTATGCCTTGACTAAACTATTGATCAGAAGTAGTGAAGATCGTGAACCATCCATACGGGTTGCCTAATGGGATACAAAGAAGTACTGAAAGGTTTGAACCCGCTGAATAGCTACCAAAAAATAAAGGTAGCGAATAGCGACGAACAGAAATCAATAAATCCAGTTTTATTCGACCCTGCCTTTTCATTTGCTGATTACCTTGGCGGAATGGGATACGGCGACCTACTGGCTGCAGAATCTATACGGCTTTACAAAAAATGTACGCCGCTCTTTAATTCGATCAACATGCGTGGTGAGGCGTTCAGCTCAATACCGCTACGGGTCTATGACAAAAAGAATAAAAAATTCATTGATAACCATCCAATTCTTGAATTGCTCGATAAGCCAAACGCTATGCAATCTGGAATGTCATTCAGAAAGTGGTTTGCCATGTTTTATGACATCTGCGGTGAATCATTCGTCATAGCTACAGGAAGCAAAGGCAGTGAACCATTAGAATTGCTTTTGGCATCCCCGGTGAACATTACGACTCGCCCTTCGACAGAATGGAATACCATGGGGTTTGCAGGCTCCTATTTTCTTTCAACCGTCAACGGAACGATGAACTATGCCCTTGAGGAGCGACCTGAAGGGTTTAGATACTGGAACGCCGCAGAGAATCAGGAAATATGGCATGCAAAGGAATTTAACCCCTCACAGAGTGCAAACAACCTTCGCGGCCTTTCGAAGTGTTCACCATTATGGTTGCAGATTCAGCAGTTTATTGAGTCGGATCAGAATAACTACTCAATCCTGAAACGAGGCGGCAGACCTTCACTTGCTTGGATATGGGATCACAACGAGCCAATGAGTGATAACCAATACCAACGATGGAAGGAGCAAGTCAAGGCGTATGAGGGCGCGGTCAATGCCGGTCGGCAGGTTATTCTTGACAAAATGAAATTGGAAAACATCGGCATGAATAACAAAGACATGGAATTCTCAGTAAACCGCAAAACCGTAAGGAGTGATATTTTCTCAACCTATGCCATCCCATTGCCGCTGGTATCCTCTGAACAGATGACCATGGACAACTTAAAAACTTCCATGCTCTTGTTTTATGATCTGTCTGTGCTACCGTTTGCCGATGATTTATTGGACGAGCTGACTAGATTCCTGATGCCCCGTTACAAGGGTTCAGAGAACATGAAACTCGCCTATAACACAAATGACATTGCCCCGCTCCGCGCTCGCGCTATCGAGCAGGCTGGAAATTTAGGAAAACTGTATGTTCTTGAGGATAATGAAATCCGTACTGCGGTGGGATACGAGGAAATCACTGGCGGCGACCAAGTCTTTAAGCCGAGTAACATGGCACCTTATGAAGCAGACCTTTCGGCTGGTCTTGACGACAGTAATAATCCTGATGTTCCTCTGGAGCAGAATACACCTCGAAAGCGATACACCGAAGAACTCCGACGAGTGAAATCAGTAGCAAACGGCAAGCGCATTTTCAGTGACGAAGCTATCGAGCAGATGGCCGACGACATGGGACTTAAATGATCAAGCCACCGGCCAATTTCACC
>Ga0335069_10001937_pt1 | contig 32541 bp, 28 predicted proteins | sample Lox_Sample_11_FD_206714 | JGI IMG/M metagenome (GOLD analysis project Ga0335069, IMG submission 206714) | Soil microbial communities from Loxahatchee National Wildlife Refuge, Florida, United States - Lox_Sample_1.1 | ecosystem: Environmental > Terrestrial > Soil > Wetlands | place: USA...
CTCCCGCCCGCGCATCGATCTCGACGTGCGCGATCGGCCGCGCTGCCGTTGCGAACAGCCATCGCCGTGCGACCTCGGGCCGTATCCAGGCATTGAACACGCGCTCGGTGCCCGCCTGGAAGCGCGCGCCGACGCGTATCGTGACCGGCGCCCGAAAGGTCGCATCCGATCGTCGGTCGCCGCGCTCGAACACCGATGACTTCATCCGTGAATCCCCGCGCGTCGTCATACCGACAATTGGCGCACGGGGCGCACTTCGACGCTGCCGACACGCGCCGGCGGAATCTTCGCGGCGACCTGGATCGCTTCGTTCAGGTCGGCTGCGTCGATCAGGTAGAAGCCGGCGAGCTGCTCCTTCGTCTCGGCGAACGGCCCGTCGGTCACCGAGACCTTGCCGCTGCGCACGCGCACGGTCGTCGCCGTATGGATGCCCTGCAGCGCCTCGGCGGCGACGAGCCGACCCTTCTCGCGCAGGCTGTCGCCGCAGGCCTGGCACTCGCGGTCGGGGACGGCGGAGAGGTTCTTTTCGTCGAGATAGACGAGGCAGAGGTATCTCATCGGATTGCTCCCGGGAGTCCGAGGCCTGCCTTCCGGCGCTGGTACAGGAACAGCAGCAGCGCGAAGAGGCTTCCTCCGGGCAAGAGAATCTCCAGCATCAGGTACGGGCCCAGCGTTTTCCCGATTCGCCGCAACGTCCGAAGACAATCGATGACTCTTTGCATGTTCCGCTCCGACGCGTTTCAGTGAGGCTTTCACTGATTAGTCGAATCGGCCGATCGCAAATCGACATCGCTTGGGGAACGAAGCGCACGAGGTTCTCGAGCAACGGCTGAAGGCGAAAGGAAGAGGTGGACGGACCGGCGACTAGCTCACGGCGCTCTGCTCGACGACAGGTGTCTGCAGCACGGGCGGGTCGTCGATGACGGCACGCACCTCGACGCAGCCGTTCCGGCACACCGGGACTCCGGCGGCGATGCGCACCGCTTCGTCGCGGTCGCGGGCCTCGATCAGAAAATAGCCGCCGAGCTGCTCCTTCGTTTCGGCGAAAGGCCCGTCGGTGGTCATCACCTTGCCGTTGCGCACCCGAACCGTGACTGCAGTGTTCGCAGGCTGCAGCCGGTTGCACCCCAGATAGTGGCCGTTCTTGCGAAGGCCGTCGTTGAACGCGAAATAAGCGGCGAGCCGCCGTTGCCCTTCGGCCTCCGATATCGGTTCGACGGGGGGCTCAGAACAGACCAGGCAAAGGAATTTCATGGATCCTCCGGGTTGAGTCCAGTGGATAGTCGATCGGCGAACGGCGAAATCGACATCGGCCGGAAAAAATTTTCTCGGGCTCGAGCCGGATGCTCGCAGCGTTCGATCAGTCGGGGAGACCGGTGACCCTTTGCTCGAGAAATCTCCGCTCGGGACCCTGGCGGGCGAGCTCGATGGCGCGCCGGTAGGACGCGCGAGCGTCCGCAGTCTTGCCCAGGCGCCGGCAAAGATCGGCCCGCGCCGCATGGGCGAGGTGATAGTCGCGGAGCTCGCCGCGGGCGAGGATCGCGTCGACGATCGCGAGTCCGGCAGCGGGGCCGTCGCGCATTGCGACAGCGACCGCGCGGTTGAGCTCGATCACCGGCGAGGGGTCTGCACCCAGCAGCGCATCATAGAGGCCGACGATCTCGTCCCAGTCCGTGGCCGCCGCGGTGGGCGCCTCCGCGTGGACGGCGGCGATTGCCGCCTGGAGCGCGTACGGGCCGGCCTGGCGCTGGGCGAGCGCGCGTGTCACCAGCGCCGAGCCTTCGCGAATCTGATCGCGATTCCACAGCGTTCGATCCTGCTCGGCGAGGAGGATGAGCTCGCCCGAGGCGGTTGCCCGCGCGGTGCGCCGCGATTCATGCAGCAGCATCAGCGCGAGCAGGCCGATCGCTTCCGGTTCGGGAAGCAGGTCGACGAGCAGCCGTCCCAGCCGGATCGCCTCGCCCGAAAGGTCGACGCGCGTCAACGACGGTCCCGACGACGCCGAGTAGCCCTCGTTGAACACGAGGTAGATCACGCGCAGAACGCTGTCGAGGCGTTCGGCGAGCTCCTGCGGCTCCGGCACCTGGTACGGGATGCGCGCATCGCGGATCTTGGCCTTCGCCCGGACGATCCTTTGTGCAAGCGTCGGTGCGGCAGTCAGGAAGGCCTGCGCGATTTCCTCCGTCGTGAGGCCGCAGACCTCGCGCAGCGTGAGCGCGACCTGCGCGTCCGGTGCAAGCGCCGGGTGGCAGCAGGTGAAGACGAGGCGCAGCCGATCGTCCTCGATGCTCTCGTCGTTCGCGGGCACCGTCTCGTCGGGGATCGCTTCGACCATCTCGGTCATGTCTTCGACGGAATCGAAACGGGCGCGCCGGCGAATGCCGTCGATCGCCTTGAAGCGGCCCGCCGAGACGAGCCACGCCCGGGGGTTTGCCGGGATGCCCTCGCGCGGCCATTGCTCGAGCGCCGTTCGAAACGCGTCGTGCAGCGCTTCTTCGGCGACGTCGAAGTCGCCGAGCAGGCGGATCAATGTGGCGAATACGCGCCGCGACTCGGTGCGATAGATCGAATCGAGCGCTTGCCGAACGCCCTCGACGGCTTCGCCGCTCACCGGCCGCGTCGCGGCGGGCGCGCCGCGCAGAGACCGGAGGAATACGGCGGCGACGCCGGTCGGCCGGGCCGTTGGACGCGCTGCAACATTGCGTTCATCGAGGCAGAAGATCGCTTGGGTCGAAGGAACGAATCAGTTTAGCGGGTATTGATCGAGCCCGTATGTCCCGGCGTGCAGGGCGAGAGCCGTCGACTCGCGCGCGAAAGGCCAGGGTAGGTGATCGGGTCGAGTTCGTTGTAGGCTATTCGGATACGACGGTCCACCTGCACGAGGAAATCGTCGGGGTGCGGCGCGGACGGATCGAGGACGTCTGGCGGGTCGCCGGACGCGGGAGGATCAAGTGAGCGAAGGAACCACGGCATGAGTCTCGATGGCCATCCACGCGGCGTGCTCGTTCCCGCCGTGACGCCGTTCCACCACGACCTGAGCGTCGACGCCAAGCGCTTCGTCGAACACTGCCGCTGGCTGCTCGCGGAAGGCGCGAGCGGTCTCGCCGTCTTCGGAACGACGAGCGAAGCGAACGCGCTGTCGATCGCCGAACGGACGAACCTGCTCGAGCGCCTGATCGACGGCGGCATCCCGGCGAGCGTGCTGCTTCCGGGCACGGGCTGCTGCGCGCTGCCCGACACGGTTGCGCTGACGAAGCACGCGACGGAGCGCGGCTCCTTCGGCGTGTTGATGCTGCCGCCCTTCTACTACAAGGGCGTGAGCGACGAGGGGCTGTACGCGAGCGTCGCCGAGGTCGTGGACCGCGTCGGCGACGCGCGATTGCGCATCTACCTCTATCACATTCCTTCGATGGCGGGCGTCGGATTCTCGCTGGCGCTGATCGAGCGGCTGCTGAAGTCGTACAAGGGCGTCGTGGTGGGAATCAAGGACAGCTCGGGCGATTGGAAATACACGAAGGCGCTGCTCGACGGGTTCCCCGGATTCGAGGTCTTTCCGGGCGCCGAGACCTATCTGCTCGACACGCTGCGTGCGGGCGGGGCGGGTTGCATTTCGGCAACGGCGAACGTCAACGTCGCGGCGATGGACGCGCTGATCCGCGCCTACAAGAGCGCGAGCGCCGAAGGTTTGCAACGCCAGCTCACCGCAATCCGCGCGGCGATCCAGAAATACCCGCTGGTGTCCGCGAACAAGGCGATTCTCGCCCGCATCCACAACGACGAGAGCTGGGACGTCGTGCGCCCGCCGCTCGTCGCGCTGGGTCCCGATCAGCGCACGGCGCTCTTCGCGTCGCTCGACGCCCTCGGATTCAAGAGCAGGCAAACGGTTGCCGCGCAATGACACGAGGTCTGCGCCGCGGCCTCACGCAATACGGGGACTCGCAGTTCTCGCTCTTTCTGCGCAAGGCCTTCATCAAGGCGATGGGGTATTCGGACGACGCGCTCGAGCGTCCGATCGTCGGCATCACCAATACTTACAGCGAATTCAACCCCTGCCATGCGACCGTCCCGCAGCTGATCGCGGCGGTGAAGCGCGGCGTCATGCAGGCGGGCGGGCTACCGATGGAGTTCCCGACGATCTCGATTCACGAGTCGTTCGCGTACCCGACGAGCATGTACCTGCGCAACCTGATGGCGCTCGACACCGAGGAGATGATCCGTGCGCAGCCTGTAGACGTGGTCGTCGCGATCGGCGGCTGCGACAAGACGATCCCCGCGCAGCTGATGGCGATTGCATCGGCCAACGTTCCGGCGATCGTCGTTCCGACGGGGCCGATGCTCACGCGAACGCATCACGGCGAGCGTCTCGGCGCATGCACCGATTGCCGCCGCTTCTGGGCGAAATACCGCGCGGGCGACATCGACCAGGCGGAGATCGACGCCGTCAACTCGCGCCTCGCACCCACCGCGGGCACCTGCATGGTGATGGGCACGGCGAGCACGATCGCGTGCATGACCGAAGCGATGGGGATGAGCCTGCCCGGCGCCGCGACCATTCCTGCCGTCCATGCCGAGCGGCTGCGCTCGGCGGAGGCGTCCGGCGCGCGTGCCGTCGCCATCGCGCAGTCGGGCCCGAATCCCGAGGCGATCCTCTCGGCGAAGGCGTTCACCAACGCGCTCAGCGTGCTGCACGCGATCGGCGGCTCGACGAACGCGCTGATTCATGTGACCGCAGTTGCTGCGCGGCGCGGTGTACGGATCGATCTCGACGCGTTCGACAAGCTGGGGCGCAGCGTCCCGGTGCTCGTCGATTTGAAGCCCTCCGGGGCGCATTACATGGAGCACCTGCACGACGCGGGTGGCGTCCCCGCGGTGCTGCGCGAACTGCGGCCGTTCCTTCATCTCGATGTGCCGACGGTGGGCGGCACGACGCTCGGCGAGGCGATCGCCGCCTCCGAGGTCGATCCGACGCAGCAGGTGATTCGCTCGCCGGGCAACCCGATCTTTCCGGTGGGCGGCATCGCGGTGCTCAGGGGCAATCTCGCTCCGTCGGGTGCCGTGATCAAGCACTCGTCGGCGACTCCACAACTGCTCAAGCACACGGGGCGTGCTGTCGTCTTCGATTCGCTCGATCAGCTCGCCGAGCGTATCGATGCGCCCGATCTCGACGTCGGCCCCAATGACGTCCTGGTGCTGCGTAACGCCGGACCGCGCGGCGCGCCCGGGATGCCCGAAGCCGGCTACATCCCGATCCCGAAGAAGCTCGCGCAGCAGGGCGTCAAGGACATGGTCCGCATCTCGGATGCGCGGATGAGCGGCACCGCGTTCGGCACCATCGTTCTGCATGTCGCGCCGGAAGCAGCCGCTGGCGGGCCGCTCGCGCTCGTCGAGACCGGCGATTCGATCCGTCTCGATGTCGACGCGCGCGCACTCGAGCTCTGCGTCGCGAACGGCGAGCTCGAGCGCCGTCGCGCGCGCCTGAAGCTCCCTCAACCGGATAGGAGCGCGTCCGGCTATCGGCGCCTCTACCTCGATCACGTGCTGCAGGCGGATGCAGGCTGCGACTTCGACTTCATGGTCGGCGGCAGCCTGCGCGAATCGGCGCCGGTTCCGCTCGCGCGGCGCTGATCCGATGACCCGCGCTCGTCTTCGCTACGGCGTCGCGGTCGCGGCCGCTGCGCTGGCCGCGACCTGCGCCGACGCGCGAGCGGCTGCAGATCCCGTCAAGGTGCTGCGCATCGCTTCGCCGGACATCACGAGCCTCGACCCGCAGCAGGGCACCGATCTCTATTCGACGCGCGTCGCGAGCGACATCTTCGAGGCGCTCTACCAGTTCGACTACTTCGCGATGCCGGCGAAGGTGATCCCGAATACCGCCGATGCGCTCCCCGAGGTGACCGACGGCGGCAAGACATGGACGATGCGGCTCAGGCGGGGGATCTACTTCGCCGACGATCCCGCCTTCAAAGGCAAGCCTCGGGAGCTGGTGGCCGACGATTACGTTTATTCGATCAAGCGTCATCTCGACCCCAATCTGCGCAATGGCGGCAATCCGGCGCTCACCGACCTGATCATCGGCGCGCGCCCCGTCGTCGATGCCGCGCGCAAGCCGGGCGCGAAGATGAACTACGACGTGCCGATCGAGGGCCTGCGCGCGATCGATCGCTATACGCTGCAGATCCGCCTCACCGCGGCCGACTACACGATGCTCGAACGGATGGCCGGGCTCCCGATGATGGCCGTTGCACGGGAAGCGATCGAAGCGGCAGGCGTCGACGTAATGAGTAGGCCGGTAGGCACGGGTCCGTATCGCCTCGCCGAATGGCGGAAGGCATCGAGGGTCGTTCTCGAAGCGAATCCGAAATACCGCACGATCCGTTATCCGGAAAGCCCGGATCCGCGGCACAAGGCGCTCGTCGACGCGATGCGCGGCAAGCCGCTGCCGCAGATCGGCCGCATCGACATCAGTATCATCGAGGAGTCGCAGCCGGAGCTCCTTGCGCTCATGCAGGCCGACCTCGATCTGATGCTTCTCGCGGGCGACGATGCGAGCCGCGTGATGCAGGACGGGAAGCTCAAGCCCGAGCTTGTGAAGAAGGGGATCCAGCACGTGCGCTTCATCGCGCCGTCGGTGACGTTTACGTACTTCAACATGGAGGACCCCGTTGTCGGCGGCTACTCGAACGCGCAGGTGGCACTGCGCCGCGCGATCGCGATGGGCTTCGATATCGACAATTTCATCAAGGTGCTGTTCGCCGGCAACGCGCTGCCCGCGAACCAACTGCTGCCTCCGGGCGTCAGCGGTCACGATTCGGCGTTGCCGCCGAAATCCCTCTATGACCCGGCGGCGGCGCGGGCGCTCCTCGACCGCTTCGGCTTCAAGGACGTCGACGGCGACGGCTATCGCGAGACGCCCGACGGCAAGCCGCTCACGCTCGTGCGCGGCACGCTTCCCGAATCCTGGTACCGCGACGCCGACACGCTGTGGAAGAAGAACATGGATGCGATCGGCATTCGGATGCAGATCAACCAGCAGACTTTCGCCGAGCTGCTGAACCAGATGCGCGCCGGCAAGCTGCAGATGTTCAATCTCGGCTACCGTTCGCTCGAGCCCTCGGGCTACCAGATCCTGCAGACGCTATGGAGCAGGGAGCAGCGCGACGTCAACCCGTCCGGATTCAAGCGCCCCGATTACGATGCGGCCTACGAAGCGTTCCTCCGGACGCCCGCCGGCCCCGAACGCACCGCACTGGCACGCAAGATGTCCGAGATCTCGCAGGCGTGGGTGCCGATGATCCTGCACACCTACGGCGTTGGCAACGTCATTTACTATCCGTGGCTCGTCGGCTACTGGCCGTCGCAGTTCGGCGGGTCGTGGAAGTACGCCGACATCGACGTCGCGCGCAGGAAGGCCGCCACAGGCGCGAAATAGCCCACGATCAGCGTCCGTCCGCGCCGCCTGCCGTGGCGCGATGTGCGTCATCCGCGCCCGCCGCCCTTCCGTGCAGTGCGGCAACGCGCCGAATCGCGAATACGGCATCCGGGGGAAGCAGGCGCTCGACGCTCCGCTTCCACGCGCGCGAGCGCTCGTCGAGGTGGAGAAAGCCGTCGCCGTCGGCGTCGATGATGCCGGCGTCGATCAGGTTGTCGACGTAGGTGCCGAACGTCGAGCGCTCGTAGAAGTCGGGCGGCGCGAACTCGAACAGCATCGACAGCCGCTGCGTGAACATCTGCATCAGCTCCTCGAGACGCGGACGCTGCAGGCGCCCGGAGCCGAACTGCATCAACAATGCGATCGTCAGGTAGTTGCGCCGCAGCAGATGTCGCAGCGAGCGGGCGAGGAGCTCGAGGCCGGCCTGCTCGGTGCTGTATCGCTCCGCGGCGCGCAGCCCCGCATGAGCGCTGCGGCGCGCGAGCCCGAGCTCGACGAGGATCTCGACGATGCGCTTCGACGCCTCAGCCGCCTCCTCGGCCGAGTGGCGAAGCATCAGCTCGGCACGCAGGAACGGCTGTGCAGCTTCGACGAACTCGGCGATCCCTTCGATCGTCGTCTCGCGGGTGCCGGTGAGCAGGCTCGCGACGAGCGCTGGCAGCGCGTAAGCGTGCAGAACGTTGTTGCGCAGATAGTTGAGGGCCGCGACCTCGCCGTCGGGTACCTTGACGATGTCCCCGAGCGGATGGGCGACGCGAACGGCGAACCCCAGCTTGATCGCTTCGGAGATGACCGCGGACGGCTCGGCGGCGACGCTCACCGTGTCCACGGCGTACCGGCAACCGGACTCGATCGCGCCGAGCCAGCCGATCTGCTGCAGGAGCGCGTGCTCGTCGAGCGCATGGCGCGGAGACGCTGCGATCGCCATCGCGAAGGTGCTGATGGGGTTGATCACCACTGCGGCGTTGATGCGCCGCGCCATCTCGCCGGCGAGTGCGGGCGTGAGCCGTCGTGCGGCATCGCGGCGCTCGTCGCCGCGCAGCGCGTGCCAGCCGGGCGCTTCGCGATCGAGGAACGAGTCGAGGTCGAGCGGCGTACCGAAGTTCACGTGAACGCTGCCGTACTCGCGCTTGAGATGTCGCGCGACGCCGACGAGCTCGCCCAGTGATTCGCCGCGCTTGGGCTGCCCCTCGAGCTCCGCGGTGAGCGTGCGCCCCTCGAGCAGCTTCTCGTAGCTGAAGTACACGGGCACGAGCAGCAGCGGACGCGGATGCTCGCGCATGAAACTTTCGACGGTCATGCCGAGCATGCCGCTCTTCGGCGAGAGGGTGCGGCCGCTGCGGCTGCGGCCGCCCTCCACGAAGTACGCGATCGGGAAGCCCTTCGCGAGCATCGCGTGCAGGTATTCGCGAAACACGGCCGCGTAGAGCGGCTCGCCCTTGAAGCTGCGGCGCATGAAGAAGGCGCCGCCGCGCCTGAGGATCGGGCCGACGAGAGGAATGTCGAGATTCTCGCCCGCGGCGATGTGCGGCGGGGCGAGGCCCAGCGCGTTGACGAAGTACGAGAGCAACAGGTAGTCGACGTGGCTGCGATGGTTGGGCAGGTAGACGAGCCCCTTGCCCGGCGCCGTCGCGGCGAGTTCCGCGCCGTGATGAACGACGACCTCGTCGTAGATGCGATTCCAGAGCTGCTTCAACACGAGCTCGCCCGCGCGCACGACGGGGTAGCTGAAGTCCGAGGCGATCTCCCACGCGAACCTGCGGGCCTGGTTGCGCGCATCGTCGATGCCGATCCCGAGGCGCTGTGCTTCGTCGACGATCGCCTCCTGCAACGCGGCCGACGCGATCATCGCTTCGATCAGGTTGTAGCGATGCGAAAGATCGGGGCCGATCGCGGCCTCGCGGATCCGCCGGAAATGGAGCCGCAGGAAGCGGTTCACCTTCCTGGCTGCGCTTGCGGGGTCGGGCGCGCCCCGGACGACCCGTGACAGCGAGATGTTCGCGTTGAAGCTGACCCGCGTCTGCCGCCCGTTCACGAGGATGATCAGCAGTTGCCGCAGCGGCCCGACGCTGGCCCATGCGTCGGCGAACAGCGCTTCGATCAGCGAATCCTGCTGACCGGGCGCGCGTCCCCAGAGCACGGTCACCGGCACGAGCTGAACGTCGAGCGCCGGGTCCTGTCGCAGCGTTGCGCACATCTGCGCGAGCGTCGCCGACGGCGCCGCCGTCCGCGAACTCAACGGATTGCGGTTTAGGATCACCGAGAATACCTTGCGATCGACGCCTGCGAATGCCGGGTGCAGCGGTGCGAGCGGCGAAGGAAGCCCTCGGCGCGCGGTTTCCTCGGCGAGGACGAGCAGGCTCGACAGATGCCGGTCCTCGAGAACATAGCAAACGGGCCTCCTCGCGTCGATGCCAAGCGCATCGATACGATCAGGGCTGACCTGCGTGCGGATGACGAGATAAAGCAGGCGCCGCAACAGCGCTACGAGGAGTCGTCCGGGATGGAATTCCATGCGTCGGAAATCGGTGCGGATCTCGTACGTGAACGCCGTCGGCGTCGACGAAGGTCAGGCTGCCTGCACCTTTGCGATCCAGTCGTCGATCACACGCTCGAGAACCACGAGCGGCAGCGAGCCATGGATCAGCACCTCATTGTGGAATTGCGCGAGGTCGAATTTCGGACCCAGCGCCGCCTTTGCCTTCCCGCGCAGGGCGAGCATCTTCTCCATTCCAACCTCGTAGGCGAGCGCCTGGCCGGGGTTGACGAAATAGCGCTCGACCTCTGCGGTCGCGAATGCTTCGTCCTTGCCTGTCTTGTTCGTCATGTACGCGATCGACGGTTCCCGCGTCCAACGCTTGTAGTGGATCCCGGTATCGACAACGAGCCGCACGGCGCGCAGCATCTCCCACCGCAAGCGCCCGACGCTGTCGAGCGCGTCGCGCTCGAGACCGAGCTCGAATGCGAGCTGCTCCGCATAGAGCGCCCAGCCTTCGCTGTACGCGTCGAAGCCGATGACCTTGCGAAAGAACGGCACGCCATGCAGTTCCTGGGCAATCGAGATCTGGAAATGATGCCCGGGGATGCCTTCGTGGAATGCGTAGTTGCGCATCTCGAACTTCGGCATTGCGCTTGTGTCGCGCAGGTTCGCGTAGAAGATCCCCGGTCTCGAGCCGTCGATCGACCCCGGCGAATAGTACGCGACAGCCGTGCCGCTCTGGGCAAACTCCGGCACCGCGCGCACTTCGACTCCGAGCTTCGGCCGCACTTCGAACGCGCGGCCAAGCCCTCGGTTGGCTTCGTCCAGAATCGACTGGAGCTGGTCGAGCATCGCCTTGCGCCCGGCGGGCGTGTTGGGGAAGAGCTGGGCCCGATCACGGGAAAGCGCGGCGAGTCTTTGCCCGACGCTGCCTTCCGCCATGCCCTGCGCGCGCAAGAGTGCATCGACCGCGGCACCGATTCTCGTCACCTCGGCGATGCCGAACTCGTGGAGCGCGGCGGGCGTGAGGTCGGTCGTCGTGGCTCGGCGCGCGCACCATGCATAGTACTGATCGCCGTCCGGCAGGATCCAAGCACCGTCGTTGCGCTGCGCGAGCGGACGCAATGCAATGAAGTAATCGATCAGCTTTCGGTACGCCGGGTAGACGCTCGTGCCGATCGCAGCCTCGGCCCGGGCGAGAAGCCGCGCGCGCGTGGCGGAATCGGCTCTTTCGGCAGGAATTGCGTCGATCCGCGCCTTCAGGTTCGCGAACATCGGGTTCTCGCGCGTCGGCGGCGTCACGAAGGCTTCCATCTGCGCAATGACCGCGTCGACGACGAAGCGCGGCGGAATCATCCCTCGGCTCTGACGCAGCTTCAGGCTCTCGAGCAGTTGGTCGAACTGCCGGGAGAATGCGACGAGGCGCTTCACGTAGTCGTCGGCCTCGTCGACGGTGTCCACCTGGTGCGCCTGGATCATGAAATCCGGAAGTGCGGTTTGCGTGCCGTCGAGCTGGTTGACCGGAAACGCATGCAACCGGTAGCGGTCGCCGTCGACACGGACGCGCAGGTAATAGTCGAGCACGTCGTACGATAGTTTGCCCTCGCGGTCGAGGGCATTGCGATCGTAGCGGTGCAGCATTGCGAGGGCCGATTTGAAGCGTTCGGCCTCGGCGCGGTCGTGCTCGGGCGACGCGTCGTCGAGCTTGTCGCCGTAGAAGGCGAGCCACGGCGGGAGAGGGCGCAGCTCGGACAGCAACTCCGGCCGATCGAGCGCGAAGCGCGCGAATGCCGACGCATCGAAGGCATCGATCGTGCTCGGCTTGAAGTACCAGACGTTCACGAAGAGTGCCCCGGCCGCGACGGCCACGGAGACGACGACGCCAGCACAGATCTTCGCGAATCGCTTCATCCGAACCTCGGGCAAGGAGTGTGCCGCGATCTTACCGTCGGGACGGTGGACGTGGCGGTCGAGCGCAGAGCAGGCAATGGGTTGAGCCGGGGCGGCGCCAACGCTTCATCGCGGCTGCGGTGCGTTCGCGGCGGGAATCCTTCGTTTCGTCGCTTGCGCCTTGAGCGCGGGTTGGCGGGCCGCCTAGGATGCGGTCATCGCTCGACGACGGAGGATGCGGGACCAGCAAGCAAGTGCGAATCCGGAATGCCCGCTGGCCGCATCCAACGACAGCTACACCCGCAACCCGACGAGGAGCAATACGATGAACCGCTACGAAATCATGGTGCCCCGGAAGACCCTCATCCTTGCCGCCTTTGCCATGACCGTGCTCAGTCTCGGTGCGTCGATCGCTCCAGCCCAGCTGGAAGGAAAGGCTGTCGCGACTTCGCCGGTTGCGCAGCGCGTAACCGACGGCGCGGCGGCAACCGAGGTCGCGATCATCCCGGCGCGGATCGAGGTGGTCGCCACCCGCGAGCCGCGGACGGTGTTCGGCTCTGTCCGGCAGTTCTTCGGCCGGAAGGATCAGGCCGGCTGAACGGTTGACTGCAGTCTCCCCGCAGTCGCCGGATCCCCCAGATCGGCGGTTGCTTTTCCGGGCCGGGCGCTCGCAGCGCCCGGCCCGTTCGTTTGCAGCGACAGCGTCTCTCGCCTCGGCCAGCTTATTGCGCCGGTGCGGGCGCCGGCGTGGCGAGGGGCTGGCTTTTGTCGACGACGTAGATGCTGAGCGCGCGCGCGGGCGTGGCTCCCGAATTGCGGGCGCTGTGGACGGTTCCCCTGGGGATGACGATCGCCTCGCCGGCTGACACCTTCCGCGGTGGTTGCCCGGCCACGAGGAGCTCGGCCTGACCTTCGAGCACGTAGGCGATTTCGTCACCGGGGTGCGTGTGCCATTCCCCGGTCACGCCCGGGCCGACTTCGAGGCGCGCAACGACTGCTTCGTATCCGGGGAACGACACGTCGCCTCTCTGGACGATCGCCCGGCTGAATCCGGGGTTTTGCGCGACGAGCGTCCCGGCGAAAGTGCCGAGTGCGGCAGCCGCAACGACTGCGATAAAACCCTTGGAAGCTGTCATCGCTGTCTCCTTCGCCGATGCGCGGGCGTCGCCCGTCAGATGCACGTCCCGCGGTGTCGGCACGACTCGCACTGGGCGGAGCGGCCCGCTAGCTTGCTTCGCCGTCGATCGCTCGCGCCATCTGCCACGCGGTGTCGGCGACGAGACGCGCGCGACTCCCCTGTTCGACGGCGTTGGCGCTCGACGCGTTGCCCTGCAGCGCGCGAGCGAGCACGCCGTGCAGGATCGCCGCGATGCGGAACATGTTGAAGATGAGATATATCTCCCAGTGCGGGATCGATGCGCGGCCCGTCCGTCGGCAATACTGCGCGATGTATTCCTCTTCGGTCGGAATGCCGAGCTCGACGAGGTCGAATCCCTTGAGCCCGCGAAACTGCTGCGGCGTCAATCGCCACGCCATCACGTGATACGCGAAATCGGACAACGGATGGCCTAGCGTCGAGAGCTCCCAGTCGAGCACCGCAAGGACACGCGGTTCCGTCGCGTGGAATATCACGTTGTCGATCCGGTAGTCGCCGTGGACGACTGCTGTTTCGTCCCCCGCCGGGACGCGCTTCGGCAGCCATTCGATCAGCCGATCCATCGCCGGGATGCGCTCGCCGCCTGCAGCCTGGTATTGCCGCGACCAGCGCGCGACCTGGCGCTCGACGTAATTCCCCGGCTTGCCGTAGTCGGCGAGGCCGACGCCGCCCACGTCGACACGATGCAACGCGGCGACGACACGATTCAACTCGTCGTAATGCGCTGCGCGCTCGGCGCGCGTCATTCCAGGGAGCACCGGATCCCACAGCACGCGGCCCTCGACGTATTCCATCACGTAGAACGCCGTGCCGATCACCGACGGGTCTTCGCAAAGCGCGTACATTCTCGGCACCGGCACGCCGGTGCCCGCGAGCGCCGTCATCACGCGGAATTCGCGCTCGATGGCGTGCGCCGAAGGCAGCAGCGGCCCCGGCGGCTTGCGTCGCAGCACGTAGCGCCGATCGCCGGCCGTGATTCGGTACGTCGGGTTCGACTGTCCGCCGTGGAACTGCTCGACTTTGATCTCGCCTGCGCTCGGTGCGACGTGTTTGCGCAGATACGCTCCGAGCGCCTCGGCGTCGATCGCGTGAACGGGCGCGACGAGCGTTGCGCCGGGGTTGGCTGCGGACAATCCGATTCTCCCGGACTTAGACGACCGAGCAGCCGCCGTCGACGACGAGCGCGTGGCCGGTGATGTGCCGCGAGGCTTCGGAGGCGAGGAAGACGACGCTGCCCTTGAGGTCCTCGTCGCCGCCAAGCCGCGCGAGCGGAGACATTGCGATCACGTCGCGGCCGATGCGCTCGAGCGTCACCTTCGTCATCTTCGACGGAAAAAATCCGGGGCAAATCGCATTGACGTTGATGTTATGGCAGCCCCACTCGGCTGCGAGCGCGCGCGTCATCGCGATAAGCGCGCCCTTGCTGGTGTTGTACCCGATCGTCCGCATCGTCCATTCGGGCGGATTGCCGAGGAATCCCGCGACCGATGCGATGTTGACGATCTTTCCGGACTTTCGGGGGATCATCGAGCGTTTCGCGACTTCGCGCAGCAGGAAAAACGCCGCGTCGAGGTTCAGGTCGAGCACCTTGCGCCACGCTTCGGTCGGATAGTCTTCGGCGGGCGCCGCCCAGTTGGTGCCCGCGTTGTTGACGACGACGTCGATCTGCTCCCAGCGTTGAAGAACCGCGTCGACCGCGCTTGCGATCGACGCATCGGCGGAAAGATCCCCGGCGACCGTCAGGCATTCGACGCCCTCCGCTTCGAGCCGGCGACGCGCCGCGTCGAGCTCGTCCTGCTTGCGCGCCGTGAGCGCGATGCGCGCGCCCATCTCTCCCAGCGCAGCGGCCATCTGGAGTCCGATTCCGCGAGACCCCCCAGTGACGAGCGCCACCCTGCCGGAGAGATCGAGGAGCTGTCTGACGCCCATTCGCTTTCGACGGTGCGATCGCGCGTTGTCAGAGCACTTCGAAGAGGCCCGCGGCGCCCATGCCACCGCCTACGCACATCGTGACGACGACGTAGCGAACGCCGCGGCGCTTGCCTTCGATCAGTGCGTGACCGACGAGACGTGATCCTGTCATTCCGTACGGGTGGCCGATCGCGATGGCTCCGCCGTCGACGTTGAATTTCTCCGGATCGATGCGCAGCCAGTCGCGGCAGTAGAGCGCCTGGCACGCGAACGCCTCGTTCAGCTCCCACAATCCGATGTCGCCGACTGCGAGGCCGTGCTGCGAGAGAAGTCTGGGCACTGCGTAGATCGGGCCGATGCCCATCTCCTCGGGCGCGTTGCCGACGACCGCCATGCCGCGGTAGACGCCCAGCGGAGCGATGCCGCGGCGCTCCGCGAGCTTCGCCTCCATCAGCACGCACGCCGATGCGCCGTCGGAGAGCTGGCTCGCGTTGCCGGCGGTCACCGTGCCACCTTCGACTACCGGCGCGAGCGCGGCGAGAGAGGCGAGCGTCGTGTCCGGACGGTTTCCCTCGTCCTTCGCGAGCATGACGTCGCGGTGCGACACGGCCTTCGTCTCCTTGTCGACGATCGCCATCGTTGCCGCGATGGGAACGACCTCGGCGTCGAGCCGGCCTTCGGCCTGCGCGCGCGCGGTCCGTTGCTGCGAGGTAAGGGCATACGCATCCTGAGATTCGCGGCTGATCGCGTATTTGCGCGCGACGAACTCGGCGGTCTGCAACATCGGCATGTAGGCGTGCTGCGCGTGCGTCGTCACGTTCGGGTCGCGCTCCGCGCCGACCCATTCGAGATAGCGGGCCTGCAGCGCCGAAATGTTGTCCTGACCGCCGGCGACGACGACGTCCATGCCGTCGATCGCGATCTGCTTCGCGGCGGCGGCGATCGCGGTGAGGCCGCTCGCACACTGGCGGTCGATCGTCTGCGCGCCGGACGTGACGGGAATTCCGGCTGCGATCGCCGCGTTGCGCGCGATGTTCATACCGGCGGTGCCGGCGTTCAGGACCGAGCCGATGACGACGTCCTCGATCTCGCTGCCGTCGACGCCGGCGCGCTCGACCGCGTGCCGGATCGCATGAGCGAGGAGAGTGGGCGACTTGATGTTGTTGAGCGCACCGCGGAATGCGCGTCCGATCGGCGTGCGCGCCGTCGACACGACGACAGCTTCCCTCATCGCGGGCCTCCCTTGACATTGCGCTTGCGCGGCCCAGCGGGCGTGGCCGCTGCCCTCGGCGCGCGAAACGCGAGCGCCATCTCGAACGCGGCGCGGGTGAACTTCAGGACTTCGACAAAATCCTCGTCGGAGAGCCGCCGTGCGGCGTCGCTCGCGCGGTAGAGATTCGCGAACTCGCGCTCGCGCCCGGCCTGCAGCGCGAGGCGGCCGATGCCGAGCGCTTCGAGCGTCTTCCAGACGTCGGGGTTGTAGGAGCGCGTGAAGCGCATGACGAAGGAGATCGGGTCGTTGCGTCCGAGCACTGACGCGAGGCGCAGGATGATCTCGAAGGGCAGCGCGATCTTGCCGTTCTCGACGAGCTCGAGCAGCGCGGGATCCTTGAGATCGATCGCGCTGCCCACTTCGTTGACGCTCATGCCGGCCGCCTCGCGCATCTGCTTGAGCACGGCGCCCGCCTTCTCGAGCTTTCGCCGCTGCTCAGCCTTCGGCAGCATCATCCGGGCCGCGCCCAGCGTCACGTCGGCGGCCGCGCCGGCGATGCCGAGCACCGAATCGGTCCACGAACGCACCTGCTGCGCGACGTCGACCAGCGTGGATCCCATGCCTGTCGGCGCTGCAGGCTCTCTCTTCCCGGGTTTGCGGACCGAGGGCATACGTTGCGTCTCCATTGACAGGGCGCGCTCCCATCGCGCGCGGCCGTCAACAATTCGAACGGCACAGGCGGGCGCGTAGTGTATCGTCGCCGTTGTCCCGGCGTCCACCGCGACCGAAAACCGATGCTTCCAGAGACCGCGGCGGCAGAAACGACGAGCACGACCCCCGGCCAGCGTACGCCGCCGGACGCGATGCGCGCGGCATTCGACCGCATGCGCGCGGCGTCGCGGCGCGACGGCTATCCACCACACGCGGTTCGCATGGACCGTCTCGCGCGCCTTGCGAAGATGACGAGGCGGCATGCGCAGGACATCATCGACGCGATCTCCGCGGACTTCGGGAGCCGCTCGGCTCACGAGACGCTGATTGCAGACCTCCTGGCCGTCGACGAGGCGATTCGGCACGCGAAGCGCCATCTGCGAGGGTGGATGAGTGCGAAGCGCGTTCCCACCGGGATCAAGTACCGGCCCGGCTACAATCGTCTCATCCCGCAGCCGCTCGGCGTGGTGGGCATCGTCGCGCCCTGGAACTATCCCTATCAGCTCGCGATGCTTCCCGCTGTTGCCGCGCTGGCGGCGGGCAACCGCGTGATGATCAAGCCCTCCGAAGTCACGCCGCACACCGCCGAGCTGATGGCCCGCATCGTCGGCGAGACGTTCGACGCCAACGAGGTCGCCGTGTTTCCCGGCGACGCCGCGACGGGCGGGGCGTTCGTCGAACTGCCGTTCGATCACTTGTTCTTCACCGGCTCGGCAGGGGTCGGGCGGATGGTCGCGCAGGCCGCGGCCAAGAACCTGACACCGGTCACCCTCGAGCTCGGCGGCAAGTCGCCGCTGATCGTGGATGCCGACGCCGATTTCGCGAAGATCATGCCGATGGTTGCGATCGGCAAGCTCTTCAACGCCGGCCAGACGTGCATCGCGCCGGACTATGCGCTCGTCCCGCACGCACGCGTCGACGAATTCGCGGAGGAGATGCAGCGCGCGGTGGCGAAGCTCTACCCGACGCTCGCCGGCAACCGTGACTATTCGAGCATCGTGAACGATCGGCACTACGCGCGCCTCTCGGCGCTCGTCGAGGACGCGCGAGCGACCGGCGCCAGAGTCGTCGCGATCAATCCGGCGCGCGAGAGTCTCGATCCGGCGGCGCGCAAGATTGCGCCGACGCTGCTGCTCGGCGCCAGCGAGCAAGCGGCGGTCATGCACGAGGAAATCTTCGGTCCGCTCTTTCCCGTCGTCGGCTACGACGGGATCGACGCCGCGATCCGCTACGTGAACGAGCGCCCGCGTCCGCTCGCGCTCTATTGGTTCGGCGACGGCGAAGCGAATCGCGATCGCGTGCTGCGGGGCACGCTTGCCGGCGGCGTTACGATCAACGGCTGCCTCACGCATTTCGCGCAGGAAGCGCAGCCCTTTGGCGGCGTCGGCGAGAGCGGCTACGGCGCCTATCACGGCGAATACGGCTTTCGCACGTTCAGCAAGGAAAAGCCCGTCTACTATCAGAGCCGCGTCGGGTTGATGCCCATGCTGCTTCCGCCGTACGGACGAAGGCTCGACGCAGTCCTCGCCTGGTTCAAGCAGGGCGGCCGGTGATGAACTTCGACTACTCGCCGAAAGTGCGCGAGCTCCAGGCACGGCTCGCCCAGTTCATGGACGCGCACGTCCATCCGAACGAAGGGCGCTACCGCGACGAGGTCGCCGCCAACCGAGTCCGTGGCAATCCGTGGGTTCCGACAGCGCTCGTCGAAGAGCTCAAGGCGAAGGCGCGCCGCCAGGGGCTATGGAACCTGTTCCTTCCCGATTCGGCCCGCGGGGCCGGCTTGACGAACCTCGAGTACGCTCCGCTCGCCGAGATCATGGGCCGCGTCACCTGGGCGCCGGAAGTGTTCAACTGCAACGCGCCCGACACCGGCAACATGGAGACGATCGAGCGCTACGGTTCCGACGAGCAGAAGCGGCAATGGCTCGAGCCGCTCCTCGAGGGAACGATTCGCTCTGCGTTCCTGATGACGGAGCCGGCCGTCGCATCGTCGGATGCCACCAACATCGAGGCGAGCATCGCCAGGTCGGGCGACGAGTACGTGATCAACGGCCGCAAGTGGTGGTCGTCGGGCGCGGGGGACCCGCGCTGCGCGCTCTATATCGTGATGGGCAAGACCGATCCCGGCGCGCCGGCGCATCGTCAGCAATCGATGCTGCTCGTGCCCGCGGCCGCAGCCGGAATCCGCGTCGTACGGCCGCTCGGCGTCCTCGGCTTCGACGACGCGCCGCACGGACACATGGAGATCGAGCTCGTCGACGTTCGCGTGCCGGCGTCGAGCGTGCTCAAAGGCGAAGGATGCGGCTTCGAGATCGCGCAGGGGCGCCTCGGACCCGGGCGCATCCACCACTGCATGCGCTTGATCGGGCTCGCCGAGCGCGCGCTGGGGATGATGGTGCGGCGCCTCGCGTCACGCGTGGCGTTCGGGGCCGAGATCGCGCGGCAGACCGTCTGGCAGGAACGTATCGCGGAGTCGCGCTGCATGATCGAGCAGGCGCGGCTCCTCGTGCTGAAGAGCGCATGGCTGATGGACACGGTCGGCAACAAAGCCGCACGCAAGGAGATCGCGATGATCAAGGTCGTCGCGCCGAACGTCGCATGCAAGGTGATCGACTGGGCGATTCAGGCGTACGGGGCGGCGGGCGTCGACGACGATTTCCTCGCGGGCGCATACGCGAGCGCGCGGAGCCTGCGGCTCGCCGACGGTCCCGACGAAGTCCATCGCAACGCGGTCGCCAAGATGGAGCTCCGCGAAGCCAATGCGCCGCGCTGACGAAGCGTTCGACTATGTGATCGTCGGCGCCGGTTCCGCGGGCTGTGCGCTCGCCGCGAGGCTTACCGAGGATCCGAACGTGACGGTCTGCCTGCTGGAGGCCGGCAAGCGCGATTCGAATCCGCTGATCCGCATTCCGCTGGGCCTTGCGGCGCTCGTGCCGCGGCCCCTCTGCAACTGGGCGTTCAGGACGGTGCCGCAGCCCGGGCTCCTGGGTCGCCGCGGCTACCAGCCGCGCGGCAAGACGCTCGGCGGCAGCAGCGCGATCAACGCGATGGTCTACATTCGCGGTCACCGCCGCGACTACGACGAATGGGCGGCGCTCGGGAATGCCGGGTGGTCGTACGCGGAGGTGCTCCCGTATTTCCGCCGCTCCGAGAACAACGAGCGGCTCGCCGATCGCTACCATGGGCAGGGCGGCCCGCTCAACGTCGCGGATCCGCGATCGCCGAGCGCGTTCATGGAGATCTGGCTCGCAGCTGCCGAAGCGCGAGGCGTCGCCCGCAACGCGGATTTCAACGGCGCCGAGCAGGAGGGGGTCGGGTACTACCAGGTGACGCAGAAGAACGGCGAGCGCTGCAGCGCCGCGGCGGCTTTCCTGACGCCCAATCTCGGGCGCGCGAACCTTGCGGTTCGAACCCGGGCGCGCGCCACCCGCATCGCGTTCGACGGCACGCGCGCGATCGGCGTCGAGTACCGGCGCGGCGGCAGGTCGCAGGTCGTGGCGGCGCGGCGCGAAGTGATCCTCTCCGCGGGAGCGTTCCAATCGCCGCAGCTCCTTCTGCTCTCAGGGATCGGCGACGCTGCGACGCTGCGCGCGATGGGCATCGCGCCCGTGCTGCACGTGCCCGGCGTCGGCCGCAATCTGCGCGATCACGTCGACTTCGTGATCGCGTACCGATCGCGGCGCAAGGATCTGATCGGATTCATGCCCGGCGATCTCGTCAACGCACTGCAGAGCGCGATTCGTTACCGGCGCGAGCGGCGCGGTATCTTCACTTCGAACATCGCCGAGGGCGGCGCCTTCGTCAGATCGCTGCCGGGCCTGGATATTCCCGACCTACAGCTCCACTTCTGTATCGGGATCCTCGAAAGCCACGGCCGCAAGCTCCACGCGCATCGCGGCTTCTCGAGTCACGTTTGCGCACTGCGGCCCAGAAGCGCCGGCCGCGTGACGCTGCAGAGCGCAGATCCGCTCGCGCCGCCCTCGATCGATCCCGCGTATTATGCGGACCCGGATGATCTCGAGACCATGGTGCGCGGGTTCAAGATATCGCGGGAGATCATGGAGTCACCGCTGCTCGCTCCCTATCGTGGCCAGGACCTGTTCACGGCCGGCGTGCACACCGACGCCGAGATCCGCGACGTTCTGCGGCGACGCTCCGACACGATCTACCACCCGGTCGGCACGTGTCGCATGGGGGCCGACGATGCGGCCGTTGTCGATCCGCAGCTGCGCGTGCGCGGAATCGCCGGGTTGCGGGTCGTCGACGCCTCGGTGATGCCGACGTTGATCGGCGGCAACACGAACGCCCCGACGATCATGATCGGCGAGAAGGCAAGCGATATGATCCGGGGCAAGCCTCCACTCGCGCCGGTGCGCGAGAACGTCGAGGACAATCCGCGCGCCGAGGCGATTTCCGTGGAGCCGCGATGAGAGCGTTGCGCTGTCACGCCTTCGGGCCGGTCGGGCATCTCGCGCTGGAGGAAATCGCGTCGCCGACGCCAGGGCCGCACCAGGCCGTCGTGTCCGTCAAAGCGGCAGCGGTAAACTTCCCCGATACCCTGATCGTTCAGGGCAAGTACCAGATCAAGCCCGAGCTTCCGTTCACGCCGGGTGGCGAATACGCGGGCGTCGTGAAGGACGTCGGCGAAATGGTCACTCACGTTAAGCCGGGCGACGCGGTTTTCGGGGTCGGCGTCACCGGCGGATTCGCCGAAGAGGCTTTGATCGACGCGGCGAACCTTCATCCGCTTCCCGCCGGAGCGGACTTCGCCGTCGCTGCCGCGCTCACGATGGCGTACGGGACGACGATCCACGCGCTCAAGGATCGCGGGAAGCTCGTGGCGGGCGAGACGCTGCTCGTGCTCGGGGCGGGAGGCGGCGTCGGACTCGCGGCCCTGGAGATCGGCAAGCTGATGGGAGCAACGGTGATCGCGGCCGCATCCACCGACGCGAAGCTCGACATCTGCCACGACCGCGGCGCCGACGACGTGATCAACTACGACCGCGAGGATCTGAAGGAACGCGTGCGCGTGCTGACCGACGGACGCGGCGCCGACGTGATCTACGATCCGGTTGGCGGAGGCTACACGGCAGCAGCGTCGCGCAGCGTCGCCTGGAACGGCCGCTACCTCGTGATCGGCTTTGCTGCGGGCGAGATCCCGCAGATCCCGCTCAACCTTCCGCTGCTCAAGGGCTATTCGATCGTCGGCGTGTACTGGGGCGCTTTCGCCCAGCGCGAGCCCGCCGCGAACGCGGCGAACATGAAGCAGCTCACCGACTGGATCGCCGCCGGGAAGCTCGCGCCGCTCGTCTCCGCGCGCTACCCGCTCGAGCAGGCCGTCGACGCGCTTTTCGCGATGATGCGTCGCGAAGTCGCCGGCAAGGTCGTGATCGTTCCGTAGACCTCAGGACATCGCCGAGTACCCGCCGTCCACCGGAATCGCCGTCCCCGTCAGAAAATCGGAGGCGGCGCTCGCGAGGAACACCGCAATTCCGCAGAGGTCGTCGCTGCAGCCCCAGCGGCCGGCGGGGGTTCGAGCAAGCACGCGCTCCTCGAGACCCGCGACGTCCTTGCGCGCGCGCCGGGTGAGGTCGGTGTCGATCCATCCGGGCAGCACTGCGTTGACCTGGATGTTGTCCTTCGCCCACGCGACCGCAAGCGACTTCGTGAGCTGCACGACGCCGCCCTTGCTCGCGCCATAGACCGGAGCGAAGGACGCACCGAAGATCGACAGTATCGAGCCCACGTTGACGATCTTGCCACCGCCGGCGCGCTTCATCTCCGGGTAGGCGGCGCGCGCGCAGAGGAATGCGCTCGTAAGGTTGGTGTCGATGACCTTGCGCCATTCGTCGAGCGCGAGCTCGTCGGCCGGCTTGCGGATGTTGATGCCGGCGTTGTTCACCAGGATGTCCAGCCGGCCGAACTCCGCGGCCGTTTCGCGGACCATCGCCTCGACCGAACGCTCGTCGGCGACATCGACATCGACGGCGACCGCCTCGGTACCGAGCGAGCGGAGCTCACGGACCGCCGTTCTGGATTTCTCCTTGTTGCGCGCGGCAACCGCGACGCATGCGCCGGCGCCGGCGAGACCCCGGGCCATGCCCAGCCCGATCCCGCCGTTGCCGCCGGTGACGATCGCGACCTTGCCTCGCAGGGCGAAGAGCGTCGCGCCGGAAGGCACGGAGCTAGTCCTTGCCCTGATTGACAGCGATCGGCGAGAGCTTGTTTGCGGACAGTCCGTACTTCGCCGCGATCTGATCGTACGTGCCGTTCTTCTGCAGGCGCTCGAGCGCGCCCTTGACCGCGTCGCGCAGCTGCGGCTCGGTCTTGGGCGTCGGGATCCCCATCAGCGATTCGGTGAAGGGGACGCCGAGTGCCACGTAGGTGTTGGGCTCGAGCTTCTGGTTGTAGGAGATCGTTTCGCTGCCCTGGACGCCGCCGTCGAGGCGACCGGACTTGAGCTGCGTACGTGCGTCGATCGACCCCTCGGTTCCGACGACCGTGATCGCCGGCTTCCCCTTGGCGACGCAGTTCTCCTTGCTCCAGTCCTCGATCTGTGCGGGCCAATTCGTGCTGCGGCTCGCGCCGACCTTCTTGCCGCAGAGGTCCGCGGGCGTCTTGATCGTCGCGGCGTTCGCCTGCGACGTGTAGAACTGCGCCCCGCTCTTCAGGTAGTCGACGAAGTCGACCTGCTCGCGTCGTCCGGGTAGATCGCTCATCCCCGCCATCACGATGTCGACGCGCCCGGTCACGAGCGAGCTGATCATCTGCGCGAAAGCCGTCTCCTGCCACTCGATCTTGAGCCCGAGCTCCTTGGCGATCGCTTCGCCCAGCTCGATGTCGAAGCCCATCAGCTGGTTGGTGGCGGGATCCTTGTACGCGATCGGAGCGTAGTTGGGCTGCGTGGCGGCGACGAGCTTGCCGGCCTTCTTGATCCGGTCGGGCACGTCCTGCGCGGCGGCACCGGCGGCGAGCGCGGCGGCGAGCAGCGCGACGGTGGTTTGCAGGATTGTCTTCATTGGCATCTCCCCTCGGTTTGCACTCGGATTTCGAAAGGCCGTCAGGATAGCACCGCGGCGATGAACTCGCGGGTACGAGGATGCTCGGGATCGACGAGCACCTGTTGCGGCGAGCCGTATTCGACGATGGCACCGTGATCCATGAACGCGACGCGGTTCGCGACCTCGCGGGCAAAGCCGAGCTCGTGGGTGACGACGATCATCGTCATTCCGGAACGCGCGAGATCGCGCATCACCTGCAGCACCTCGCCGACGAGCTCGGGATCGAGTGCCGAGGTCGGCTCGTCGAACAGCATCAGCTTCGGCTTCATTGCGAGCGCGCGGGCGATGGCGATGCGCTGCTGCTGCCCGCCGGAAAGGTCGGCGGGATACGAATTGCGCTTGGTGGCGAGTCCGACCCGATCGAGAAGCAGGAGTGCTTCGTCGACCGCTTCGCCGCGTGGCCGGCGCTGGACGGTGACCGGCCCCTCGATGATGTTCTCCACCGCGGTGAGATGCGCGAAGAGGTTGAAGCGCTGAAACACCATCCCGCTCGCAAGCCGCTGGCGCGCGATCTCGCGATCGGAGAGCTCGACGAGGACGTTGCCCTTCTGCCGATATCCGCATAGCTCGCCGTCCACCCAGATCGCGCCCTCGTCGGCACGCTCGAGCTGGTTGATGCAGCGGAGGAACGTGCTCTTGCCGGAACCGGACGGTCCGACGATGCACAGCACCTCGCCCTTGTCGATCGCGAGCGAAACGCCGGAAAGCGCCTTGAACGTACCGAAGCGCTTTACCACGTCGGCGGCGATGACCATCCTGTTCATGCGGGCGTCTTCATGCTGCGCGCGGCTCCTCGACGTCCTTTGCGGCGCGCTTGCCGCGCTGTCCGCGCGCAAAGTGTCGCTCGAGGAAATACTGGCCGATCGACAGCACCGACACGACGACGAGGTACCAGATCGCGGCGACGATGAGGAGCTCCATCACGCGCGCGTTGGCGTAGTAGATCGTCTGCGCCGCTCGCAGGATCTCCGAATACTGGATCACGCTCGCCACTGACGTGAGCTTCACCATGCTGATCACTTCGTTGCCGACCGGCGGAATGATGACGCGCATCGCCTGCGGCAGCACGATCCGGTGCAGGAGCGTGAGGCGCGTCATCCCGATCGCCTTGGCGGCTTCGGTCTGGCCGGCGTCGACCGAAAGGATGCCGGCGCGGACGACCTCGGCGGTGTAGGCGCCCTGGTTGATGCCGAGTCCGAGCAACGTCGCGACGAACGGCGAGATCACGTCGACGGTGCGCACTGCGAAGACCCCCGGAATGCCGAGCGTCGGGAAGATCAGGGCGAGGTTGAACCAGAGCAGCAGTTGCAGCAGCAGCGGCGTGCCGCGAAAGAACCAGATGTAGAACTGCGCGACTCCGAAGAGGACCGGGTTGGGCGACATCGCCATCACGGCGAACAGAACGCCGAGCGCGATGCCGAGCACCATCGCGCAGACCGTCATGACGATCGTGTTGACGAGGCCGGTGAGGATCGCCTGCGCGGTGAAGAACTGGCCGACGACCGCCCACGCGATCTGCCCGCGCGCGAACGCGTTGATCAGGAACCCGAACGCTACGAGGATCAGGATTGCCGCGACCCAGCGCCCGTAGAAGACGCGACGCACGAGCCTCAAATGCGCGATCGAATAGGCGTCGACGGATTCGATCCGGGTGACGGACGACGGGTTCATCGCGAGCTCGCGCTACGGGCCGCGCGGGCCCTTGTAGGAGCCTGCCCAGCGGCGCTGCGCGTCGAGCTTCGCCGTGAGGCGGTCGAGCTGCTCGCGGACGCGAACGGGTGCCGTTCCGCCGTAGCCGGCCCGGGCGGCGACGGCCGCTTCGGGCGTCAGGCTGGCCTTGAGCTCCGGCGTCAGCCGGTGATCGACGGCAGTGAGCTCGGCGTCGCCGATCTCGGCGAGTCCGACGCCGAGCTCCTCGCAGCGCTTGACGAGTGCGCCGGTGATCTCGTGCGCCGCAGCGAACGGCACGCCGCGCTTGGCAAGCCAGTCCGCGACTTCGGTTGCCAGCGTGAATCCGGCAACGGACTGCCGCGCGAGCTCCCGCGTCTGCGGACGCATCGTCCGCAGGAGGCCCGCCATCGCCGGCAGCACGATGACAAGCGGGTCGATCGCCTCGAACGCGGCGTGCTTGTCCTCGGCGAGATCGCGGTTGTACGAGAAAGGCAGCGCCTTCAAGGCGACCAGCATCGTCGCGAGCGAGCCGATGAGCCGCGATGAGCGCCCGCGCGTGAGCTCGGCGATGTCGGGGTTTTTCTTCTGCGGCATGATCGAGCTTCCGGTCGTGAACGCGTCGTCGAGCTCGACGAGCGCGAACTGCCGCGACGACCAGAGCACGATCTCCTCGGCGAGCCGCGACAGGTCGACGCCGAGCATCGCGGTCACGAACAGGAACTCCGCGACATGATCGCGCCCCCCGACGGCGTCGATCGAGTTTTCGCACGGCGCGTCGTACCCCAGCTCCGCGGCGGAGAGCTCGGGCCGCAAGGCGATCGCCGAGCCCGCGAGCGCCGCGGCGCCGAGCGGCGAGCGCGCTGCACGTCGGTCCCAGTCGATCATCCGGTCGGCGTCGCGTGCGAAAGCCTGCGCGTGCGCGAGCAGCAGGTGGGCGAAGACGATCGGCTGCGCCGGCTGCAGGTGCGTGAATCCGGGTGCGAGCGTCTCGATGTGCCGCGACGCCTGCTCAATCAGCGCGTCCTGCAGGCCGATCAGCGCGGCAACGATGTCCCGCGCGACGGAACGCAGATACAGCCGCAGATTGTTGGCCGCCTGGTCGTTGCGCGAACGCCCGGCTCGGAGCTTGCCGCCGAGCGGCCCCAGCCGCTCGACCAGCACGCGCTCGAGGAACGTATGCACGTCTTCGTCGCCGGCTGCGGGGATCAGGGTGCCGGCGCTGACCTCGCGCCGCATCGCATCGAGCGCCGCGACGATCTCCGCGCATTCCGCGTCCGTCAGCAGGCCCGCGCGCTCGAGCTCCCGCGCATGCGCCTGCGACGACACGAGGTCGTAGAATGCGAGGCGATAGTGGCTGGGCGGCGAGCTCGACAGGCGCATGAGCGCCGGATCGGGCGGCGAGCGGAAGCGCGCGCCCCAGAGCTTCGTGTCGCTCATCGGTGCGCCGCGCCCGCGATGCGCTTTGCGCGCTTCGGATTCGCGGCGACCAGGCAGAGCTCGGTGAAGAGCATCTGCGCGCCGACGTGCGCGGTGTTGGTCGTCGCGTCGTATTGCGGCGCCACCTCGACGACGTCGCCGCCGATCACGTCGACGCCCGCAAGACCGCGCAGGATCGCGAGCGCTTCGCGCGGCGTGAGTCCTCCGACTTCCGGCGTGCCGGTGCCGGGAGCGAAGGCGGGATCGATTCCGTCGACGTCGAAGCTGATGTACGTCGGACCGTCGCCGACGACCGCACGCGCCTTGGCGACGACAGCCTCGACGCCCATGTCGGCGACGTCCTCGGCGTGGAGCACCGTCATCCCCGATTCGTACGAGAACTCCCAAAGGTACTCGGCGCCGCCGCGTATCCCGATCTGGATCGAGCGCTCGGGATCGAGCACGCCGGAAAGCACCGCCTGACGGAACGGCCCGCCATGATGGAACTTGGACCCTTCGTACTCGCCAGCCGAATCGCAGTGCGCGTCGATGTGAACCATGCCGACCGGACGGTCGCGCCCGAGCGCCTTGAGGATCGGGCAGGTGATCGAATGATCGCCGCCGACCGCGAGCGGAACAACGTTCGCCGCGTAGATCCCGTCGAAGAACGATTCGATGTCGGCGATGCACCGATCGAGCGAGAAGCGGCTCGTCATCGGCACGTCGCCGACGTCGGCGGCTCGGAGCACGCCCATCGGCGCGATCTTCAGCGCGTGCTCGTAGGGGCCGATCCGCTCGACGGCGCGCACTGCGCGCGGGCCGAGGCGAGCGCCCGCGCGATTGGTGACGCCGAGATCCATCGGAACGCCGACGAGGGCAACGTCGATGTCACCGAATGCCCGCATCGGTGCGCTGCCGCTCAGGTCCGGAACGAGCATCGGCGCCGAAAGAAAGGTCGCAACGCCGGCGAAGGGCCACTTGCGCTTCTCCGGATCGATGAAGACCTGCGAGGCCACTGCGGCGAACTGCGGATCGAAGATGTCGCCGCCCTTGGCGTTGGCGTACTTGCGCCGCAAGGCAGCGAGTTTGTCCTGATCCATTCGAGGGATGTGGTGAAGGCGCGCGGAAGCGTCGCTGACATGCGCTCCCCGCGCCGTGGCGATCGTTCCGCCGTCAGATAGTATGCACTGCGGGCACGCGGGTCAATGCGATGCCGAGCGTGCCGTCGCCGCTGTTCCTGCACCTGAACCGATGGCTGCACGGGCGCGCCGCTCCTGCAGCGCTCCTTCTGGTCATCGCCATCATGCTCACGCTGCTGACGCCGTTCGTCATCGTCGGGTCGACGATCGCGGAGAACGCCGACCGCGTCAGCGACTTCTTCCGCGCAGCCATCGAGAACGGACGGCCCGAGCCCCCGCCGGGGTCGCGCTCAGGGCGCCGGATGGATCGCGCGAGGCGGCGCCTCGCCGACGAGCTCGGCGCGATAGGGCGCCAGCGCGGCCACCATCTGCGCGAATATCTTCGGTGTGGCGGCGATCACCTGTCCGCCGTGCAGAAAATCGCCTTCGCCGGTGAGGTCACCGATAAGGCCGCCCGCTTCCTGGATCAAGACGCTTCCGGCCGCGACATCCCAGGGATTGAGGCCCACTTCCCAGAATCCGTCGTAGAAGCCGGCAGCCACGTACGCGAGGTCGAGTGCCGCGGCCCCGGGCCGGCGTAGCCCCGCGGTGTGCTCGATCATCGTCTTCATCATCCGCAGGTAGGTGTCGAGGTAGCGGCCGTCGCGAAACGGGAATCCGGTGCCGATGAGGCATTCGCGCAGGTGCTGGCGCTTGGAGACGCGAATGCGGCGATCGTTGAGGAACGCGCCGCGCCCCCGCGTCGCGGTGAAGAGGTCGTTGCGGATCGGATCGTAAACGACACCCTGCGTGATCTGCCCGCGCTGCGCGAGCGCGATCGACACGCAGTACTGCGGGAATCCGTGCAGGAAATTCGTCGTTCCGTCGAGCGGATCGATGATCCAGACGTTCTCCGCGTCGGCGTTCGCGCCCCGGGCGGTTCCTTCCTCTGCTAGAATCGCGTGGTCCGGAAAGCTCCCGAGCAGCACTTCGACGATTGCGCGCTCGGCTTCGCGGTCGACTTCGCTCACGAAGTCCTTCGGCCCTTTCGACGTGACGGTGAGCAGGTCGAGCTCGCGGGCGCCGCGATTGATGATGTTGCCGGCGCGGCGCGCTGCCTTCACCGCGATCGTGAGCATCGGATGCATGGTGGGGACTGCGACTTCGTTTCTTGCCCGGATACCGGCGGGCGACGCACAAGAAGCTAGGCAGCCATTGTAACCGCTGGCGCCCGCGCCCGTCGCGAGAGACCTCTCGTAGCATCGATGCCGGCACACCTCGACGCGCTCGCCGCCGTGCGGATCGTGCTGGTCGCGACGAGCCATCCCGCTAACATCGGCGCCGCGGCGCGCGCGATTCACACGATGGGCATCGGCCGGCTCGTTCTCGTCGGCCCACGGCGCTTTCCCGATCCCGAAGCCCTCGCGCTCGCCTCGGGGGCGACCCCCGTGCTCGAAGCTGCGCGGGTGGTCGCGACACTCGCCGAGGCGCTCTCCGGCTGCGTGCTGACCATCGGTCTGTCCGCGCGGCCGCGCGAGTTCGCAGGGCGTGTCCTCGCGCTGCGGGAGGCCGCGGCGGAAGCGATTGCGCACTGCGAGCACGGTGCGGTCGCGCTCGTGTTCGGCACCGAGATGTCGGGCCTTTCGAACGACGAGCTCGCGCGCTGCAACGTCGTCGCCACGATTCCGGCGAATCCCGACTACGCATCGCTCAATCTCGCGGCGGCGGTGCAGGTCGCCGCCTACGAATTGCGCCTAGCCGCGGGCGACGCGAGCGTGTGGCGCGCGCCGCGATTCGAACCGGCATCGTTCGACGAGATCGAGGCGCTCTACGCGCACGCCACGCGAACGCTCGCCGACATGCGGTTCCTCTCTCCGCAGATGCCGCGCCGGCTGCTGCCGCGGCTGCGGCGTCTCTTCGCGCGCGCCGCGCTCGAAAAGGAGGAGGTCAATATCCTGCGCGGAATCCTCGCGCGGATCGATCAGATCCTCGAGCGCCGATGAAGCGCACGCTCGTGTCCGATCGGGCCCCGGACTCCGCGCGGCCCGCTCCGGCGGGGTCCGCGCATCTTTGCGCAAATTGCGGCGCGAATGCGCCCGATCGCTACTGCCCCGAGTGCGGTCAGGACACGCGCGAGCGCTTGCCGACGTTCGTCCAATTCATGCGCGAAGCGACCGGTCGGTATCTCGCGTTCGACGGCAAGCTCTGGAAGACACTGATACCGCTGCTGTTCCGCCCCGGATTTCTCACGCGTGCGTACCTCGCCGGCAAGCGCAAGCGCTTCATCGGCCCGGCGCGGCTCTTCCTCATCTCGAGCCTCGCCCTGTTCGCGGCGCTGCGCTTCACCGCGGAGTCGATTTCCATCGTATCGCTTTCTCCCTCGGTCAAAGTCGAATCGGGTGAATCGGCGAAAGCTGCGAAGGCGGCCGCAAAGGCCGGCGCGAAGGAACTCCAGGACGAAGGGATCCTCATCGACGAGGACCTCAACCTCAGCGTCAGCGACCTGAGCGAATCGGCGGGTGGCCCGCTCAAGACGCGAATCGATCGCTTCAACCGGCTCCCGCGCGAGCAGAAGGTCGAGCAGATCATCGCCGGCATAACGCGCTACGGACCCTACGCGATGTTCGTGTTGCTGCCGGCCTTCGCCGTGCTGCTGAAGGTCGCCTACCTCGGACGAAGCTCTCGCTATCCCGGGCGCCCGCGCCTTTACGGCGAGCATCTGGTGTTCGCCGCGCACAATCATTCCTTCCTCTTCGCGGTCGGGATCCTGCTCTTTGCCGTCCCCATCACCGTCGTCCGGCAGATCCTCGCCGTCTGGATTCTCGTCTACCTCGCGTGGTCGACGCGCACGGTCTACGGCGGCTCCTGGTTCGGAGTCGCGGTTCGCGGCTTTGCGCTCGCCGTCGCCTACTTCGCCTTCTTCGTGACCGCCAACGTCGGGCTCCTCGCGGCCGCGATCCTGCTGCGTTGAATCCGCCGTGCCCAAAAGTTGAGTACCTCACTCGGAGATGCGAAAATGCGCGCATGCTCGAACGACTTCGTGAAGACATTGCCGTTGTCTTCGATCGCGATCCCGCCGCCCGAACGAAGTGGGAGGTGGTCACTTGCTATCCGGGGTTCCATGCGCTCGTCTGGCACCGTGCGGTGCCGAACCGCCTCTGGCGCGCGGGGTTTCGTTGGCTCGCACGCTGGCTCGCGCACTGGGGCCGCTGGCTGACCGGGATCGAGATCCATCCGGGCGCCAGCATCGGGCGACGCGTATTCATCGACCACGGCATGGGCGTGGTGATCGGCGAGACCGCGGAGATCGGCGACGACTGCACGCTCTATCACGGGGTTACGCTCGGCGGAACCTCGTGGCACGCCGGCAAGCGCCATCCGACGCTCGGCAAGAGCGTCGTCATTGGCGCCGGGGCGAAAATACTCGGCCCGATCCTCGTCGGCGATGGCGCGAAGATCGGCTCGAATGCGGTGGTCGTCCGCGATGTGCCGCCGGGCGCGACCGCCGTGGGGATCCCGGCCCGCATCCTCGTCGACCACGAGGCGAGGCGCCGCGAGAATCAGGCGGCGAAGCTGGGCTTCTCCGCCTACGCGATAGCAGCGGACATGAACGACCCGATGGTGCAGGCGATCCATCGGCTGATCGACCATGCGGCAGCGACCGACGCGCAGCTCCAGGGACTGATCGACGAGCTTCGGAGGAGCGGCGTCGAATGCGGCGACGCAAAGGCCGTCGCCCAAGGCTTCGATCCGCAGAAGCTCAACGAGATGCTCGACTGACCCGCGCAGACTGCGGGCGAGCGCAGGGGCGCAGCTACGCGCGCGGCTTCACGCGCCGCGCACACTCGGCCGCGCGCTCGCGCGCTTCCGAGACGTTCGCGGCGGTCGCGAGCGCGACACCCATCCGCCGCTTCTTGTACGCCTCGGGCTTGCCGAAGAGGCGCAGGTCGGACTCGGGCACCGACAACGCGTCGGCGATGTTGTCGTAGCGGATTCCGCGGCCGTCGACGCCGCCGTAGATGACGGCCGAGGCGCCCGGCGCACGCAGGCGCACGTCGACGGGCAGCCCGAGGATCGCACGCGCGTGAAGCTCGAACTCGCTCTGCACTTGCGTCGCCATCGTAACCATTCCGGTGTCGTGAGGACGAGGACTCACCTCCGAGAACCACACGCTGTCGCCTTTGACGAAGAGCTCGACGCCGAACACGCCGCGGCCGCCGAGCTCGCTCGTCACCCGCAGCGCAATGCGCCGCGCCGCGGCCAGCGCCGCGTCCGACATCGGCTGCGGCTGCCACGATCCGACGTAGTCGCCGTTCACCTGCCGGTGCCCGACGGGCTCGCAGAAGTAGGTCTGGACGTGGCCGTTCACGTCGTTCGCGCGAACGGTGAGTAGCGTTATCTCGTAGTCGAAGTCGATGAAGCCTTCGACGATGACGCGGCCGCCGCGGACTCGCGCCGTGCTCTCCGCGTACTGCCACGCTGCGGC
>Ga0335069_10001938_pt1 | contig 32536 bp, 27 predicted proteins | sample Lox_Sample_11_FD_206714 | JGI IMG/M metagenome (GOLD analysis project Ga0335069, IMG submission 206714) | Soil microbial communities from Loxahatchee National Wildlife Refuge, Florida, United States - Lox_Sample_1.1 | ecosystem: Environmental > Terrestrial > Soil > Wetlands | place: USA...
ATCCCCACCACTCGTGGACCGCGATAATCGCTGGGAAAAGACCGGTGCCGGACGGAGTGTAGAGAATACCCCTGACCGTCTCATCGCCGCTTTTGTAGCTGACGTCCTTCGAGGTAATGGCCAAAATGTTGAGGGAAAACAACACGAGAAAACCGAGCAGAAGCAGTCGTTTCATTTTTCACTCCGTCTGGGTTTGATCCCACTGGCGCAAGGAAAGCTCGAAATAAAGTGCATCCGGAATCGGATTCTCGCAATAAGGCAGAATCTCAACAAAGCCAAGGCGACGGTATAGAGCGACTGCATCGGCCATCGTGCTGGCAACCGTATCGAGTCGCATCCGCGTGTAGCCGGCCTCTCGCGCCTCAGCAATGACTCGGTCGGCAAGGTCACGGCCAATGCGCAGGCCGCGGAATTGCGGCCGCACGAAAAGCCGTTTCATTTCGCAGATATCAGCCTTCCATTCGCGCAAGGCCACACAGCCCGCGGCTTTCCCGTCCACCTCGGCCAGCAAGAGCCTGCCGCGTGGGGCAGCATACTTGCCGGGAAGTCCGGCCACTTCCTGGTCGAAACCCTGGAAGCAAAGGCTGAAGCCCAGGGACCGTGCGTACTCAAGAAAGAGCTCCCGAATTTGGGAGAGATCGGCGCCTTCCGCCGGGCGGAGCGTCACGGTTCCCGGTGCAGAGTTCTTGCTTCGAGATTCAGGCATTAACAAGACCTCGCCCAAATCCTACCCCATCAACATTCCACCGTTCACACTGAGCACGTGTCCGGTGATGTACCCAGCCTCATCAGATGCCAGGAAGCGCACGGCATTTGCAACGTCGTCGACGGTTCCGATCCGGCCGAGTGGAATCATCTTGAGTGCGACCTGTTTCAAATCCTCGGGAAGGCCTTCTGTCATCGCCGTTTCGATAAAACCCGGAGCGACGGCGTTGCAGGTAATTCCCCGCGATCCGACCTCGCGTGCAATCGCCAGGGTTAGACCGATGAGCCCGGCTTTCGAGGCGGCATAGTTCGCCTGACCGGCCTGGCCCATCTGCCCGAAAACACTGCTGATGTTGATAATTCGACCCCAACGCTGCTTAAGCATCGACCCGATGACCTGCTGCGTACACAAATACGCGGATGTCAGGTTCGTGCTCAGGACGGAGTCCCAATCGGCGCGTTTCATCCGCATCACGAGCTGATCGTGGGTGATGCCGGCATTGTTCACCAGGATGTCGATTTTGCCGAACTGCGCGATCGCCGACTTGATGACGTTCTTAACCTGCTCTTCGTCGGTGACATCAAGGCTAAACGCCGCCGCCTTGCCGCCCGAAGCGGTGATTCTGGCGACAAAGTCTTGCAGCTTTTGCTGGTTGCGCGCAGCGACCACAACTGTGGCTCCGGCTTCGGCAAGCTTGCCGGCGCACCCATAACCGATGCCTTGCGAAGCGCCGGTGATGAACGCTACGCGTCCTGACAATGTCATCCCGAAACTCCTGTGAAAGCCGAAATTATACGCGTGCGGCCCGCTTGATTGGCCAGATGATTACTTCAAGGCGGCGCGCCAAATGCAGTAACGGCGGCAGCGTGATTCCGGCTGCCGCCATCGTATTGACCCTGACTTCAGCCTCAGCATCTTGCAAGGGCCATGGAGCATGATGAATCTCACCAACGTATCCGGTGTTGCAGAAAATGGTGAAGAGGCAATAGCGCTCGGTAAGCCGGTGTTCAATCGTGCCCTTCTTGCGGAGTTCCACGTCGCGCCCGGGATGATACACGCCTACAAACTCCGCTGCGGCGCGTTTGCGCTTCGAGAAATATTCCACGACTTCGCCTTTGCACCTTGCCGGCATCCCGCGTGGAAGTAAGGCAAGTGATACCAGGCACGTGCCACGTGAACTGCCGGCAGACTCGCTGCATCGAGGCTGAAGGAATAGACTGCGGGCTTATCGCGATATCGCACGTAGGTGCGAACGTTCAATTTGGGAAAGCTGGAAAACCGCGGGAGGGACGGGGTTCCGCGTGCTCGAACGCCTCTCATCCAGAAAGGGACCACGGCAACCCAAGCCTGCTCGTCCCAAAGATCCAGCTCAAGTTGGCCGGGCACGAGCGATCGCATAACGCTTGGTTCGATCGGCCAGTCCAAAAACACTAGATCGTGCCAAGCTTGAGGAAGGATCCATCGTCCGGGAGTGAGAGGCCATGGCCGATGATTTACCGTTTCCAGTGCAGTGTGCATCCCTGGATAAATCCTAAGTATGAGGAAACGCTGGATACCCGCGTCACATGGTTGGAACAATCGCTTGCGCCTGCACGGCCACGGGCAAATAGTGCATATGCGTAATATCCACAATGGTTCGGCCGACGAGGCGTGCCTTCGCTTCGCTATGCACGTGGACGGGTAGAGTAAAAGCGCCGAAGTCACTGTAATCCTGCACGAACTGAATGTGGTTTACGAAGAACGAGGGAGACTTCACCACGTTGCCTTCCACCCGGACCAAGCTCCCTGTGTGGGCATCCAGATACATGCGGCCTTTGAACAGCCCAACGTGTTTGGAGCGCGGTTTCAACTGGTATACATAGGCCAGCCGGCCTTGCGCCTCGCCCTTGCCCTTATAGGAAAACTTGTAATTCTCAGGACTGATGGCCGTTGCCGCTCCGTCATCTTTCTCGACGTGATCCACTTCTGACTGCAATACACGCGCAATGATATTGCTTTTTACGAACTTATCGCCGACGAAACGGACGGGCTTAAAGAGCAAGGTATGCGGGGCGCTGTACGTGCGTTCCACTTCAAACTCGCCCTGCTGGGCAGAGTCCGGAAGCTCCGCATGGATGACTGAGACGGCCGAGTAGGAGGCCAGCTGCGAGGGTTGCAATGCCGCGCGGCGTTCGTAGTTGGCCAGCGCCAGATCGGCGGACATCATCGGCAGCTCAGTGCCGACCTGCAGTGCAGGCAAGGATCGCCCGTCGGTCGGCTCGAACGTGACCATCAACGCATCCGGGTCGATAACAGATTTTCTCGCCGACGGGAGCAGGGCCTGAGCTGAAGCCAACCTCGAAAAACCAATCCCCAATAGCAAAGTAATGAAAACAATACGCTTCATGCTTTATGAGTGAACGTTCTTTTATACAAGATGCGGTGACGACCGGAAAAGTACCAAACGTAACTCCCGCATTTTGAGTGAAGAGCAAGCCATTCTGCGACCGCGAAAACGGATCGTTGCGCATCCTCGCTTCGCCAGCTAACATTTCTGCACTCCAATGTCTGAAGTCATCACGAAACCAGATTCCCCTCGCCCGATTTCCGTCCGCGATGCCGCGCCGTCGGTGGAAGTCTTCGCCGTATACGGCGTCGAACCCGAAGTCCAGGCCTACGCCATGGCGAAGTATTCGCGCTCGGCTCTTTCCATGAAAGAGTCGCTGAAGGAGATAACCCAGCAGAAAGCGGAGAAGTTTCTTAATACTTTCTATTTTCAGTACGGGCATCGCTCGATTGCGGATCTTGCGCACATCGCTTTGGCGATCGAGAAGCTTTCCATTCTCGCTGCAATCGCCGTGGCCGATGAGCAGCGCTGGGACGGGCAGGAACGCTCTACCCGCTATCAGGATTTTCAGAAAAGCGGCTACTACACGCCGGAGTTCGGCGGCGACAACGAAGCTCGCAATCTTTACCGCAATACGATCGGCGATCTTTTCGCAGTTTACGACTCAATCACGAGCGCGATGTTCGACTATCTGTCGGGCATGACGCCGTGTCCAGGCGACATGCGGGCAGACGCCTATGAGCGAACGATCCGTGCCCGGGCCTTCGATATTTCGCGCTATCTTTTGCCGCTCGCCACGAATACATCTCTGGGCGAAATCGTGAACGCGCGCACGCTCGAGACGCAGGTGTCACATCTGCTTGCCGATGCGCACAAAGAGATACGTCAACTCGGCGAGGCGCTCAAAAAGGCCGCGACGTCGCCCGCATACAACGTCAACCAGGAAGCGCTTGAGAAATTGGTGGAGGAGATTCGCGAGTTCTCGCCGGAACTCGCGGACCAGGCCGAGGAGCAGTTGTTACGCGAAGTTCGCGTGGCGCCGACACTGGTGAAATATGCAGACCCGAGTGCGTATGAACTCGAGACCCGCCGCGCCTTGCAGCAAGCCGCTTCTGAGCTGATGAGGGGCGCTCCGCTGGCGCCCGCAAAGCTGGTTGACTTGCTGGACGAGGAACCGCTCGAAGTTGAATTGGCTACGACGCTTCTCTACGAACACTGCCACTACTCGTACCGGCAAGTGCGGCAAGCCGTGCAAGCTTCCGGGGAAAAACTGCGCCGCGAAATTATCGACCTGGGCCTTGGCAAGCGCGGCAAGCACGATGAGATGCTTCGGCCTTTCTGCGCCGGGCAGCAGTTCCGCTTCGACATTCTCATGGATATCGGCGGCTATCGCGACATGCATCGCCATCGCCGGTGTATCCAGATTGCCCAGGGCTTCACAACGAAGCATGGGTATGACACGCCTCCGGAACTTGAGGCTGCGCGCGCGACTCGCGCATACGATCAGGCGATGAAGCAGGCAGCAACGGCCGCGGAGCAACTCGCGCGGCGGCCCGGCGATGAGACCGCCGAGAACGCGCAATATGTAATCCCGCTCGGCTACCGTAAGCGGTCGCTGTTCAAGATGGATTTCGCCGAAGTGGTTTACATCTCGGAATTGCGCACAGGACCTGCCGGACACATTTCTTACCGCAGCGTCGCTTACGCGATGTACGAGGCCGTGGCGCGCAAGTATCCGGCGCTGGCCAAATATTTCCGCGTTCACGATGTGCGCGAACCTGTAGATTTGTTGAAGCGCTGATTGATCGGAAGTCGGCGAGCGAGGAGAAATTCAGTGGAGACTCTTTATTACTCGCGCTATCAGTCGCCAATGACTTCGCTGTTGCTGGGCGCCTCCGAGAAGGGCCTGCTGGCTGCAGAATTCGATCGCGGGCAGTTTCCACCGAACAAGCGCGCGGCCAACTGGCAGGAATCACCCGAGCGATTGCGGCCTTATGCGGTAGAACTGGATGAGTATTTTGCCGGCCAGCGAAAGCAATTCGCTTTTCATCTCGATCTGCGTGGCACACTGTTCCAGTTGCAATGCTGGCTGGCGTTGCTGGATATCCCGTTCGGCGAAACCCGGACTTATGCAGACGTCGCGCGCGCGATCGGCAAGCCGCAAGCTTTCCGTGCCGTTGGTCTTGCCAACAATCGCAATCCGATCGCAATTATCGTCCCGTGCCATCGCGTGATTGCATCCGACGGAACGTTGTGTGGATATGGCGGCGGACTTGATCTCAAGCACAAGCTTCTCGAACTCGAAGGCGCGCGAACTGCCCATCTTGCTGCTTAGCGGAGAATGTTCGATCGTATGCTTAGAAAGCCTGACTCTTTCCTCATTCTTCTGCTTGCCATTTCAACAGCTTTGGTTCACTCGGCGAGCGCACGGCTGCCACAAACGGGGTTCCTCGACCGCACTATCGCAGTCCAAGGCAAGACCTACCGGTATGAAGTCTTCGTGCCCGCAAATTGGAACAAGCAGCAGAAGTGGCCGGTGATTCTGTTTCTCCATGGCTACGGGGAACGCGGCGAGAACGGCTTGCGTGAAACAGACATCGGCTTGCCACACTCGATTCGGAAGAGTAAAAAGCTGTCGCCCTTCGTGATCATTATGCCGCAGTGCCTCGACGGCGACCACGTTTTTACCGATCAAGATATGGAAGCGGTAGCGCTCGCAGAATTTCAACAAAGCATGAAGGAGTTTCACGGCGATCCCGAGCGCGTTTACCTGACCGGCCTGTCGATGGGCGGGTACGCGACCTGGAATATTGCCGCCCGGCATCCCGGCATTTTTGCGGCATACGTTCCGGTTTGCGGAGGCGTTCAGCCGAACAAAGATCATCCGACAGTCAAGGCCAGCCTCTTTGGCGATCCAGCGATACCAGATCCATACGCGGAGATCGCGCGGCGCATCGGCAAAACTCCTGTCTGGATTTTCCATGGTGACGCTGATCCTACTGTGCCAGTCGAAGAATCGCGCAAGATGGCTGCGGCGCTTCGGGCTGCCGGCGGCAACGTCAAGTACACCGAATATCCTGGCGTCGCGCATGATTCATGGGTGAAGGCTTATGACGAACCAGAACTGTTCCCATGGTTACTCCAGCAAGAATTGCGCTCGCCAGAAAAACATTGATAGCCGTTTTAAGACGTTACGTTTGACGACAACAGAATTCTCCGCTGGACAGTTGGCCATTGCTCTTCCATAATCTCGGCTCACTTCCCACACAACGTGAGCACAACCGCATCCGCCACCAAAGCGACGATCCGCAAGGCCAGCCTCTTCTATTTCGTCTTCGTCATGTACTCCTACACCACCGGAGGCCCTTTCGGGCTGGAAGAGATGGTCACCACCAGCGGTCCGGGCATGACGCTGCTGTACCTGCTGTTTCTGCCGTTCGTCTGGTCCATACCGGTTTCGCTGGTCTCGGCTGAGCTCACTACCGCGATGCCAGTCGATGGCGGTTTTTATCGCTGGACTCGCGCGGCATTCGGAGACTTTTTCGGATTTCTCGCCGGATGGTGGAACTGGTCAGCATCGTTTTTGCTTGGAGGCGCATATGCGGTTTTGTTCACGGATTATCTGGCCTTCTACATTCCGCAATTAACCGGCTGGAAGCACTACGCTGTCTCCGTGGCGATCATCGCGCTGATCGGCTGGCTGAACGTGCTCGGCATCGACATGGTGGGCAAAGCCGCGACCGCGATGGAAATCTTCGTCTTTCTGCCGATCATCGTGATGACCACAATCGGCCTCGCAAAGTTTCATCACAATCCATTCCTGCCGTTGGTTCCGCCGCAGCAGCCGTTCTCAAAGGTTTTCGGCGTTGGACTGGCGCTTGGCCTGTGGCTCTACGCGGGATATGAGCAGGTCTCGAGCGTCGCGGAAGAGGTAGAGAATCCAAAGCGGAATTACCCTCTCGCGCTGGCGATCGTTGTACCGCTTTCGATGGCGACGTACTTTTTGCCAACGTTCGCCGGACTTGGCGCACTGAACAACTGGCAGGCATGGCGCACGGGGTCTTTTCCCTCGGTCGCGAGCTTGCTAGGCGGGGCATGGCTCGGAAGTTGGATGACGCTGGCCGCGATGCTATGTGATGTTGCCTTGCTCAACAGCACCGTGCTCACGAGCACCCGAATGCCTTTCGCAATGGCGCAGGACGGCTACTTGCCGGAGTTTTTTGCGCGCAAGCATCCACGTTACGGAACGCCGGCGACTGCGATTGTAGTTTCATCGCTGATTTATGCCGCTCTCGCGTTTCATACGCTCGGGCAGCTGATCAGCATTTACTTATGGCTTCGGGCGGCCACAACGGTTCTCACCGTGCTCTCGGCCTGGGGCATGCGGCGGCGACATCCAGACTTAGCTCGACCTTTTCGCATTCCCGGCGGAAATATCGGACTACTGGTGGTCGTCCTTTTGCCGATTGCGATGACTTATATCGCTTTACGATACAGCGATCCCATCGCACAGAAATGGGGGCCGGTGGCGTTGCTCGCAGGCGTGGGAGTTTACGGACTGGTGCGCTTTCGCCGCCCGCCGATCCATGGCGATCCGAAACGATTGCAATAATTGCGAGCTACTTCAGGAAATTCGACAGCAGGCCCATGATGATTGAGCCAATAAAAGCGGCACTCATGACATAAAGGGCAAACCGATATTCGGAACTGTGGGATTCGATGGTGGGCATCGCGTTTCGTCTCCGGACTTTTGGGATCTGCCTGACATGGCAAAACCGCGCCTGAGTATACACCGGGAGCTGACGAAATCACCTAGGAATAACGGTATCAGCTCACCCAGTCCAAGAGCTTGTAATAAAGGCCAGCAAAGGGCAGAAACCAGGGATCTCCGTTGTACAAGCCCAGCGGAGCTCCCGGGAACGGGATGCCTTCGAAAGGATTCTCGGGCTGAATGCCCAGCATTCTCTGAGCCACCAACTGCCCTTGAAGTGTGGCCATGGCAACGCCGTGACCGGCGTAACCGACCGCGTAATAGAGCCCGTCGAGCTGGCCTGCGTGCGGCATGATGTCGAAGGCAAAATCGAGCGTTCCACCCCAGACGAACTCGACCTTGGCGTCTCTCAACTGCGGGTAGACGTCGATCATGCCCAGGCGAAGAATCTCCGCGCTCTTCCGGACGGAGTCTTCGCTTTCAGGGAAGAATGCGGCTCGACCGCCGAATAACATCCGGTTGTCGGGCGTGAGTCGATAGTAATAAAGGTAGTTCTTCGAGTCGTAGATCATTCGATTACGTGGACTGAGTTCCTGCGCCAGGGCGTCCGGCAGAACTTCCGTAGCAATGATGTACGACCCGATGGGAATCAGCTTCTTTTGCAACGAGGGAGTGGCTTGGCTCGTGTAGCCGCTGGTAGCGACGAAAACATCCTTTGCCCACAATGGTCCCCGGCTCGTCGTAAGCGCCCACCCTGACATTCCCTGCTTCGAAGACCGATCCACTTTCTCGACTCGAGACTTCTCAAAAACGCAAGCACCTGCTCGCAGCGCGGCCGCGCCCAATCCCGCTACGTACTGTGCTGGGTTCAGGCCGGCGCTGACATCATCGACCATACCGCCATAGTAAATGTCCGATCCGATCTCCGCGCGTAATTGGTCACGCGGAACAATTCTGACCTGGTGATTGAATTCGCGCTGGATTACCTCGGCTTGCCGCGCGTAGCCGTCAAAATGCTTCTGCTTGCACGCAACCTCAAGGTGCCCGCAGCGGAAAAACTTGCAATCGATCTTTTCCTCGCGCACCATCTGCTCGACGCAATCTATGGATTTGAGGGAAGCGGCGTACATGCGTTGCGTTCGCTCGCGGCCATACATCGAAATTAGCTGCTCTACGCCCAACTTCATTCCGGTGAGCACCATGCCGCCGTTGCGTGAACTCGCGCCCCAACCGAGTGTCTCGCTCTCGAGAACGGCCACTCTCGCCCCTTTTTGAGCCAGCGTGCGCGCAGCCGAGAGCCCGGTAAAGCCTGCGCCGATGATCGCCACATCGGCGGTTTCGGGAAACGCAGATGCTTCGATCCGCGGCATTTCAACCGTAGTCAGCCAGTAGTTCAGTTCGCGGAGTGACATGGAGATTTTTGCTCGTGTCTGGTCGTTGTCGGTTCGTTTACGGCGATTTTCGGTCTTCGCGAGTTGACATCCTGAACTTGCAGCGTCCACATCCCGTGCGTGCTCGGCGGTTAAGGGCTTTTGGCAGCGCGCCGCGTTCTACAGCACAGCCGTTTCGTGAATCATCCGCCCTTCCGCGAAGCGAGCATAGTTCAGCAGGGACGCGTCAATCAGATCGGTCTTCCCAGTCAGGATCAGATCGCTCAAAATCTTCCCAGTCGCTGGCGCATGCATCACACCATGGCCACTGAAACCGTTCGCACAGAAAAACCCTGGCACACCGGGCACTTCACCGAGGATCGGATGATGATCGGGTGTCATCTCGTAGAGCCCCGCCCACGCTCGCTTGGGATTTACGGGCAGATTCTCGAAGCAAGGCACCCGATCCGCCGCTCGCGTAAGAATCTTTTCAATGAAGGACGGTTCGACGTCAGTTTTCTCTCCCGGCTTCTCCTCGGGATCGTTCCAGGCAAGCAGAAATCCTAACGCTTCGGGACGGAAATGGAAGCCGTTCGACATGTCAATGATCATCGGCGCGGTATGAGGAAACTGGTCGAACGGCTCACTCGGCACAAGCATGCGTCGTAACGGCTCGACGGGCAGGTTAACGCCTGATAGCTTCGCAACCTCCGCTGCCCACGCGCCCGCACAATTCACCACCACCCTGGTTGCGACTGTTCCTCGCGTTGTTTCGATCGCCGTGATTCCGCGCGAGTCGCGAAGGATCGCTACAACGTTCGCATTTTTCCAGAGCGTCGCGCCGTGCTCTGCGGCCCACATCGTGAACCCGATCATCGCACTGTAGGGATCAACGAAGCCGTCCGTCCCACAGAAGCTTCCGCCGACGATATCGTCTCCACGCAAGGGTGGAAACGTGGCACGAATCTCATCCCCTGAAACAATACGAACATCGTTCAAGCCAAGCTCTACCTGCTTCGCGTAATTCGCATGCAAGTAGGCCATATGTTTTTCTTGAGTCGCGCAGAAAAGATAACCCTGCGGACGATATCCCGCAGGATGGCCGATGCGCTCATCAAAACTCGCATAAAAGGGAATCGCGTAGAGCGACATCTGGATGTTCACGGGCGTCGAGAATTGCGCCCGCACGCCACCCATGCTCTTGCCGGTTGACCCCTTGCCTTGTTGCGATTCGCGCTCGACGACCAGCACGCTGCGGCAACCGGCGGACGTGAGGTGATAGGCGATGCTCGAGCCGACGATGCCGGCACCAATAATGATTACATCTGCCGATGTCATGCGGTTATCTATTGCGGCTGCAGGACCAGCGGTTTCTCCAGTCGAAATCGCAGCGTGGTCTCAGGTGGGACCTTGACGTACTTGCCGCGCGTAAAGAGCTGCGTCACGAAGCCCCCGCCAGCACCCGAAGCCGCGCCAATCGCGGCACCCTTTCCTCCGCCAAAAATCGCACCCAGCAAACCCCCAATCGCCGCGCCGCCGCCCAGAAATTCCGCCGTGCGCGAATTCTTTCCGAATCCTTTGTTATCCGATTCACGGAGTTCCGACGAATAGACCCGATGCGATCTGCCATTGATCGAGACGCTATCGAGATCAAGATAGAGACTCGGCGAACCGACCGCACCGCGATTTTCCGTCAGAATCAGCAACTTCGCCGGCGAATGGGCAGGAATCACGACGTTCCCTGCGAGATCCATCACGGGCTCGGTTACTTCAGCGGCAAAGCGCTGACCGGGCGTCGCCGTATCAGAGTCAATCGAGTCTTCAGTTCGAATGGTGATATCGGCACCGGTGGGAATTACCTTCGCTTCCTTCGGCACGGTCGGCACAGGCGTCGCACTGAGCACCAACGTTTCCACGTCCTTGCGGGGAAATTCATACAAGATGCCCATGTTGTCTTTAAACGCAAGCGGATCCGCTCCGGTGTACTTGCCGGAGTAGGACTTTCCATTGCGCAGCGTTACGGTATCGTTCGTCGGCGTGAAGACGAGTGACTGGACGTCGGTCGCGGGGAATGTGTATCCAATTCCGGTTGTGTCGGTGAAGCCGATCATGCCATCTTTCGCGCCCAGAAATTGCCCCGAATAGCTGGCTCCCTCTCGAGTGACGATGGTGTCGGCCGGAACGCAGGTGACCAGCCCAATCACGGATACCAGTATTGCAGCGCATGAACTTCGAAATCGCATCGACTATTCTCCGCCTTCAAGGATGGGGAATCGCGCATTTTTCAGTAGCGCGAGACGCAAATTCTACTCTTGTTTTCCGTAACTTGCGCGCGCCGAACGGGTGTACACACCTTCGTAGCCTTGAACGCTTATTCCCACGCTCGTAAACTTGGACGGTGCACATGCACGTGCATCCCGGGTCCGGCGGAAGCACCTCGAAAGTGCTTCGCATCTCTTTGTTTGTGACCCTGGCCTACATCGTTCTGCTGGTTGTTGCCGGCATCCGGGCCCATTCCCTCGCCCTGCTTTCCGAAGCGGGTCACAACCTTTCAGATTTTCTGGCATTGCTGCTGTCGCTTGGCGCCGTCTATTTGCAGTCGCGCCCGCCTAGCGCGACCAAAACCTACGGATACCACCGTGCCGGCGTGTTGGCAGCGCTGATCAATGCCGGCTCGCTGGTCGTGATTTCGTTCTTCATCCTGTACGAAGCTTTCAAGCGGCTGCAGAATCCAGAAAACGTTCATGCCGGCACGATGATGTGGGTAGCAGCTGCCGGAGTGGTGATGAACGGCATTATCGCATTCATGCTCTATCGCCAGGGCGGCGACGTCAATATCCGTAGTGCACTACTGCATGAAGTCGGCGATACTCTTTCGACGGCGGCGGTCATCGTCGGCGGATGGGCCATTTTAATAACCAAGCAATATTGGATTGACTCCGCGCTCTCGGTTGGCATCGGTGCGCTGATTCTCTGGTCATCATTTGGCATCCTGCGCGAGGCCATGAATATCCTTCTGGAAGGAACGCCGCGCGGGATGAAGGTTGACGCTATCTCTCACGCCATCTGCTGTATTGAGGGTGTTAACGACGTGCACGATCTGCACGTCTGGAGTATCGGATCAGAAAGTCACGCACTCTCCTGCCACATTTCGATTGCCGACATTCCTCCTTCGGCCAGCGAGCGAATCCTACGGAACGTGAAGGAAGTGCTCCACCACGAATTCCGCATTACCCACACCACTATCCAGTTCGAGCACGTAGAGTGTGAAGTCGCCCATGGTTGTGTTATGCCCATGAGCGAAGCGGAGCACCACCACCATCACTGAACTTCCCGGCACAGTCAATTCTTCTGGCCTTCGTAGATCTGCTGCGCACGCTCCAACGTATCCGCCTCATCGGCCGCTTTGTCCGTGCGAATTCGGACAATGCGCGGAAAGCGCAACGCATACCCACTCTCGTGGCGCTCGGACTTCATCATGTTGTTGAAGGCCACTTCGAGGACTACCTTGGGCTCGACCTGGCGGCGGAAGCCTTCGTCTAACGTTGTGTGCTCGAGAAACCACTGCGTCATCTCGGCGATCTCGCTATCGGTCAATCCTGAATAAGCCTTGCCGATATTTACCAGCCGGTCACCATCCCAGACGGCGAAGGTGTAATCGCTTAATACGCCGATGCGCTTGCCGTGGCCGAACTCGGCGGCGGTCACGACTACATCGAGGGTGGCAAGAGCGCGCTTCATCTTGAGCCACGATTTGCCTCGGCGCCCGGGCGAGTAAGGCGAAGTCATATCTTTGATCATCAGGCCTTCGTTTCCACGCGCCTGTGCAGAGGTGAACAATTCCTCGAGTTCCTCCGGTTTCGAAGCTCGCCAGAACGGTGCGCGGATAACCTTGGTCTCTGGCTCTTGATTCCCCGCCTCCGGTTCGAATGCAAACTTGGCCTGACCCCTTTTCTGCGTCTCATAACTTTCACGCTTGACTCTCTTCCGTGAATCCAGCAACTCATCGAGCAGCCGCATGCGCTCGACCAATGGTTTCTCGAGCAACAGCTCCCCCAGATACAAGACATCGAACGTGAGATACGCCACTGGGACACGTCGCATCAACTCTCCGCTCACTCTCTTCCTTCCGAGCCGTGCCTGCAGCGTGCTGAACGGGAGAGCTCTTCCCGCTTCGCCAGGCTCACCTGCGCTGTAGCTCCACGCCACGATCTCGCCGTCGAGGATCGCGTCCTGGGGAAGACCAGCCAGCGCACCCGGCAGTTCGGGAAACGATTCGGTGATCTCATCGCGCGTTCGCGAAAAAAGCTTCACTTCACCCTCCGACACATGAGCCTGCGCCCGAATGCCGTCGTATTTGTTTTCTACGGATGCCTCATCAAAATATGACAACGCCTCCTCGGTCGATTCGACCGGGCTCGCCAACATGAACCCCAACGGATGGAACATCCGCATCCGAGCTTCTCCTAGCTTTCCCACGGCTGCCAGTTTTAGCGTTCCGCCGATGTCCCCCAGCAGCATGTTCGCTCGTTGAACCCGAGCAGGGGTTTCGCCGTATGCCCGTGCGATTGCCTCTTCGACCAGGCTTTCTTTCAAACCGATCCGCAAATCACCGGTCATGATCTTGACGATGTACTTCGCTTCCAATGGAGCCACACTTAGCAGTAATTCGCGAACGATCTCTTTCTTGGCAGCCGGCCCACGAGTATTTGCGATCCTTCGAAAGAACACTTCCACATCGAGCATGGATAGGTAGCGCGCTTCTTCTGGTTGCGCTAAAACCTCGCCGGCAACCGCCCCCAAGTCACCAACTCGTCGATAAGCCTTGCGCAGTTCTGCTTCGGTCCGGCCCGACAACTCACCTACCAGATGCCACAGCAAAGTCCCGCCAACTTGCAACGTGGTTTCTTCCCACACCGGGAACGGACGACCGGAGAAAAAGACGGCTGCAAGGGCCGCCTCCACTGTCGAACGCGCCCTCAGATCGTCGGCCACTAGCCCGGTTTTCAGCAGCTTTTTGGTCGTAGCCGCGACTGCTTCGCAAGTTTCGGTGAACCGCTCAAAACCGCCTGCATCATTCATAAGCCATTCATTCCACGCGACTTGCTTTCCAACCACAGATCAGATCACAATTGCCTGTGATACCTTTAACACGCGATACTTGAAACCCCGAAGTATCATCTAACTGACATGCGATTTTTGAGCAAAATGTGGCGCTTCCTCGTGGCCGTGCAACTTCTACCGGCGCTCGAGAGCGGCGAGGAGACCCTGGTCGGTGGCCAGGCCGTCCTCGAAGGCGTCATGATGCGCTCGCCGCATGCCTGGGCCATCGCGGTGCGCAAACCAGATGGAGGGGTTGCAACTCACAGCGAAACGCTCGAGCGGCCCTCGGAAAAACATAAGTGGATGGGATGGCCGATCGTCCGCGGTGTCATGACGCTTGGTTATGCGATGAACCTTGGCTTCCGCGCGCTGCGTTTTTCGGCCAATGTTGCGCTCGACCAGGTGCCCGCCAATGAGCAGGGTAAAAAGCTTGAAATCAGCGGCTGGCTGGCTACAGTCAACATTGTGATCTCGCTGGCGTTCTTCATTTTCATGTACAAGTTCTTGCCCCTGTTGGCCGCGACTGAATTGAAGCGGATCGATCCAGTTTTTGGCGGCCGCATTCTCTTCAACCTCGCCGACGGCCTGGTGCGCCTCGCGTTGTTCCTGCTTTTCATTTTTGGAACGTCGCTGTTGAGAGACATTCGCCGCGTTTATGAGTACCACGGTGCGGAGCATAAAACCGTCTTTGCGTTTGAAAATCACGATCCGCTCAATACCGGGCAAGTTCAGAAATATTCGACTTATCATCCCCGCTGCGGCACCAGCTTCCTAATGACCGTCATGATCATCTCGATCCTGATCTATACGCTCGTTCCAGCCGTCACTTTTTGGGGAAAGTTTGCCGCCCGCATTGCTTTGTTGCCACTGATCGCCGGCCTGTCGTACGAAATCATCCGGTATGCCGCCAAGCATCGCGGTTCTTTGTTCGCACTGATGACTGCGCCAGGCCTGTGGCTCCAGCGAATCACGACGCAACCTCCGGACGACAACCAGGTACAGTGCGCGATCACTGCTCTTGATCATGCCATGGATTTAGAAAAGCAGAATGGCGGCGAACTGGTAATCGCCTAGCGGCCCCCGCCGCGAAACTTGTCTTCTCTCTCCATTCCACTCTTACAATTAACAAGAATTACGCAAACGCCGTCTTGCACCCGATACGGACAGTTGAGAGCTGATACACATGTTTGAACGTTTAGACCAAATTGAAGCCCGCTACGAGGAATTGACGCAAGCCCTCGCTTCGCCGGAAATCGTCAACGACTCCTCGAAATACCAGAAGACCGCCAAGGCGCACAGCGAGATCACGCCGATCGTCGAAAAATACCGCGAATACAAAGATCTCAAGCGCGGCATCGCCGAAAGCAAGACGCTCCTCGCCGATGAAAAAGATCCCGACATGCGCGCTTATGCGCAGGAGGAGTTGATCGGTCTCGAGGCACGCGCCGCACAGGCCGAAGAGGATCTCAAGGTCCTGCTGCTGCCCAAGGACCCGAATGACGAGAAAGACGTGATCCTCGAGATTCGCGCAGGCACCGGCGGCGACGAGGCTACCCTTTTTGCCGATGAAATGTTCCGCATGTACAACCGCTACGCGGAAACCAAGCGCTGGAAGGTCGAGGTACTCTCGACGTCAGAATCTGCCGTCGGCGGCCTGAAGGAAGTCATCGCGATCATCGAGGGACAAGGTGTCTATTCGCAGATGAAGTACGAAAGCGGCGTGCACCGCGTGCAGCGCGTGCCGGCCACCGAACAGCAAGGCCGCGTTCACACCTCAGCTGTCACCGTCGCGGTGCTGCCCGAAGCGGAAGACGTTGACATCAAGATCGAAGCCAAAGATCTCCGGATCGACACATTTTGCTCCTCCGGGCCGGGCGGCCAGAGCGTGAACACGACGTACTCGGCGGTGCGCATCACACACATTCCGACCAACACGGTCGTCAGTTGCCAGGACGAAAAGTCGCAGATCAAGAATCGCGAAAAAGCCATGCGCGTTCTGCGTTCTCGGCTGTATGAGGTTGAGATGCAGAAGCAACAGGAAGCGCTCGCCAAAGAACGCAAACAGATGGTGGGGAGTGGGGATCGCAGCGAAAAAATCCGCACCTACAACTTTCCGCAGAATCGCGTAACGGATCACCGCATCGGTCTCACGATTCATCAACTGACTGAGGTCATGGAAGGCAAGCTCCAGCCCATCGTCGAGGCCCTAGTAACCCACTATCAGGCGGAAAAACTGAAGCAGGAGACGACCACCGTCGCCTAGATGCCGCAGCCAAGTCGCCGGATCGACGACTGGCCATGGTCATGGGATGAACTGACTTGATTGCCAGGAAAGTCTTGGGCAGGGAATTCACTAGCCGCGACCAATCTGCTCTACGGTGATTCCCCCTACAACCTTCATATTCTGATGCGCTTCTGATACTTATCGACAGGAGCTCGCATTTATGGCAAAGCGAAAATCTCTTCTCGCGCTCGTTGGATTCGGCGCCGCGACCGCCGCGGCTGCCTGGTACGGTTCGCGTTACAGCCCCCAGGACTCCAAGACTCGCGCCTGGTATTCGCGCCTGGACAAGCCGGTGCTCAACCCGCCGGATGCAGTTTTCCCTGTAGTGTGGACGTCGCTTTATACGCTCATGGCCATTTCTGGCTATCGCGTCTGGCAGGCGCCGCCTTCGCCCGAGCGCTCGCATGCACTCCGTCTATGGCTGACGCAGCTTGGCACGAATGCGCGTTGGACGAAGCTCTTCTTCGGCCAGCATCGTCCTGATCTCGCCCTTGCGGATGTCATCGCTCTCGAAACTGCGATCCTTGCATACGTTGCAACGGCTCGCAAGGTTGATCGCGCTGCGTCGAATATGTTCATTCCCTATGCCGCATGGGTGGCGTTCGCCACGTATTTGAATGCTGAGGTGGCGCGCAAAAATCCAGATGCAGCCAAGCTTCGCCCGCGCGCGGCCTGACCGATTGTCGACTTCCTGCCGCTCGGACCGCTTGAGCCGAGCGGCGAGTACCTCGAGACAAACCTGCCCCGGCCAACAGCCCGTGACCTCTCAATTATCAGACTTCGAGACTCTCGGTGCCTCTGTGGTCAAATAGCTGCGTGTCTCTTCGCGACTCGCTCCATGCGGCCACCGCTCGCCTATCCACCGAACAAGTACCATCTCCGCGCCTGAACGCCGAGACGCTGCTCATGTTCACCCTCGGCTGCGATCGCGCCTATCTCTTCGCTCATCCGGAGCGCGAACTCAGCACGGACGAGAAGATTCGCTACGACGAGGCGCTCGAGCAACGCCTGCGCGGTATGCCCGCGCAGTACATTACCGGCCATCAGGAGTTCTGGGGGCTTGATTTGATCGTAACCCCCGCCGTGCTGATTCCCCGGCCAGAGACCGAACATCTGATCGAAGCGGTGGTACCGCTGGCTACGCCAATCAAGACCGCCAGAATCGCCGACCTAGGTACGGGCTCAGGCGCCATCGCGCTCGCCCTCGCTCTTGAGCTCCCCGATGCGGAAATCCACGCCACCGATATCTCGGCCGCCGCGCTTGAAATCGCCGAAGCCAACGCAGCTCGTCTGAGACTTGAGTACCGAGACTCGATTGACGGCGAGCCGGAGCGGCGATTGTTTTTTCACCACGTTGATCTTCTGGAAGGTCTCGAAGCTGCGTCTTTCGACTTTGTCGTATCGAATCCGCCTTATGTAGGCGAGTCGGAAGAAGACGAAGTTCAGCTGGAAGTTCGTAAGTTTGAACCCCGTGCCGCAGTCTTTGCCGGGCCAAGCGGCCTAGAAATCATTGAGCGCGTAATACCCGCAGCCTTTGCTGCGTTGAAGGCCGGTGGCTGGTTGGTTCTTGAAATAAGTGGCACTATCGCGCAGGCCGTGAGGCCCCTTTTGGACGGATGGCAAGAAGTGAAAATCTCGAATGATCTGCAAGGGATTCCGCGAATCATTTCGGCAAGAAAACCAGATTAACTCGTGCCGTCCTATAGGGGCGAACATCCCCCCACTTTTGCTCCATTGCCCTAGATCAAACGCGTCGCATCAGCAACTTAGCAAATCGACGCGGTCATCAGCTAGAAATTCACTCGGACTCCGAACTGCGCGGCAAACGGAATACCGACCGTAGTGCCAGGGCCGAAGAAATCACCCAGCGCACCTGCCGGGATCGCAAGCTGCTGCAGCGAGGTCACAGGTTTCGTCATCGTGCAGGCGGCATCGAGGCAGAGATCAGTTACATTGCCCGAGGCTTGCTGACTGGGAGGCACTGGAAGAGCCGCCACGTTCGTCACAAAGTTCGCGCCGGGGTTGTTTCGGTTGAACAAGTTGAAGAACTCGATAAAGGGCATGACTGACCAGCGATCGTGAAAATTAAAGGGTCTAGCCACGCGCATATCGAGTTGTATGTAGGGCGTGCCGCGGAACTCATCGAGGCTGGTGGGCACACCGTTGACGGCGATGCGGGCTGAGTTGTCCGCCGTCGTGATCGTGAATGGACGCGCGCTCTCTACCTGCATGAGCGTACTGACTTCAAAACCGGCGGGTAGATGAACGTTGCCGCCCACTACAAACCGGTGCCGCACATCTTCTCCCGAAGGCCCGTAGTCTCCAGGGCTAAATGCGTTGAGCGGATTACAAACGCCGTTTACATAGTCGAACAACTCGCCCAGCACACAACCCCAGGTCTTGGCGGTTGAAAGGGTGTAGTTGGCAATCAAGCTTGCCCGCCGCGTGTTGCCTTGAAGGTGGATCAGCAGCCCGTCGTAGCTCGACCGGTTGTCGCTCTTGAACAGCGTGAGGTCGGGCACAAGCGACTGGTTCGCGGGGTTGGGCGCGAACAAATTGGTCCCGGGCGAGACTCCACCTGTAAAGTTGTAGCCGCGATAGCCGTGGGTCCCCTGCTCGTGAATCCAGTCAGCACTGATGGTCCAATGCTGGTTGAACGCGTGCTGGACGCCCGCAGAGGCATGAAGTGCGTACGGCGTCTTGTAGTGGGGGTCGATCAGGGCGCCTGAACCGCCAGGGGGAATGCACCCAGGGTCGCCGGGATTCACGCAAGGTGCTGGAGCCGCGTTGACGGCCTGAAACGCGTTGACCCACCCGTTCTGTGCGAGATCGTTGTAGTACAAGCCGACGCCCGCGCGGAAGACAAGATCCTCCGTGCGATCTGGCGAATACACAATGCCCAGCCGCGGCCCCCACTGGTTTCGATCGTCGTGCGCAACTCCGTTCGCGAGTGGGATCTGTAAGGATTTGAGCGTCAGATACGCCGGGTTCTGCGCCTGTGTTCTTCCCGAGGCCGTCAGCAAGCCAAACGTTGTGTCCCATCGCAATCCGTAGTTCACAGTCAGATTTGACGAAACGCGCCAGGAATCCTGCGCATAAAGCCCAAGCCGCTGAACGTTCTGCGAAAAGCTCCCGTCGCCAGCCGGCGTCTGTGTGCAGGTCACATCTGGTGGTGCATTTGCACAACTCAGATCGGCGTAAAACTGCGCCGGATTCACCGCATAGAAACTCGGATTATTCGCGTATTGCAGCAACGTCTCGGCTGTTCCCGACAAAGAACCGCTCAGCACCGGCTCGTGAATCAGGCTGATGCCAAGCTTCGGCGCGTGATTCCCTGAAGCGTGGCTCACGTCATAGCGAAACTGATACTTTTCCTGATTTCGTATGACGGGGAATGCGGTAATCGCAGTGGCAAATTGATTATCGCCAAACGTCTCAAATCCTGAAATTGTCTGCGCAGTCGAAGTAAACGGAAAGGCCAGAGCATACCCGAGATATTGATTGCGATTGGCGGTGTGATGCAGGCCGCTGGCATCGAACGTGAAAACACCCAGCCAAGTCGGGCTGAAGGAGAACGTATTGCTGGCCACGAGGTTCAAATAATTCGAGAAGGATGTCACGCCCGTCGAGGGAAGCGCTGCCTGCTGCACCAGGTCATTGTGCGTCGTGTAATTGTCGATGGCTCCACGCAGGAACCACTGCGATCGAGACGATTGTGCCCAGTCAAAGCGCAGGAGGCCCAGAGAATCGCGGAACGGAATCTTCGTATTGGCAGGTACTGCGATCGAACTCACTTGCGGGATAAGGCCTTCCGTGGCTAATTGCGCGAGCGCGGCAAACTCGCTGGTGCTGGCCGGACTGTAGGCGATGCTCGCGTTCTCATGCACATATTCAAACGACGAGAAGAACCAGAACTTGTCTTTCTTGATTGGCCCACCCAGCGTGCCGATATAGTTCTGTCGCGAGAATGGCTGTTTCGGGTCCGGTGCAGGATTTTCGATCGGATACCGCGCGTTTAACCCTGATGTTCGATCATAGAATGCCGCGCTGCCGTGCCAATCGTTCGTCCCATGCTTCGTGGTGATGACTACGGACATGCCCACCGTACGCCCCGTATCGGCTTCTTCCTGCGCGGTGCGTACGGCAAATTCTTGGATGGCATCAGGCGAAAAATTTTGCAAAAAGCCACCGATGTAGTCGTCCGAGTTGTCGCCGCCGTCGACGCTCAACTCAACGTTCAGTCCCGAACTGCCGCCATTCGACACGGCGGTGATGCGAGCTTTTGTCGGATCGGACGGCTCTACAGGCTCGGTGCCGGGCACAAGATAGGCGATGTTCGCGAAGCTGCGCGCCGCCAAGGGAATCGTTTCCAGATCGTGCGCTGAAACCGCTCCCTGATGCACAGCGCTCGCCGTATCGATTGGCTGTGTGGTGATGGACGATGCCAGTCCTTGAACCTGCACGCGTTCGCTCACGGTCGCGGGCTTCAGTACGACGCTGATGTCCCGAGCCATGCTGACAACCACCGCGACACTGGCCCGAGCCTCCCCAAAGCCTTGGGCAGTTACGCGTATCTCATAGCTGCCAGGAAGCAGGCCTTCAATCCGAAACTCGCCGCTGCCGTTGGTTGTGGCCGTGGTGCTGATCCCGAGCCCTTTCGACTCAGCGACTACGCTCGCGCCGGGGATCCGCGCTCCATTTAAATCCGCCACCTCACCGCGCAGTGTTCCGCGCGGGTTCTGTCCCCAGGCAGAAACCGACGCTATAACCAGAATTAGAGTTCCAAGCGTACACAGAACGTCCCACGTGGCACTGCGAAGTCGCACACGTTCTCGCTTTTCTTTCATGACCGGTTGGTTCGAGGCTTTGTTCAGGATCGAATCGCCGCACCTTAGGGGGACGAACTTCTCAAGCGGCTGACAGGAAGACTAGCCTTGGGCTGTGTTTACTACCAGCAATCGGAGATCCCGGACGCGCGCACTCTAAAATCCAGCGGACAGCCTTTGGCGCCCAGAATTCTAAGGGAGCAATATATAAGCCGACATCAACTTTTGACCGCAGGCGCGATCTCTTCGACGTCAATCAACTGCGTGGGATATTTCCCGGTGTAGCAGGCAGTGCAGTAATCCGTTTTCTCCCCATCGCCACAGGCTTTTCGCAAGCCTTCCAGCGATAGGTAGGCCAGGGAGTCGGCACCGATGTAATCGCGAATCTCTTCCACCGTCTTATTGGCACCGATCAGTTGGCTCTTCGATGGGGTATCGACGCCGTAAAAACAGGGTGAGATCGTGGGCGGGCAGGAAATGCGCATGTGGACTTCTTTTGCGCCTGCGGAACGCACCATGCGTACGATTTTCTTGCTGGTCGTACCGCGCACGATCGAATCGTCGATGAGTATGACCCGCTTCCCCTCCAGCAACGAACGTACCGGATTCAATTTGAGGCGAACACCGAAGTCGCGTACGTTCTGCTGTGGTTCGATGAACGTCCGGCCTACATAGTGATTGCGAATGAGCGCAAAACGGAACGGGATGCCGCTTTCCGCGGCATAACCTAGCGCCGCCGTGACGCCCGAGTCCGGAACCGGAACCACGATATCAGCATCAATCCCGGCCTCTCGCGCTAACTGCTTGCCCATGTTTTCGCGGCTCACTTGGACAGCACGCCCAAAGACCTGGGAGTCAGGCCGCGAAAAATACACGTGCTCAAAAATGCACGACGACTGCGCCGCTGCCGGCGAATAGAAGCGGGAATTTACTCCCTCCGGACCCACGATAACCAGCTCGCCCGGTTTGACGTCGCGCTCGTAGGTCGCTCCGATCAAGTCAAATGCGCACGTCTCCGAGGCAAAGACAATCGTGTCGTGTTTGGCGCCGTCTTGAGCCGGAATGCGTCCCATGGCCAGTGGCCGGAACCCCCGTGGATCCCGCGCCGCAAACACCCGGTCGGTGCTGACCATCACCAGCGAAAATGCGCCTTCCACCCGCCGTAGTGCATCGGCCATCGCTTCCGGGAGCGTATGCTCTCGCGACATGGCAATCAGGTGCACGATCACTTCCGTGTCGCTGGTGGTCTGAAAAATCGACCCCTGTGCCTCAAGACGACCGCGGATATCGAGCGCGTTCGTCAGGTTGCCGTTGTGCGCCACGGCAATCGATCCCTTGTTGGATTGGACCAAAATCGGCTGCGCGTTCAAAAGCGCGGAATCACCTGTTGTCGAATAGCGGGTGTGCCCGATCGCCAGCGACCCATGCAGTTTCGCGAGGACCTCTTCCGTGAAGATATCCGCAACGGCCCCCATGGCTTTATGCGCGCGGAGACCCAGCCCATCGGAAGAAACGATGCCAGCTGATTCCTGCCCGCGGTGCTGTAGCGCATGCAAGGACAAGTAAGCAAGCTTTTCCGCCTCCGGGTGCGAGTAGATCGCGACCACCCCGCACTCTTCTCGAAATTTATCCAGAGTCAGCATTTTGAAAATCCGCCCCTAGTGACTCACCAATTCCAGGTCTGCTCGCAACGCGGCCTCGAGGCCGCCTTCATACGTGTCGCGCAATTCCTGCACCGGCGCCGAAACCAGAACCTGGCCATCGAACTGGACTTCGAAATCAGCCTCGGTGGTCTCGCCAAGCATATCTACGATCAACTCGTATTCCAGCGCTACTTCTTTGATTTGGTGAACCTGTGCGGGGTCGCATGAGAGCACCACCCGGCTTGCGTCTTCGCCGAATAGCACGAATTCCGGTGGCAGGTCGCGGGATTGGAGATTCACTCTTACGCCCACACTGTTGGCGAATCCGCATTCCGCTAAGGCGACCGCGACTCCCCCTGACGAGCAGTCGTGAGCCGACTCGACCAGCCCCTGCTGGATCAGCGCGATCAGGGCTCGCTGCAACGTGCTTTCTTTTTCCAGGTCTAATTCCGGCGGGTAGCCCCAAACCGCGCCCAGGATCTCTTTCGCATATTCAGACGATCCAAATTCCGACTCCCCGTCCACCGCGTCTCCCGGTTCGGTCCCGCGCAGCATCAGAATCTTCTTCCCCGCCCCACGAAAATCAATTCGCGCCGAATGGTGCACATCCTCAAGCACTCCGACAATCCCCATGACCGGCGTGGGGTAGATGCCTTCACCCAGTGTCTCGTTGTAAAAGCTCACGTTGCCGCCGGTGATCGGTACTTCCAACTCTTCGCAGGCCTTGGTGATTCCGTCAATGACCTGCGAAAACTGCCACATGATGTGCGGCTTTTCGGGATTCCCGAAGTTTAAGCAGTTGGTGGCGCCGATTGGCGTTGCTCCCGTGCAAGCCACATTGCGGCAAGCCTCCGCCACAGCATGCATGGCTCCCAGCTTCGGGTCGAGGTAGCACCACCGGCCGTTGCCATCGAGCGCCATCGCCAGCCCGCGCTGCGGGCCCTGCTTCCCGCCATCTTTGATGCGGATCACGCCACCATCACCCGCGCCCGGAGCTTCTACGGTGTTGGTCTGCACCATGTGGTCATATTGCTGCCACACCCAGCGCTTGCTGCAGATGTTAGGGCTCGCGAGCAGAGCCTTGAATTTTGTGGTGAGATCGCCGGATCGCGAAAGCTCGATGTGTTCCGGCATCTCGCGATCGACTGCAGGCTCCCAGCGCTCCAACGGACGGTAGTATATCGGCGCATCGTCCGTGAGCGCTTCATTGGGGATCTCGGCAACGAGTTCACCGTGCTGCCGCACTCGCATCACATTGTCGCGGGTGACGTGTCCCACCTCAACTGCGTCGAGACCCCACTTCTCGAAGACTTTAAAAACTTCTTGTTCGCGGCCCTTCTGAGCCACTAGCAGCATCCGCTCCTGCGACTCCGAGAGCATGATCTCGTACGCGGACATGCCAGTTTCACGCTGTGGCACGCGATCCAGTTCGATTTCAAGTCCGACGCGTCCACGCGCCCCCATCTCGCAGGTCGAACAGGTCAACCCCGCGGCACCCATGTCTTGGATGCCAACAATCGCACCGGTCTGCATCGCTTCGAGGCACGCTTCCAGGAGCAACTTCTCTAGAAACGGATCTCCCACCTGCACGTTGGGCCGCTTTGCCTCCGACGCCTGGCTGAACTCTTCCGACGCCATGGTCGCGCCATGGATGCCGTCCCGGCCGGTCTTAGCGCCGACGTAAATCACCGGATTGCCTTCGCCGGCCGCCTTCGCGTAGAAGATCTGATCTTTGCGCACCAGCCCGAGCGCAAATGCGTTCACCAGCGGATTTCCTGAATAACAAGGCTCGAATTTCGTCTCGCCACCCAGGTTTGGCACGCCGAAACAATTCCCGTACGACGCAACACCCGAGACCACGCCTTCCATGATGGAGTGGTTCTTGTGCACCTCAGCCTGGGCTGGCGGTGAGCCTTGATTTGCCTTTGCGTTCGCCGTAATCGGACCAAATCGGAGCGAATCCATGACCGCGACCGGCCGCGCTCCCATCGTGAAGATGTCACGCAAAATTCCGCCCACACCTGTGGTCGCGCCTTGAAATGGCTCAATGAACGACGGGTGATTGTGCGACTCGATCTTGAATGCGCAGGCCCAGCCATCGCCGATATCGATAATGCCCGCGTTTTCCCCCGGTCCCTGAACCACCAGCTTGCTGCGCGTCGGCAGTCGCTTCAGGTGCACGCGCGAGGATTTATAAGAGCAGTGCTCGCTCCACATCACGCTAAAAATGCCGAGTTCGGTGAGCGTCGGCACGCGCCCGAGCAACTGCTGGATTTTGGCGTACTCCGAGGGCGTCAGCCCATGCTCCCGGATCAACTCCGGCGTGATGGCAGGCGTAGCAACGTTGGTCATGAGTGGAATCTCTATTGTCGCATCCCTAGCGGGCTAGGGGAAGGGCGGGATGCGCCAAGTATTCTGGCCGCATCGGTAGTTTGAGATCGAAGTTAGCAGGGCACCTGAATCCTCGGCGCGTTCGGCGGCATTCTCAAGCCGGCGACCAGCGGCTGCTCTTATACTGGCCTTTCATGAAATCCGTCATCGTCGGTACGGCCGGTCACATCGATCACGGGAAAACCTCGCTGGTGAAGGCATTAACCGGCATCGATGCCGACCGGCTCGATGAAGAGAAACGCCGCGGCATCACGATCGATCTGGGCTTTGCGCACCTGGAATTGCCGGCTCCCGCAGGCTTTCCCGAAAATCAGACGCTGCGGCTCGGTTTCGTCGACGTCCCCGGCCACGAGCGCTTCGTACGCAACATGCTGGCGGGCGCCGGCGGCATCGACCTGGTACTGCTCGTGATTGCGGCCGACGAGTCTATCAAGCCCCAAACCCGCGAGCATTTCGACATCTGCCGGCTGCTCTCGGTGCGCCGAGGCATCACCGTGATCACCAAGGCGGATGCGGTCGATCCAGACACGCTCGACGTCGTGAAACTCGAGGTTGAGGACTTTCTGAAGAACTCGTTCCTCGACGCATCTCCCGACCCATCGACGGGCAAGCCGAACGCACCGATCATTGCGGTCAGTGCGCTGACCGGCGCCGGGCTGGACGAATTAAAGCGTGAGTTGGCGCGGATTGCCGGCGAAGTGCCCGCTCGCGATGCGAACGCGCTGGCCCGCCTGCCGATGGATCGAGTCTTCACGATGAAAGGTTTTGGCACGGTCGTAACGGGAACCCTGGTCTCGGGAACGGTCCAGAAAGAAACCGAATTGGAGGTATTCCCCGGTGGGCGTCAGGTGCGCGTCCGGGGTGTGCAGGTGCACGGCGCTCAGGCCGGGAAAGCACTGGCGGGGCAACGCACGGCCCTGAATCTTGCTGGTGCGAGCACCGAAGATCTGGCTCGCGGCATGACCCTCACACCGCCCGGAAAGTTCCAGGCAACGTCGCGCGCAGATGTTTCGATCAACTTGCTCCCTTCGGCCAAGCCTCTGAAAGACCGCGCACGCGTCCACTTGCACGCTTTCACCTTCGAGACCGTTGCCGAGGTTGTGCTCTATGGCGAGAAGCAGATCAATTCCGGCGCGACCGCTCTCGCCCAATTGCGGCTTGCCGAACCGGCGCTGCTATTGCCAGCCGACCGCTTCATTCTCCGCCAGTTTTCCCCGGTGGTCACGATTGGAGGAGGGGTAGTGCTGGACGCGACTCCCTTGCGGCGCACGAAGGAAGCTTCGGTTATCCAGTTCTTGCGGATACTCGATGGAGGCGGCCGCGACGCAGTCGTGCAAGCGCGTATAGCACGGCGTAGAGAGAGCGGCCTCTCGCTCACGGAGTTGATCGCGGAGACCGGATGGCGAGCAGGCGAGCTTGAGGAAATTCTCCTCATCGCCATACAACAAAAGCAAGTCGCTCAGCTCGCCAGCCGGTATATCGATTCGTCAGCGCTAGCCGAACTCGAATCCCGCACGGTCGACCTGGTGAACGAGTTTCACCGGAAGAACGCGCTGGTGCCGGGAATCAGCAAGGAAGAATTACGGGAAAACCTGGACCTGGAGGGCGAGACCTTCTCAGTACTTCTCGATCGTTTGATGCGCGAGAAACGAATAGCTCTCGCCGGCGACCTCGTTCACCTCCCCGGGCGCGGTGTGGTAATGAAGGACGAAGAAGAGGAGTCCAAGGAGATCATCGAAAAAGCCTTCGCATCCGCAGGCCTGCAGGTGCCTGCATTGAAAGACGTGCTGGCAGGCTTGAAGATCGATCGCGCGCGCGCGCAAAAGATTGTGACACTCCTGCTTCGCGACAAGGTGTTGTTGAAAATCTCGGATGAGCTCGTATTCCATAGTTCGTCGATTGCGCAATTGAAGGAGAAGTTGGCCGCACTCAAAACGAAGGTTGCACCCGGGGCGATCGTTAGAATCGAGATCGGACAATTCAAGGATCTCACCGGAGTGACGCGTAAGTATGCGATTCCGCTGCTTGAATACTTCGACCGGGAACGCGTGACAAAGCGGGTCGGAGATGCGCGGATAATTTTGTAGTGGATCCACGAAGCCGCGGACCAACACGGATTATCATTAGATGAGCTTAACTGCGATTCCAACCGAGACATCACCAGTAACATGAATATTTCCACCACGCATCCCTCCTTCATCCGCCAAAACACGCTGCCGGCGCGGTATTACACCGATCCGGAGAATTTCCGCCGGGAAATGGAGTCGTTCTTTTCCAGGACCTGGGTCTGCGCCGGGCGCAGCGAGCAAATTGCGCACGCTGGCAATTACTTCCTGCGCGAGGTAGCGGGCGAGAGCATCGTGATTACGCGCGATGCGAGCGGCGTGTTACGCGCGTTTCATAACGTCTGCCGGCATCGCGGCACTCGGATGTGCCGCGAGACGGAGGGCAAGTTCGCCGGACGCATTCAGTGCCCTTACCACGGCTGGAGCTACGGCCTCGATGGACGTTTAATAGGTGCGCCGCACATGGAAGCTGATTTCCGCCATGAAGACTATCCTCTACACTCGGTGAAAATCGCAGAATGGGACGGGAACGTCTTCCTGAACCTCGATGCGCAGGCCCCGCCTCTCGCAGCACAGCTTGGCGACCTGCCCGCGAAATTCTCGCCGTGGCGGATGCAGGATCTTCGCCTCCAAAAGCGCATCGAGTACGACGTGGCAGCGAACTGGAAGTTGATCGTAACCAACTACAACGAATGCCTGCACTGCCCGGTGCTTCATCCGATGCTGAGCCGCATCAGCGATTACCTGAGTGGCGCAAACGACCAGCCGCAGCCAGGCTACATCGGCGGTTCCATGGAATTCCGCGATGCGGCGGAGACAATGAGCACCGACGGCAAGCGCCGCCGCGCTCCCCTTCCGGGCTTGGACAACGAGCGCTGCAAGCTCGTTCTCTATTACACGGTTTTCCCGAATTTGCTGGTCAGCCTTCATCCGGACTACGTGATGACGCACACGCTCTGGCCGCTCGCCGTTGATCGCACTCACGTGATCTGCGAGTGGCATTTCCATCCGGATGAGATGGCGAAACCGGATTTCTGCGGCGACGATGCGGTCGAGTTCTGGGACATCACGAACCGGGAAGACTGGGGAATTTCGGAGCTGTCGCAGAAGGGAATTTCGTCCCGCGCTTACACCCCGGGGCCCTATTCCCGCCAGGAAGCACTGCCCGCCGCTTTCGATCGAATGATCCTCGAACGCGAGGGAAAGTAAAGCCGCAGCCTTCGGCCTGCAGACTCCTCAATCAGCCCGGAACCCTATTTCGTGAAAAGGTAATTGTTACGCGTTTTTGGATATTCGTGCTGCCAGTGCCGAACTGGCGTGAGCCCTGCTTCACGCGCCAGGGCATTCATCTCGGCAGCCGTCGCGTGGAAAGAGACCTGCGTGCCGTCGCGAATGATCATCTGTTTTCCGGCAAGCTTCCAATACACCATGCGCCGCGCCATCCCCAGGCATGTTCGCAAGCCGTACCGTCCGTAGAGATAAGCAAGCGTCTCGCGTGCCGTGTCAAACTCAGGGTCCAGCGGCGGCCCCGGCAGGTACGGCAGCTCCCCAATGTAGATCCGCGCTCCTGGCCTGGCGATCCGCGACATTTCGCGCAAGCTGGGCAGGATCTTTTCCCGCGGCACAATCAACAAAACGTTGTTGCAGATAACCACCGATGCGCACGCATCTGCCAGCGGGAGTTCGTCGCTGAAAGCTTGCTGCACATGCACGCCTGTCGCTTTCACGAGGGCGACTTCTTCCTCAGTGGCGAGGAATCCAATCGCGCTGCGCACGCCGATCTTGGCCGCCAGGTGCAGCATGCGGCCTTCACCGCAGCCGATGTCCACCAGGTCGTCATCCGGCCCAAGCGACACGTCTTTCGCGATGCCCTCATGAATGGCTGCGGTAATGGCTTCTTTGCCGGCACCGCGCAGCGCAAGATCATGCAGAGTCCTACTGCGGACTGCCGTCTCCCGGCAGTACTCGACGTAATCAGCAGAGCGAGTAATCATGCTGGGTCAATTCTATGGGCGCGCTTCCGCCGCGAGCAACCTCCAGCGACGTTGTGTTCGTTCGCCCGCAGCGCACCCCTTTTAAATTTTCTCTTCCGGGAATTCCACCTGCAGCCCAAGCGGATCGGTCAACCGGTTGGTTAAATTGATAAGCCCGACCAGCATGTGCAGGTCGACAATTTCCGCATCCGAAAAGTTCGCCTTTAGCGGCACAAAATCCGCGTCATTTACCCCACGCGGGGTACGGGTGAGCTTCTCGGCATACGTCAGTGCAGCTTGTTCTTTTGGGGCAAAGCTTGCGTAGGCGCCAGTCTTCAGTTGCGCCCAATCGGCAGGCTGCACTCCGGCGCGTTTGCCGGATGAGAGGTGGTGCTGCAAACAATAGTTGCAACCGTTGATCATCGAAACCCGGATGTAAACCAGTTCATACAGCTTGCGGTCTAGGGCACGGCCCACGCTCGCGTAAAAAGGGAGAAAGGTCTTCAGTACCTCGGGCCGCTGGGCAATCGCTTTCTGAACGTTGCCCGGTTTCCCGCGCAGAAGCTTTTCATAGATCTCGTGTACTTCAGGAGGTGCTTGTTCTGCTTCGATGAGTGCGATGCGCGCCATAGGTCGTTCTCCTGAGATTTAAAATACGCCAGCTATAATAACTGCCTGAGTGATTTTCGTTCTTCGTGGGGTTGCCCACCCGTATGCTCCGTATCCGAAAAGCTACGATTGAAGACGTCCGTCTTTTGCACACGATGATTCTGGAGTTCGCTGATTTCGAAAAGATCCGACACGAAGTCACGATCACGGAGAAACTGCTGGCAAGAGACGGTTTCGGAGATTCTCCGCGCTTTCATACGCTGATGGCGGAATGGAGTAACCAGGCAGCCGGATACGCGATGTACTTCCCTTTTTACAGCAGCTTTTTCGGACCGGGCTTGTTTCTTGAAGACGTTTACGTGTTTGAGGCATTTCGTAGCCGCGGAGTTGGAAAGGCGTTGATGGCTGAAGTTGCCAGTGCGGCGCTCGAGGCCGGCTTCGCCATCGTGCGGTGGGAAGTCCTCGACTGGAATCAAAATGCGATCGATTTTTACCGCAAACTCGGAGCCGCCATCACCGACGAATGGAAACCGGTCCTGCTCGAAGGCGATGCGCTAAAGCGGCTCGCGTCGGCTCGGCTCTCGTCTGCAACCTCCTCGCCCTGATGAAGGAAACCTTTTGAAGCGAGTACGAGTGATTGGCGCAGGTCTTGCCGGCTCAGAGGCGGCATGGCAGTGCGCGCGTCGCGGCGTTCCGGTCGAGCTCTTCGAGATGCGCCCGGCACGTTCGACGCCCGCTCATCAGAGCTCGGATTTCGCAGAACTTGTTTGCTCCAATTCACTCAAATCCGATAGCGAAAATACCGCGCCTTGGCTGCTCAAAGAAGAAATGCGCCGCGCCGGCTCTTTGCTCCTCGAAATCGCACGGGAGTGCGCCGTGCCCGCCGGCCACGCTCTGGCCGTCGACCGCGCCACGTTCGCCGCACGGACTACCGAGAGGATCACCAACGAACCCTTAATCACGCTGCGGCTAGAAGAAGCCATGCGCGTCGAAGAGGACGACCCCAACCTCATCACGGTCATTGCGAGCGGCCCGCTGACTTCCGACGCGCTGGCGGAAGAGATCGCGCGATTGTGCGCCACCGATGCGTCGCGGAGCTCTGACAGAACACAAGATCAGGGCCACACTCAGCGAACAGGCTCTTCCGCTCCACATGCGCTTTACTTTTACGACTCGATCAGCCCAATCGTGGAAGCGGACTCGATCGACATGTCCAAGGTGTATCTCGCCGCCCGGTACGACAAAGGCTCCGCCGATTACATCAATTGCCCGATGACGAAGGAGGAATACGATAGCTTCTACGATGCACTGGTCTCGGCTGAAGCCGTCGAGCAGCGCGACTGGGAAAAGCTGAATTACTTCGAGGGCTGCCTCCCGATCGAGGAGATCGCACGGCGGGGTCGCGACACCTTGCGTTTCGGCCCCATGAAGCCGGTCGGCCTCCGTGACCCGCGCACCGACCGCCCTCCTTACGCCGTTGTGCAGCTCCGCCAGGAGAATCTGCGTGCCGATTCCTACAATCTGGTTGGCTTCCAGAATCACTTGAAGTTTGGCGATCAGGCCCGCGTGCTTCGGAAGATCCCCGGCCTTGAGGGGGCACGCTTCTTGCGCTTCGGACAGATTCACCGCAATACGTACGTCAACGCTCCCCAACTGTTGCAGGCAACTCTGCAGATGAAAACCCGCTCAAGCGTCCTGTTCGCGGGCCAGATCTGCGGGGTCGAAGGCTATGTTGAGTCCATCGCCACGGGACTACTGGCGGGAGTGCAAGCGAGTGCACTCGCTTCTGGTCTCGAGGCGTTGGCCCCTCCGCGTCAGTCGGCCTTCGGTTCACTCACGCACTACATCACCCAGGCCAGCGCCAAGGGTTTTCAGCCCGCAAATATCACATTCGACCTTCTCCCGGAATTGCCCCGGCGTATCCGCGACCGGAAAGAGCGCCATGCCCAGCAATGTGCACAAGCACTGGCAGCATTTGATGGCTGGTGGGCGGCCCAGATGTCTCCCATCCCTGCCCGCTAGCTAACCTCCGGTCGCGTTTCGAAAATCGGGAATGAGCATTCGCGACGCGACCCCACCAGCGCCCGCAACCGCGCATGCCAACCTTCAAAAAACTCTTGGCCCGCTTCAATCCGGCATCGGCTTCCGCTCGTGAACCACAGCCACATTCTGCAGAACTCTACGCTGAAGGAAACCGCGGAGTGGTGGCAGGTTGAGGTTGTGCGGGTCCCCGATCCAAGTGCGCGGCCCAAAGCTGAAGGCACCGGCGGAATCAGGTCGCGGACGAAGCTGAGCGCCGCAGGCCAACAAGCAGGTATTGCCAGATGTCACCACTAACTTCTTCTTCTTTGCTTCGCAAGAGATGGCGGCACGAGCCACTAAGGCTCTCTCACACTCCATGCGGAGTCCGGGACTTTTCCGGCGGCGTTTTTCTTTTGCGGTTGATTCCTGTGCTTCCGCCATCGGCTTGCAGATTCACCAAAAATGGCTGCAACAAATTGGGATTCGCTTGCGTATCTGCAATTGGG
>Ga0335069_10001941_pt1 | contig 32521 bp, 36 predicted proteins | sample Lox_Sample_11_FD_206714 | JGI IMG/M metagenome (GOLD analysis project Ga0335069, IMG submission 206714) | Soil microbial communities from Loxahatchee National Wildlife Refuge, Florida, United States - Lox_Sample_1.1 | ecosystem: Environmental > Terrestrial > Soil > Wetlands | place: USA...
CGTCGCAACAGAAGGAAGACCTGCTGCGCCGCACGCCGGTGACCAGCCGCTACTACAACAACGTCCAGGCGTTGGTGGAGGGCAAGGTCGACAGCTTCATGGGCTTCAAGTTCATCTGGTTCCCGTCGAAGTACATCCCGTCGGCCGGCCTCGGCCACGACGGGGCGTCGGCGATCCGGCAGAACATCGCCTACATCAAGGACGCCATCGTTTACCGCGGGCGCCCGATCACCGACGCGCGCATCGCCATCCGCCACGATCGGTCCGACACGCCCCAGGCCTTCTACAAGACCGAGCACGGAGCGGTGCGCCGCTACGACAGCGCGGTGGTCGAAGTCGATTGCTACGAGGGCGCCGCCTACTAACCACCGAACCCGCCGGGACCGCCTGAAAGGGCGGTCCCAAGACCTTAGACGCCCGGCCGTCCATCGCGGCGCCGGCGAGCAGAAAGACCCCTACCATGAGCAAGCATTATGGCGCTCTTGTCGGCGCGGTGAAGCAACTGATCCCGTTCCGCCCCGTCGACGCGGCCTTCGAGAACACCAAGGACGAGGTCCTGGTGCGCGACGTGGTCACCCTGGCGGCCGCCCCGGCGGCCGACACCATCCAGCTCGGCCTGTTCGGCTGGGAAAGCATCATCGACCCGGTGTCGAGCGACGTCCTGTACGACAACCTGGGCGCCGGCACGACCCTGTCGGTGGGCGACGCGACCTATCCCACGGCCCTCTTGAACGCGCAGGGGACCTCGGCCGCCGGCACGAGCAAGATCGGCCAGATCAACGCCAAGACCCTGTGGTTCGCGCCCCTGTGGCAGGCCCTGGGCTACGCCTCGCTGGCGGCGGCGCAGAAGGTCGGAACCAACTGCGAGCTGCTGGCCACCATCGGCGGCGCGGCGGCGACCGGCAATCTGGCCTGGTCGATCAAGGGCCAGAAGCGGATCTGATGATCGGCCGCGTTCGTCGGGCTCCGCCCTCCCGACCCGACGCGGCCTGAGTTCCGGCGACCACCCCGCGTCGCACCGATGTGGCCGCCGCGAGCGCGGGGGCGGCGGCCTTTCCTCCCGCCGCCCCCGTTGCCTTTTTGAAGGTTGAAAATGTCCGATCCCGCCCAGGTCAAGATCGTCAACACCGCCCTGTTCCAGCTGGGCCAGGAGCCGGTGGCCGACCTGAGCGAGGCCTCGCGCCAGGGCTCGGTGGCCCTGGTCAAGATCATGCGCGTGATGGAGCAGGCGCGCGAAACCGTGCTCGAGCGCCATGGCTGGCTGTGCGCCCTGGAGTACGTGACCCTGACCCCGGCCGAGGTCGCGGGCGCCGCGCCCAACTTCCGCTATCCGACCACCTTCCTGCTGCCGGGCGACGCCCTGCAGGTGTGGGAGATCGAAGGCTGCCGGCGCGAGGACTGGGGGCCGCGCTGGCAGGTCGGCTCGGTCGAGGCCGCCGGCGGCGCGTCGCGCAAGATCATCCGCGCCGCCTCAAGCGAGTGGCTGGGCCCGTGCCAGACCGTGGATCGGCTCAACGTCGCCTATGTGCGCCTGGCCAACTGGGCCTCGCTCACCCGCCAGCTGGCCGACGCGGTGGCGTTCGAGATGGCCGCCCGCGCGGCCTTCTCGGTCACCGGCGACAAGGGCCTGATGAGCGCCCTGGCCAAGGCGGCCGAGGACAAGATCATCAAGGCCATCGGCGCGGACGGAACCCAGGAAGGCGGCCAACCGGCGCTGGCGCCGTCGATCCCGCAGCGCCTGCGTAACCTGTCGCGGTAGGGAAGGGCCGGCCTCAAGCAGCGCGAAGCGCGGTAGGCCAAAAAAAGGACCTTCATCCGACCGCGCGGCCAGCGTCCGAAGATGGGCGCATGGGCGAGGCGAGCTTCATCAATAGCTGGACGTCGGGCGAGATCTGCGACGACGCCTGGGACCGCAACGACATTCAACCCATCACCAAGGGTTGCGTCGAGGCGACCAATCTGATCATCCGCGTGGCCGGGCCGCTGGGCAAGCGCCGCGGCTTCTGGCGCCTGGGCGCGGTGGCGGACCAGACCAAGTTCGCGCGGCTGATCCCGTTCCGGCGCTCGATCGACGACGCCCTGATGCTGGAGTTCGGCGACCTGACCGTGCGCGTATGGTCGGCCAACGGCTCGCCCCTGATGAACGGCGGCGTGCAGGTGCAGTTCGCCAGCCCCTACACCCAGGACCAGCTGGCGGGCCTGCGCTTCAAGCAGGTGGCGGACGTGATCTACATCCGCCATGCGTCCGGCCTTCGGCCCTACGCCCTGGTGCGGCTGCAGGACACTGTCTGGACCTTCAACGCCGAGAGCTTTCCCAACGGGCCGTGGCTGCCCGAGAACGCCGACCAGAGCCAGTTCCTCACCGTGACCGTGCTGACCGGCACGTCCGATTTCGACCAGACGCCCGGCACCAACGCCGGCTGCATCCTGGACGGCGCGACGGTGACCCTGACCGCGTCGCAGCCGACGTTCCACGCGGGCCAGGTCGGCGCCTATTTCCGCCTGCGCCAGAACAGCGGCGCGCCGGGGGTCAAGACCTGGTCCACGGGCTACCGGCCGCCGGGGCCGGGCTATTACTGCGGCTCGGCCGGCCTGGTCTATTACTGCACGGCGATCGGCACGGGGCCGCTGACCTCGGGCGTGGACGAGGCGGTCACCACCCCGCCGGTGTGCACCTCGGGCCAGCAGAGCGACGGCGGCAACACCTGGCTTTACCGCAACGACGGGGCGGGCGTTGTGCAGATCCTCTCGGTCACAGACGACATCACCGCCGTGGCCGAGGTCATGTCGTGCGTGCCCCTGCGCGACGGCGAGAACACCGTGTGCTTCGCCGAGGGGGCCTATTCGGACTATCGCGGCTGGCCGCGCATGTGGCCCTCGATCGTGGAGGAGCGCCTGGTGGAGGGCGCGACCACGTCCAATCTCGACCAGCTGGACATGACCGAGACCGCCGGCTTCGACCAATCGACCGAGACCTTCACGCCCGGCCTGGGCGACGGCGCGGTGGTCGACACCGACGCGATCCGCCGGCGCGTGGGCGACGACGGCGGCGAGCTTTTGTGGAGCTACCTGTCGACCTTCCTGCTGGTGGGCACGGCCAGCGGCGAATACATCGCCTCGGGCGGCCTGTTCGGCTCGCCCATCGCGCCCTCGACCATCGTGGTGCGGCCCCTGTCGCAGTACGGGTCGGACGACGTGTTCCCGGTGCTGGCGCACAAGAGCCTGCTGTATGTGACCGTCGGCGGCCAGACCCTGCGCAAGCTGGAGGTCGACCTGCAGCAGAACGTGAGCGAGGACGACTTCAGCTTCCTGGCCACCCACATTTCCAGCCGCGTGTTCAGCCAGCTGGCGTGGGTGACCAATCCCGACAACGTGCTGTGGACGCGCCTGGGCGACGGCGGCCTGGCGGCCATGACCTATCACGACGAACAGCAGGTGCGCGGCTGGACCCGTCAGCAGCTGCCCGGCGGCTACATCGTGGAGGACATGGTCACCCTGCCCGGGCCCGGCCGGCTGGAAACCCTGTGGCTGGTGGTCAGCCGGCAGAAGGGCGGCGCGACCCAGCGCGAGCTGTGGATGCTGTCCCAGCCGAACGACGGCCTGTTCATCGACGGCGCGGCGCTCTACCAGGGCGCGGCCACGCCGACCATCGGCGGCCTGGCCAACTTCGAGGGCGAGACCGTCCGCGTGCTGGCCAACGGCGTGCAGTACGACCTGCCGGTGACGGGCGGGCAGGTGACCTTGCCCGGCGGCGCCACCACCACCCAGGCGCAGGTCGGCCTGGGCTTTCAGACGCGCTTCCAGTCCCTCACCCTCGACGTGCAGGCCCTGTCGGGCGCGCTCAACCTGCGCCAGATGGTCAAGGGCGTGGTGGTGCGGCTCAAGACCGCCCTGGCCATGGTCGGCGTGGCCGGCTCGGCCCTGATGGAGCGGGTGTCGCCGCGCACGGCGGCCCAGGTTCCCGGCGCGGCGGCCCAGCCGGTGATCCAGCCGGTGACCGTGGGCGCGAACAGCCAGCGCCAGGCCACGATCGTGATCACCGACGACACGGCCTACGACCACGTGATCTACAGCATCAAGCCGATGGTGGACGTCGGTGGCTAGGGCGTCCCTGTCCATTCGCCCCTGGCGGCCGGGCGACCAGACCGCCCTGAGCCTGCGCGCCGACTTCGCGCGCGAGCGGGCCGCGCGCGACTGGGACTGGCGCGCCGGACCGCCAGGGCCGACCTGGACCATTTGCCGGCCGGACGGCGCGGTGGTGGCCATCGGCGGCGGCGTCGCGGCCCCGGACGACGTGTGGCAGGTGTGGGCGTGGTTCGGGCCGGTGAGCCTGCGCGACTGGCCCTTCCTGCTGGCGGCGGCGACGCACGTCATGGACCAGCTGGACGCGCTCGAGCCCGGCTATGTGATCGAGGCGACCGCCCGCTACGGCTTTTCCGCCGCCGTCCGCACCCTGGCCAAGCTGGGCTTCGTGGTGGTCGGCGACGTCGAGTGGGGCGCCCTCGGCCCCTATCATCTCCTGCGCAAGGTGGCCTGATGGACCCGTTCACGATCGCCGCCGGCATCGGCGCCCTCGGCAGCCTGTTCAAGGGCATCCTGGGCTTTGGCGCCAACAACGCCCAGGCCCAGGCCCAGCGCAACGCCGCCCAGCAGGCCGAGCAGCAGGGCGGGGTGGCGGCCAGCGAACAGATCGAGCAGGGCAACGCGGCGGCCGCGCGCGCGGCGGTGCAGGGCGCGGCCAATGGCGGCGGCTTCGGCGGCTCGACCCTGGGCGTGATCCAGGACCTGTCGAACCGGGCCATGTTCAACGCCCGCGCCGCCGCCTATCGCGGCCGCCAGACGGCGGTCAACGACATGTACGACGCCCAGGTGTCGCAGGCCAACGGCGCCAACGCCCTGATCGGCGGCGTGGTCGACGCGGGATCCTCGCTGCTGGGCGGCTGGGCCAAGAGTTCGGCGGTGGCGAAGCAGACGGGCCTGATGGGCCAGCTCAAGAACGAGCCGGGCTACGCCAACTTCAACCCGTCTTATTTCAACGGGAATGTTCTCTGACATGGCGCGCATACCGGACGATCTGCCCCTGGCCTCTGTCGATGCGGCGCCGCCGTCCACGGCGGTGGTGGCCCCGACCGACTTCGGTTTAGGCGAGGCCGCCCAGACCGCCGACCAGATCGGCGAGATGAACCGGCGCACGCAGATGCTGCAGGTGCGCGTCCAGTCCATGGCGGATCGCAAGTCGATCGAGCCGCAGCTGACCGGCCTTATCGCCGACACGGCCGACCAGCTGGCGACCGACGCGCCGACGTGGAACGGCACGCCGGGCTTCGCCGAGGATCAGATCGCCAAGGCCAAGGCCAAGCAGCAGGCGGTGATCGCGGCCAATCCCAACTGGACCAGCGGCCAGCGTTCGGAATTTCAGGCCGCGTCCGACCAGGCGGTGCAGCAGTTCGGCAATCGCGCCATCGCGCACGAGGCCACGGTGATCCAACAGACCGGCATGGACCGGCTGGAGGTGCAGAAGAACGCCGCCCTGGCCGGGTTCCAGCAGGACTACGCCCCGGCCGCGCAAAACCTGCGCGACAACTATGACGGCTCGCAGACCGGCCTGACCACGGGCGCGCTGTCGGCGTTCGACGCGGCGGCGCAGAAGGCCCTGGCGGCCGCGCCGCCGGCGGCCCAGCCCCAGCTGCAGGCCCAGCTGTCGGCCATGCGCGTGGAGGAGGCGGCCAAGTTCGGCGCGCTGGAGGCGCACGGCCAGTCGGCGTTCATCTACAAGAACGGCCTGGACCAGGCCGATGGGGTGATCAACACCATCGCCTCCAACCCCACGGCCTATGACAGCGTCGTCCAGAACAACCTGCCGGCGATCGTCGCCACCATGCCGGCCGGACTGCGCAAGGACGCCCTGCACGACCTGACCGCCCAGGCGGCGATCGCGCGCGTGCGCGGCCTGGTGCAGACCGGCAACGCGCCCCTGGCCCAGAGCGAGCTGAGCGACGGGCGCTATGACGCCTTCCTGACGCCCGAACAGAAGGAGGAGCTGTCAGCCTCGGCCGACGCGGCCGCGCGGGCCAACCAGCCGGCCAACCTCGACCAGGCCCTGGCCCAGGCGCAGATCCGCCAGAAGGCCGAGGCCGAGACCTATTCGCGCCTCAACAACGGGCAGTCCACGGGCCAGGTGACGCCGGGCGACCTGAGCGCCCTGCCCCTGGACGAGGCGGCCAAGTACCTGTCCAGCTGGACGGCGGCCGACCGGGCCTATGCGGCGGCGGGCTCCGTGCGCGACATGCCGACCAGCCAGCTGGCGGCCAGCGCCAGCGCCGCGCCGCCGGCCCCGACCGATCCCGACTACGCGACCAAGCTGTCGATATGGCAGACCCAGAAGGCGGCGGCCGAAGCCGAGCTGAAGGCGCGCCAAAACCCCGGCGACTGGGCCTTCGCCAGCAACGGCAAGGGCCTGCCGCCCAAGGGCTCCCCGGCTTCGGCCGTGGCCTATGACCGCGGCGCGGCGTTGCAGGACCTGTGGGGCCAGGTGACCAGCAACACCGGCGCGGCCCAGGCCCAGGCGGCGCAGCAGTACGCCGTCACCATGCTGGGCGCCCAGCACGGCGCGGGCATCCCCGTGACGGCGCAGCAGATCGTGCCCCAGGCGAAAGCCGGCGAACTGGCGGCGAGCGTGGTCAACGCCACGCCCGAGGGCCGCATGGCGGCGATGCAATCGGTCGCCGCGCTCCTTCACGCCCTGCCGGCGTCGGTGACCCTGGCCGACGGCTCGACCGCCTCGCCCCAGGCGCTGCTGGGCAAGCAGCTTCTGGCCGCGCACATGACGCCGCTGGAGCTGTCGGCCATCGCCGACTTCGGCGGCCAGGGCCAGGACGCGGCCTTCGGGCGCGTGACGGCCGCGCTCAACGACACCACCCTGGCCAAGGGCCTGAGCCACGCCGAGCAGACCCAGATCGCCGCCCAGACCCAGGGCGCGCTCAAGACCTATCTGTCGACCGTGGCGCCCCTGCCGGGCGCGGACGCCCTGGCCCAGGCGCGCCTCGACCGCACCATCCTGGTGGCCAAGTACCTGGTGGCCAATCAGCACATGAGCATCGGCCAGGCGGTGCAGACGGCGGCGCAGGACGCCATGGGCGGCTACCGCTACGTCGACACCTATCGCATCCCCGCCGCCGTGGCCGACCCCACCACGCTGGATTTCACCGGCGTGCATAACGGCGGCCAGCAGGTGCGCGCCGGGGCCAACAAGATGCTGGCGGACCTGACCGCCAACGGCGGCGCGAACCTTTACGCCCCGGCCGGCATCCCCGGCCAACCCGAGACCCAGCGGGCGGTGTATGCCGCCGCCCTGCAGCACGGAGCGCGCTGGGTGACCCAGCCCGACGACAGCGGCCTGGCGCTGGCCCTGCCCAAGCCCGACGGAACCTGGACGGCTGTGCACGATCGCTATGGACGGCCCGTGTCGGCCACCTGGTCGGCCCTGCAAAGCTACGCCGCCGGCGGCCAGGCGGCGCCCTGGTCGCAGCCGCCGCCCAACGCCGTGCGCGCCCCGGACGGAACGCCGCTGCCGGCGGTGTCCAAGAGCGCGGCCCTGCAGGCCCTGGCCTGGGCGGTCAACGGCCAGGAGAGCAACTTCAAGTCGGGCCTGACCGGCCCGGACACGCGCTACGGCGCCGCGCTCGGCCAGATGCAGGTGATCCCGCAATTCGGCGCGCCCTACGCCCAACGCCTGTTCGGCGCGCCCCTGGACCAGGACCGCCTGCTGCACGACGACGCCTACAACCGCGCCATCGGCCAGGCGATGCTGAGCGACCAGGTGCAGCACTATGGATCGGGCAACGGCCTGGGCCTGGCGCTGGCGGCCTACAACGCCGGCAACGCCAACGTTGACAGCTGGATCCGGCAGTACGGCGACCCGCGCACGGGCCAGATCAGCCTGACCGACTGGGTCAAACGCATCCCGGCCAAGCAGACCCGCGACTATGTGTCGGCGGTGCTGCCGGCGGCCCTCGGCAAACTGAAGGGCGGCTGACCATGCCCATCGGCCTGGCCCAATCCCTGCCCAGTGACCTGGACGCCGAGGACAGCGCCGGCGCGGCCCTGCCGGTTCCGGCCAGCGCCGGCTACGCCGCCGCCTTCGACAGCGCGCACCAGCTGACCGACCGGGCGGCGCACGTGGCCTATGACGTGGGGGCCAGCGGCGCGCCGGGCGCCTATGGCCCGCAGTTCTCCGCCCCGACGCGCGCGGCCACGCCCCTGATCTCGGCCGACCAGGCCAACGCCCAGTACGGCGTGCCCGGCTACACCCGCTTCAACGCGCCGGTGAACGAGGACGACGCCGCGTGGCTGAGCGCCCAGGGCAAGCGCCAGCAGATCGACGACACCCTGCTGGCCCGCTCCAATCCCAACCCGCTGCTGGCCTTCGGCGCGGGCCTGGCCGGATCCCTGACCGATCCCCTGGGCCTGAGCGCGATGCTGGCGACCGGCGGCCTGGGCGACCTGGCCCTGGGCGCCATCGGCCTGCGCGGCGCGGAGGCGGCCGGCGAGACGGGCCTGGCGATCACGCGCCTGGGCAAGCTGGCCAACGCCGCCGGCACGGTGGGCCGCACCCTGGCGGTGGGCGCGATCGACAACGCGCCCTATGTCGGCCTCGACGCCGCCGCGACCAATGAAGCCGGCCAGTCCTATTCGCCCGGCGACGCCCTGCGCGACATCGCGGCCGGGGCGATCCTGCACACGACCGTGCACATGGCCGGGCGCGCCTTCAACGGCCTGCTGGGCAAGTTCGCGGCGGCCGACGGCGAGCCCGACCCCGGCGCGGTCCCCAACGCCTTCGAGCCCAACCCCGTCCCGCCCAGCGGCGTGCCCGACGCGGTCAACGACCTGCCGACGGCGGCGCGCCAGGGGGCGTTCGCCATGGCCCTGGACCAGGCGACCAACGACGAGCCGGTGGACGTGGGCCAGTATGTGGAGCGCGAGCTGGCGCCGAACAGTCTGGACCGGCTGAACGAGCCCTCGGCCGAGCCGGCGATCGACAGCTGGCGCCCGCTGGACCCCGACACGGCGGTGACCGCGCGCGGGACCGAGATCCCGGTGCGGTACGGCCTGGCGGAGCTGGGCGACCTGACCACCAGCCACGACGACAACCTGGCGCCGAACCCGGCCTATCCGCCCGAGCTGCAGCCGCGCGACCGCGCGCGGGCCGGGGCCCAGGCGCGCAACTATCAGCTGGAGCAGGAGCTGAACCCGCGCCTGCTGATGAACGACGTGGGCGCCGGCGCCGGCGCGCCGATCGTGTCGCCCGACGGCGTGGTCGAAAGCGGCAACGGCCGCACCATCGCCCTGCGCCGCTCGGCCGCCAACGGCACGCCGGCCTATCAGAAATATGTGGCGGCGCTGAACGCGGCCGGGTTCGACACCACGGGCCTCAAGGCGCCGATCCTGGCGCGCATGCGCACCGAGCCGCTGGACGGGGCCTCGCGCGCGGCCCTGGCGCGGGAGATGAACGCCGACGTGACCGAGCGCATGGGCGCGACGGAACAGGCGATGCAGGACGGGGCGCGCATCCCCGACAGCGCCTTCGACCAGATCGCCGACAACCAGGGCCCCACGACCTCGCGCGACTTCGCGCGGACCTTCATCGCCCGCGTGGCGCCCGACCAGGCCAACGTGCTGGCCGCCGGCGACGGCGCCCTGAGCCCGGAGGGCGCGCGGCGGATCAAGGCGGCGGTGCTGGCGCGCGCCTATGGCGACCCGCGCCTGGTGGGCCAGATCTTCGAGGGCGAGGAGAGCGACGCGCGCAAGATGGGCGAGGCCCTGGCCGAGGGCGCGCCGGCGTGGGCCAGGCTGCGCGCGGCGGCGGCCACGGGCGCGATCCCGCGCGAGCTGGACCTGACCGACAACCTGACCGGGGCGATGGACCTGGTGCGCTACGCCGCGTCCGAGAAGCGGCCCCTGGGCGAGATCGTGGCCGACCTGATCGGCCAGGGCGATATGTTCTCGGGCTCGGCCTTGAGCCCGGCGACCGAGGCCTTCCTGCGGATGATGTACCGCGACGCCGAGTTCAAGAAACCCACGGCGCCCGCCAAGCTGGCCGCCGCGCTCAAGGATTATGTGCGCCAGGCGCTGAAGGTGACGCCCGGCGAAGACCTGTTCGGAGAGACCGCCGGTGAAGACACAGCCCGCCAAATCCTCGCCAACGCCGCCGAGCGGTTCGCCCGCGGCGACGCCGGCGACATCGACATCGTCCGGCCGCCCGGCCCAACCGCCAGGGCCGCCGGCGCCGATGCAGGCGCTCGACCTTCTGTCGTCGACCTTGAGCAACCTCGCGGCGAGCGAGACGGGGGCGGACGCGGCGAACCACAGGGCGGCGGCGCGGGCGCTGAAGGCGAGGGCGGCGAACCTGGATCCGGCGGCGCAGGAGCCAGCGCCCCAGAACCCGTCGCTGACGTAGCCAGCGGCGAGGTTGTGGAGAAGGGCCCAGACCCGAGCGCCCTTGCCGATCCTGAGACAAATCAGGGGGGAGGTGCGCCCGGGCCTGGGCCCGCCGGCAATATGCGCGCCGGGGGGCAAAACCTCAAGGGCCCGACCGGCGAGCAGCTGATCGCCGCCGACCCCGAGTTGCGCGCCCTGGCCGAGGACACCGACCGGCTGGCGGCCGAGAACGGCGTTGAGGCCCAGACGGCCGAGAAGGACCAACCGAACACCCTGGCCGAGGCGATCCGCGCGGCCGCCGTGTGCCTCATGGGGGAAGCTGAATGACCCGCGCCTGTCACACGGCCGTGCGCATGGCGACGGGGGACGTGTTCTCCGACGCCGAGATCGACGATCTGCTGAACCGCATGTCGGACCGGGCGCGGCGGGCCAAGGCGGAGACGCCCACGGCCAGCCAGCGCCAGGCCCTGGCCGAGGCGGCCCAGGCCCTGACGCGCGAGCAGCTGATGGCGTCGCTGATCGACAAGCGGCTGAAGATCGCGGCCGACATCGCCCGCCAGGGCCGGCGCGCCAAGATCGACGCCATGCCCGACAAGATGAACGGGGCCGAGCGTTTAAACGCCTTCAACGTGGGATCCGAGCGCCAGGGCCTGGGCACGTCGTCGTCGGTCGACGCCGAGGCCCGCGCCCGGCAAATGAGCCTGTGGGGCCCGGTGCAGGTCGGGCTGGACAAGCAGAAGGGCCTGATCGACCGGATCTCCAATTTCTGGGGCGTGGGCGAGAAGGACGTGGATCGCAAGATCGCGCGCGAGATGGCGCGGATCAACGGCGCCCAGGGCCTGGAGCCGACCGGCGACGAGGGCGCGCTGCACGCCGCGCGGGTGTTCGCCAAGGCGCTGGACGACGCGCGCGAGATGCAGAACGCCCAGGGCGCGTGGACGCCCAAGGCCGAGGGCTATATCGCGCGCCAGAGCCACGACGCGGCCAAGGTGGCCGGCGGCTTGTGGCGCGAGCTGGCCGAGGTGGGCCGCGAGGCCAAGGCCAAGGGGCTGGACGTGGACTGGGCCGCCGCCCGCCTTCGCGCCGAGGCCCGCGCCTTCGGCGCGTGGCGCGACTTCATCCTGCCCAAGCTGGACCCCAAGACCTTCGACGGGCTGGAGCACGAGGACGTGCCCTTCACCCGCTGGGAAGATGACGCGCAGGAACAGCGCCAGCTGGGCCGCCAGCGCGACCTGGAGGCCGCCCGGGCGCTGGCGGCGCGCGGCGTGCTCAAGGACCCCACGGACCTGCGCGAGCTGATGCTGCACCGGGTGTGGATGGACATCGTCACGGGCCGCCACGCCGAGCTGAGCGGGGCCGACGATCTGGGCGACTTCCGCCCGTCCGCCTCGCTGGCGCGCAGCGTGTCCAAGGCGCGGGTGCTGCACTTCGCCGACCCCGACGCCTGGGTCGACTACAACGCCAAGTACGGGCGCGGCACCCTGTTCTCGGCCGTGATGAGCCAACTGGAGCGGGGGGCGCGCAACGCCGCCCTGATGAAGGCCTGGGGCCCGGCGCCCGAGGCGGCGTTCGAGGCCGAGAAGACCCGGCTGGCCAACGAAGCGCGCGCGATCGGCGACGCCAAGTCGGTCAAGGCCCTGGACGGCTCGATGGTGCGGGCGCGGTTCGAGGCCCTGAACGGGCGGGCGGACACGCCGGACAACATGCGCCTGGCCTCGACCATGCGCACGATCCGGGGCCTGGAGGCCCTGACCAAGCTGGGCTCGATCGTGCTGAGCAAGGCGACCGACCTGCCGATGACCGGCCACACCATGGCGCGCGCCGGCGCGGGCTTCCTGCGCGGCTATGGCGCCTTCTTCGGCGGGGTGCTGCGCCTGGGCTCGGAGGACGCCAAGCGCGCCGCCGACGCCCTGGACGTGGGCGCGCGCAGCTTCGCCAGCCATCTTACGGCGCCCTACCTGGCCAGCGACGGTTTGCCCGGCTGGACCAGCTGGGCCACGCGGCTGATGTACCGCATCAACGGCTTCGAGTGGTTCAACGAGGGCGTGCGCAAGGGCGCGGCCGAGACCTATTCGCGCTTCCTGGGCCAGGAGGCCGAGCACGGATGGGACGCCCTGCAGCAGGGCACGCGCGAGACCATGGAGCGGTTCGGCATCGGGCCGGCCGACTGGGAGGCGGCGCGCCACGGGCTGGAGCCCGCGCCGGACGGGCGCACCTATTTCACCCTGGATCATCTGGACCAGCGCTCAAGCAGCCCGCAGGGCGCTAGCGCCAGGATCAATGGCGATCTGAAGCTGAAGTTCGCCACCATGATCCACAATGTGATCGACGACACGGTGAGCGAGCCGCGCGCCCGCGAGCGCGCCGGCATCAACCGCGGCACGCGCGCCGGCACGGTGTGGGGCGAGATCGCGCGCAGCTTCATGCAGTTCAAGGGCTTCGTGAACGCCATCGTGGGGCGCCACCTGATCCCGGCGGCCAACGGCTACGCCGGCTACAAGCCCGTGGCCCTGATGGCGCATTTCATCATCGGTTCGGCCCTGGCCGGCTGGGTGTCGATGAACGCCAAGCTGATCGCGCGCGGAGAAGTACCCAAGGGATTGATCGGCGGCGACCTTGGCGACACGGCCAAGATCTGGGGCGCGGCCATGGCCCAGGGCGGGGGCCTCGGCCTTTACGGCGACTTCCTGTTCGGCGAGCAGGCGCGCAATGGCGCGTCCTTCGACTGGGGATCGCTGGGCGGCCCGATGATCAGCGACAGCGAACAGGTGGCCAAGCTGGTCATGCAGGTCGTTCATGGCGGCGCTGTGTCGACGCGAACCGGGCGCAGCCAGATCCCCGGCGAGCTGCTGCACCTGGGCAGCCAGAACATTCCCCTGGTGAACCTGTGGTACACGCGTCTGGCGCTCGACTATCTGGTGCTGTGGCGCCTGCAGGAAGCGGCCTCGCCCGGCTTCTTGCAGCGCTATGAGGAGCGGGCGCGCACCCAGCAAGGTGCGACGTTCTTCGTGCATCCGACGAGCGCGGCGCATTAGGATTTGGGCCTACCGCGCTGCGCGCTGCTTGAGGCCCGTCTGGGCGCTGATCATCCGACCGACCCGTCCGGGCGCGAGACTTCAGGAAACTGGAGGTCCGCGCCTTGACCGTCGCCGCCGTCGTCACCCAATCCGCCTACGCCCTGGCCGGGACCAATCTGGGCCCGTTCGCCACGGTGTTCCCCTACGAGCAGCCCAGCGACGTCGAGGTGTGGCTGTTCACCGGCGCGGCGTGGACGGCGGTGGAGGGCGCGGACTTCACCCTGGCCGCGACCGGCGGCGACAGCCTGGCCAACGGCGGGACCGTCACGCTCAACCCCGCGCTGCTGCCCGGGGCCGGCGCCTGGGTCGCGGGCTCGGCCGTGGCCCTGGTGCGCGCCACCTCGGCCGACCAGCCCTCGGCCTTCGGCGAGGCCATGGGCTTCTCGCCCGCCGCCAGCGAGGCGGCGCTCGACCACGTGGCGCGCCAGGCGCAGGATCTGACCACCCTGCGCGGCGGCGCGGTGCTGGCCTCGCCCGGCGAGATCGGCTTCTACCTGCCCCCCGGCGCGACCCGCGCGAACAAGCTGGCGTGGTTCGATCCCGACGGCGTGCTGATGGGCCTGGCGGGCAACGCCGACATGGGCGGCTTCCGCCTGACCGACATGGGCGAGGGCATAGCCGACGGCGACGCGGTCAACCTGGCCCAGCTCAACGCGCTCAACGACACCCTGACCGCCGAGGTGGGCGAGCTGAGCAGCGAGATCACCGGCCTGAGCGCGGAGGTGTCCACGGCCCTGGGCACGATGGCGACCGAGACGGCGGCGGCGGCGGCCAGCGCCACGGCGGCCAGCCTCTCGGCCACGTCGGCCGCCGCGTCGGCGGCCCAGGCCATGGCCGTGCCCTACACCATCACGCCCCTGTCGTTCCGTAACCGGCTGATCAACGGCGACATGCGCTTCGACCAGCGCAACAACGGCGCGACCGGCACGGCGGCCGTCTACACTGTCGACCGTTGGAAATGGGCGGCCACGGCCGTTAAGGGCATTTGGGGCCAAGACCTCAACGTGATCACGCCCCCGGCGGGCTTCAAGCATTACCTAGGGTTCCAGTCATCTGGCGCCTATGCGGTGGGCCCGACCGACTTGTTTGTTTGGGACCAGCCTATCGAGGGCGTCAACGTCGCCGATCTGCTGTGGGGGACCGCCGGCGCCCTGGAGGTGACCCTCTCGTTCTGGGTTTATGTCTCGACCGCCGGCAACTACGGGGGCGCCCTGCGCAATGGGGCCGCCAATCGCTCCTATCCGTTCCTGTTCAATGTTCCGAGCGCCTACACCTGGACGTACATAACGGTCAGCGTGCCGGGCGACACGGCCGGGACGTGGGCCACCGACACCACATCGGGCCTGGAGGTGATCCTGAGCCTAGGCGCCGGATCGACCTGGACCCACGCCGCCGGGGCCTGGGCGTCGGGCAATTACCTCCAGGCGACCGGCTCTACATCGGTGGTGGCCACCTTCGGCGGCGTCTATCACTTCACGGGCGTGCAGCTTGAAGTCGGCTCGGTCGCGACGGCTTTCGAGCGCCGCCCTTACGCCTTGGAATTGGCGCTTTGCCAGCGCTACTACACCACGGCGCCGGTCAATGTGCGGTACTACGCCGGCGGCGTAGGCCAGTTCTTCGACGCCACCATCGCCTTCAAGGCGACCATGCGCGCGGCCCCGACCGTGACCCTGACCGCCGGCGCGCGCGCCAATGTGGCGAGCGTATCGACCGTCGCCACCGCCGACGCCTGCCGTTACGAGGTGACCCCGACCGGCGCCGGCGACACCTATGCCGTGGGCGACGTGCTCGCGGCCAGCGCGGAGCTGTAGCCATGGCCGACTATCAGATCCTCAAGGACAGCATCACCGGGACCGAGTGCGCGATCAAGCGCCGGGCCGACGACGCCTGCATCCCGATGGATCCCGAGAACACCGACTACGCCGCCTATCTGGCCTGGGTCGCCGCCGGCAACACGCCCGATCCCGCGAGCTAGGCTTTCGTCGCTCGCGACACGGCCTCATCCGACCGCCCCCGGCGGGCGCGAGGATGGCGTCATGATGCAAGCGCCCGCCGATATCGTCGCCGCCGCCCAGGCCGCCCAGAAAGCCACGGCCGTGCCCGCGTCGGTGTCGCTCGGCCAGTGGGCGCTGGAAAGCGCCTGGGGCCAGCGCTGCACCGGCAAGTTCAATTTCTTCGGCGTGAAGGCCCAGCCGGGCCAGCCCTCGACCCTGTGCTGGACGCACGAGGAACAGAACGGGCGCCTGGTCGCGTGCCAGGCCGCGTTCCGCGACTACGACAGCGTGGCCGACGCCTTCCTGGAGCACGCCGAGCTGCTGTGCGGCCCGCGCTACGCGGCCGCGCGCGGCGCCCTGACCGCCGGAGCCTTCGTCCGCGCGATCGCGCCCGCCTACGCGACCGATCCCAACTACGCCGCCAAGCTGATCGGGCTGATCAACATCGAACAGTTCGCCCGCTTCGACCTTCCGCAATCCGCCTGAAAGGATCGTCCATGCAAACCGCCATCGCCCTCGGGCCCATGATCAGCACCCTGGTGCTGCCGTTCCTGTCGTCCCTGCTGCTGGCCCTGGTCAGCTGGGCCGCCGCCCTGATCGGCGCGCGCTTCCACCTGACCGTGTCGGCCGCGTTCCAGGCCATGGTCGACAAGGCCATCGCCGACGGCATCGCCTACGCCCAGACCAAGCTGAGCACCGTGAGCGTGAGCGAGCCGGCCGCCGTGGCCGAGGTAGTGACCTATGTCACCGCCCTGGTCCCCACGGCCCTGACCTGGCTGGGCGTCACGCCCGACAGCCTGGCCAAGATGGTCGTGGCCAAGCTGCCGTCATGAACGCGGTGTGGGGCTATGTCGCCCTGGCCGCGTTCGGGGTCCTGGCGGCCTTCGCCGAATGGTGGGAGCGCCGCCAGGCCCAGACGACCGGGGCCGCGCTGGCCAGCGCCAGCGCCAACGCCACGGCCGTGAAGGCGCAGGCCGCCATGACCCAGGCGGCGGTTCAGGCGCCGGTCACGCGCCTGGCGGTGGTCGACCGGCTCAAGGCGGGGACGTTCTGATGCACCCGTCCAAAGTCGTGCCCGCCCATCGCCTGCGCGCCCTGGCGGTGGGGACGAAAAAGCCGAAGCCCAAGGCCAAGACCAGGCGGCCGCGCGCCGCCAAGGCCCTGGTCGATAAGATCAAGGACGACGGCCCATGATCCGCGACGGCCTGATCGCCGCCATGGCGGCCGCCGCGACCACGGCCCTGCTGGCGGGCTGCACCACCTTGCCCGTCGCCGTGGCCGAGTGCCCGGCGATCAAGACCTACACCCCCGCGCAGGACGCGGCCCTGGCCGACGCCCTGGCCGCGCTGCCCGACGGCTCGCCCCTGGCCGGGGCCATGATCGACTACGGCCAGCTGCGCGCCGAGGCGCGCGCCTGCGCGGCCGCCAAATGAGCGGGCCCACGCCCCTGCAGCGCATGCTCGGGCGTCCGCGCCCGGCCATGTCGCCCGCGCCCCTTCCCCCGCCGGCGGCCTCGGCCGCGCCGCCCGCGCCACCCCCGGCCGCACCCCCCGCAGAGGACTTGCCCATGCCTGTCAGCCAAGACGTTTCCGCCATCGCCCAGACCACCATTCCCAGCCTGGCCAGCCAATGGCAGACCTGGGCGCAAAAGCAGATCGACGCCGTGAAGGCCCAGGCCGCCGCCGACCAGGACGCCGCGGTCAAGGCCGCCATCGCCCAGACCCAGGCCGCCCAGGCCCAGACCGTGCAGGCCGCCGTGGCCGAGGCCCTGAGCCAGGTGCAGCAGGACCACGCCGACGAGGTCGCCGCCCTGCACGCGGCCATCGCCTCGGCCGCTCCGCCCGCCGCTTAACTGTAACCAAGGGCGCCATGGCGCGTTTCTAAGGAGAGGTCCATGGCGGAAGGCGTCAACGTGGCCGTGCTTGAACAACGATTGGACGATCACCTGGCCGACTGCATCTCGACCCGCGAGATGATCTATAGCCGCCTGGGCAAGATCGAAGGGCTGCTGAGCCGGGCCACCCTGGCCTTGATCAGCACCCTGTTCGCCCTGGTGCTGCTGCTGGCGGGCGAGGTCTATCACCTGGCCACGGGCCGCGTGGTCAACGCCGTGACCATCGCCGCGCCCCAGGCGCCGGTCAACGTGTCCACGCCCCCGCGTTAGGCTCCGCGTTTCATTGGAGGCCCTGGCCCCGCCCTCAACAGGCGGGGTCTTTTTTTGGCCAGCGCGCGATCTCGATCTCGCGGCCCACGCGCTCCTCGGTGATCGTCAGGCTGGCCGCGACCGCGCGGCATCGCCGGCATTTGAACCGGCCGCCGCGCCACAGTTCGTCGACCGGCGTGTCCAGCATCGCCGGCGGCGTGGCCGGAAAGCCATAGACCGCGCGGGTGATCCGGCAGGCGCCGCACGACAGCGCCGCTTGCCAGCCACGGTCGATGCACAGGCGCGGGGTCAGCAGCATGCCGCCACGAAAGCGAACGAAGGCGGAACACGCAAGGGGTCTTGGCACAAGATATGGAGCGCCAGTCTCACGTGAGACCCGCGAAAAGTCTCACGGCCGAGGCCTTTAGCGCCCGTCGTCCACCAAGACCCGTTGAAAAATAAGGGAGTGTTTGGTGGGTGCAGTAGGATTCGAACCTACGACCCGCTGATTAAGAGTCAGCTGCTCTACCAACTGAGCTATGCACCCGCGCTGTCGGGCCAGGCCCCCCGCGAGGGCGCGGACCATACTCGAATTTGTTCCAAAGGCAAGCGGGCGGCGAGGAGGCGCGATATTGTACGTTCAGAAGCGAGTCGCGCCTGGGGCTGGGCGCGTGGACGGAGGGGGCGATGGCCAAGCGGGACCTTAGCGGGGCTGTGGATTTCGGACATCTGGAGACGTTTGCCGCCGGCGACCAGGCCCTGGTCGAGGAGGTGCTGGGACTGTTCCGCCAGCAGACGGCCATGTGGCTGCCCCTGCTCGACCCGGCCATGCCGGCGGACGCCTGGCGTGACGCGGCCCACAGCCTGAAGGGCTCGGCCCTGGGCGTGGGGGCCTTCGCCGTGGCCCAGGCGTGCGAGGCGGCGGAGTTGGCGTTCGAGCAGCCCCTGGGCGTCAAGGAGGCCCGGCTCAACGCCGTGCGCGATGCGATCGACCGGGCGCTTTCGGACATCGCGGCCTATATCCACGAACAGACCCTGCAGTCGCTCAAGACGCCGTCGATGTCGCTGGGCGCCCGCCAGGGCCTTTGATTTTTTGAATGTCAGGCTGCCGATTTCGGATGGTTTCGGCCGCCTGGTGAGCGCTAGCATTCCGCCAAAGCCGCCCCTGCAGTCGGCCGCATTGGAGGATTTCAGATGTGCGATGAGTTCATCCATCCGGGCCTGGTCGAGGACCCGCGCATCTCGCGCCGAACCTTCGGCCTGATCACCGCCGCCGTGGCTGGCGCGGCCAGTTCCGCCATGGCCCAGGCCAAGGTGGTGGAGAAGGACGTCGATGTCAAAACCGCGGACGGCGTGTGCGACGCGGCGCTCTACTATCCCGAGGGGCAGGGCCGTTGGCCCGCGGTGCTGATCTGGACCGACATCATGGGCCTGCGCCCGGCGTTCCGCGACATGGGCCGGCGTCTGGCGAGCCAGGGCTATGTCGTGCTGGTGCCCAACCCCTTTTACCGCTCCAAGCGCGCCCCGGTGATGGAGGGGCCGATCGACTTCGGAAACGCCGCCACCCGCAACACCCTGATGGGCTTTCGCGCGGCCATGACCGACGACGGCGTGGAGCGCGACGCCAAGGCGTTCCTTGCCTTTCTCGACGCCCAGGCGCAGACCGACACGGGCAAGAAGGCCGGGGTGCAAGGCTATTGCATGGGCGGGGCCCTGGCGTTCCAGACCGCGGCCGCCGATGTGGGGCGGATCGCCGCCGTCGGCAGCTTCCACGGCGGCAACGGTCTGGTCACCTCGCAACCCGACAGTCCGCACCTGCTGATCTCCAAGACCAACGCCACCTTCGTGGTATGCCAGGCGCGCAACGACGACGCCCAGCAGCCAACAGTCAAGGACGCGCTCAAGGCGGCGTTCGCCGCCGCGGGCCGTCCCGCCACGGTCGAGGTTTATCCGGCCGACCACGGCTGGTGCGTGCCCGGCGGCCAGACCTATGACGCGGCGGCGGCCGAGCGAGCGTGGGCGGCCCTGACCAAACTCTATCAGACGATGCTGGCCTAGCGGCTCAGGCGGGCTTCAGATGCCCGCGCCGTTGTCCATGGTCAGCAGCGCGGCCTGATGCGCGGCGGCCTGGGCGGTGATCCAGGCGACGAAAGCCTTGAGCTGGGGCAGGCGGCCCTTGGCCTTGGGGTGAACCACGTAATAGGCGAAGTCCACGGCGGTCTCGGCGATCTGCATCGGCGCCACAAGGCGTCCAGCGTCCAGGTCCGCTTGCGCCAGGGCGCGCTTGGCCAGGGCCACGCCGCGGCCGGAAACCGCGGCCTCGATCACCAGGCTCGACTGGTTGAAGCGCGGCCCGCGCGCGCCATCCACGCCCTTGACCCCGCGCGCGGCCAGCCACATGGGCCAGTCCGGGCAGCTGTCGTCGGCGTCGGGCGAGCCGTCATGAAGTAGAACGTGCTGGGCGAGGTCGGCAGGATGGTTGAGGGGGTGAGCCTCCGCCAACTCGGGGCTGGCGACCGGGATCACGGTCTCGGCGAGCAGCTTGACGACTTCCAGGCCCGGATATCGGCCCGCCCCATAACGGATGGCCAGATCGATCTCGCCAGAAGCGAAGTCCACCACCTCCATGTCGGCCGACAGCCACACGTCCACCTGCGGATGGGCCTGTTCGAACAGGCCTAGACGCGGCACCAGCCATTTGGCGGCGAAGGAGGGGGCGACCGAGACGGTCAGGCGCCGGCCGTCGGCCGGAGCGGTCAGCAGCGAAGCGGCCTCGGCCAGGCGGTCGAAGGCCTCGCGCAGGGCGGGCAGGGCGGTCTGGGCGGCGTCGGTCAGGAGCAGGCCCTTGGGCGTGCGCTTGAACAACGCTCCGCCGACGTAGTCCTCCAGATTCTGGATCTGCTGGCTCACGGCGCCGGGCGTCACCGCCAGTTCGTCGGCGGCGCGGCTAAAATTCAGATGGCGCGCGGCGGCTTCGAAGGCGCGCAGGGCGTTCAGCGGCGGCAGGCGGCGGCGTTCCATAGTTTTCCTAATGGACGGGGCAGAAGTCTTTGGTTTGCGAAGTGGACCCAAAGCTCTAGATATTCAACCATTCCGAGCCCTAAGGCAGCGCTTTTTCCGCGACCCCGATCTGTCCGCCGGATGGAATGGGATCAGGCCTTCGGCGTTTGCGGGCTTTAGAGGAGCTAAATATCGATGGCTAGCGGCGGCTCTCCCCGCGACGACCGCGCGGCCCGCCGGCTGACGCCGCTGGGGCGCGAGAGCGTGGCCGCCGGCGTGGTGCATCTGGTCGGCGCGGGCCCGGGCGACCCGGAGCTGCTCACGCTCAGGGCGCTCAAGCTGTTGCAATCGGCCGAGGTGGTGGTGCACGACCGCCTGACCCCGCAGGCGATCCTGGACCTCGCCAACCCGTCCGCGCGCCTGATCGACGTGGGCAAACGCAAGTCGCGCCACACCCTGCCGCAGGACGGCATCAACCAGTTGCTCGTGGCGCTGGCCCAGGACGGCTACCGGGTCGTGCGGCTCAAGGGCGGCGACCCGTTCCTGTTCGGCCGCGGCGGCGAGGAGCTGCTGGCCCTGCGCGCGGCGGGCGTCGAGGCGCATGTGGTCCCGGGCGTAAGCGCGGCCCTCGCGGCGGCGGCCTCGGCCGGCGCACCTCTGACTCACCGGGGTCTGGCGCAGAGCGTCACCTTCGTCACCGGTCACGCCGCGCCCAAGGCCGACGGGACCCTGGCCGAGCCCGACCTGGACTGGACCGCGCTGGCCCGCGCCAACCACACCGTGGCGGTCTATATGGGCCTGACCGCCGCGCCGGCGATCGCCGCGCGCCTGATCGGCGCAGGCCGCGTGCCGTCCACCCCCGTCCTGCTGGTGGAGAACGCCAGCCTGCCGGGCGAACAACGCATCCTGACCCATCTCGGCGGCCTGCCCGCGGCGGCGGCCGGCCTGGACGGCCCGGCCCTGCTGCTGATAGGCGAGGCCGCTGCTCTGGCGGACGTGCGGAGCGAAGACGTGCAACAGCTTGCGGCCAGTTATGCGGCCGGACGGAGATCGGCGTGAAGGTGCTTACCGCCAACAGCCTGACCACGGGCGAGGTCGTATTTTGGGACCGGGGCCGGTGGGCGCTCGACTTCGCTCAGGGCGAACGGTTCGAGAGCGATGAGCTCGCCGCCGCCGCCCTGGCCGCGGCCGAGGCGCAAGCCACCGTGGTGGTGGCCGCCTATCTGATCGACGTGGAAGAGACCGGGGGCCACTGGGTGCCGGTGGCCTACCGCGAGCGCCTGCGCGCGCTCGGACCCTCCAACCATCCGCAACACGGCAAGCAGGCCGATGGCGACGCCGACGTCGCCGCGCTGACCGCCGCCGCCTTCGCCGCCCGCTCGACCGGGCGCGTGAAGCTCATCAAGCGCTAGTAGGAACAGGCATGTACCGCTACGACGCCTACGACAAGGCCATGCTGACGGACCGTTCCAACGAGTTCCGTCACCAGGTGGCGCGCCGCTTGGCCGGCGAGATCACCGAGGACCAGTTCAAGCCCCTGCGGCTGATGAACGGCCTCTACCTGCAGCTGCATGCCTATATGCTGCGCATCGCCATCCCCTACGGCACGCTCTCGACCCGCCAGCTGCGCCGCCTGGCGTGGGTCGCCAAGACCTACGACAAGGGCTACGGCCACTTCACCACCCGCACCAATCTGCAGCTGCACTGGATCAAGCTGCGCGACGCGCCCGACATCATGGACGCCCTGGCCGAGGTCGACCTGCACGGCATCCAGACCTCGGGCAATGTGATCCGCAACGTCACCGCCGACCCTTACGCCGGCGCCACCGCCGACGAGGTCGACGATCCGCGGGTGTGGGCCGAGGTGATCCGCCAGTGGTCCACCGTGCACCCCGAGTTCAGCTATCTGCCGCGCAAGTTCAAGATCGCGGTCACGGCCTCGGCCAAGGACCGCACAGCCGCGCGCTCCTACGACATCGGCCTGCAGTTGCGGCGCGGGCGCGACGGGGTGCTGGGGTTCGAGGTGATGGTCGGCGGCGGCCAGGGGCGCACGCCCTATCTGGCCAAGACCATCCGCGAGCATCTGCCGGTTGGGCGGCTGCTGTCGTACCTGGAGGCGATCATCCGGGTCTACAACCGCAAGTCCCGGCGCGACAACATCCACAAGCAGCGCATCAAGATCCTGGTCAACACCCTGGGCGCGGAGGAATTCGCCCGCCAGGTCGACGCCGAATGGGCCAAGATCGACGGAACCCAGGTCGACCTGCCCGACGTGGAGCTGGCGCATATCCGCGCCGCCTTCCAGCGCGCTGCGTTCGAGACTCTGCCGCCGACGTCCAAGGCATTCGAGGCGGCCAAGGCGGCGGACCCCGGCTTCGCGCGCTTCGCCCGCCACAATGTGCATCCGCACAAGGCGCCCGGCTACGCCATCGTCAACATCTCGCTCAAGGCGCCGGGCCAGACCCCGGGCGACGCCTCGAGCGAGCAGATGGAGGCGATCGCCGATCTGGCCGACCGCTATGCCCAGGGCGAGGTGCGGGTGAACTATACCCAGAACCTCGTGCTGGCCCATGTGAAGCTGGACGACGTTCCGGCGGTCTATGAAGGGCTCAAGGCGCAGGGCCTGGCCACCGCCAACATCGACCTGGTCAGCGACATCATCGCCTGCCCGGGGCTGGACTACTGCTCCCTGGCCAACGCCCGCGCCATTCCGGTGGCCCAGGCTATCGCCCAGCGCTTCGCCGACCCTGAGCGCGCCGAAGCGATCGGCGAGCTGAAGGTCAAGATTTCGGGCTGCATCAACGCCTGCGGCCACCACCACCTGGGCAACATCGGGATCCTCGGCGTCGATAAGAAGGGCGAGGAATTCTATCAGATTTCCCTGGGAGGATCGGGCGACAACGACGCCTCGCTCGCAGAAATTCTCGGACCCGCCGTACATTTTTCGCGCACGCCCGAGGCTATCGAAGCGCTGGTGGACGCCTATCTGAAGCATCGCAGCGAAGGTGAGCGGTTCTTGGACACCTATCGCCGGATCGGCGCCCAGCCGTTCAAGGAGGCCGTCTATGCCGAAGCTGATTAGGATCGAGGACGGCCACGCCCTGGAGGCCGACGACAGCTTCGTGTTCATCGGCGACGACGAGGCGGCGCCGGCTTCGGGCGACCTGGTCGTGTCGCTCGCCCGCTTCCAGTCCGAAGGCGACGGCCTGATGGCCGCGGGCCACCGGCTCGGCGTGCGGCTGCTGCCGCACGAGGAGGCCGAGGCCCTGGCCTACGACCTGCCGCGCCTGGCGGTGGTCGAGCTGAAGTTCGACAAGTTCCGCGACGGGCGGCCCTATTCCAACGCGATCCTGCTGCGCGAGCGCTTCGGCTTCGCCGGCGAACTGCGCGCGGTCGGCGACGTGCTGCGCGAGCAGGCCCAGTTCATGCTGCGCTGCGGGTTCGACGCCTTCGCGCCGGCCGACGGTTCGGGGGCTGACGAGTGGCTGGCCGCCACGCGGCGCTATCGGCATGTCTATCAGGCGGCGGCGGATCATCGCGCGCCGATCTATGCGGAGCGGGCCCAAGAGGCCGCAGCCTCCGCCAAGGAGGAGGTCTCCCATGGCCTTTGAAGGCGGTGTTTTGAATCCGGCTGCGCCGACGGTCGAGGACGACTTGGCCGCGCGGGCCAGGGCCCTGAACGAGCGGCTGCGCGACGCGCATCCGCGCGAGGTGCTGCGCGCGGCGTTGAACGAATACAAGGATCGCATCGCCCTGGTGTCGTCGTTTGGCGCTGAGTCGGCGGTGCTGCTGCACATGGCGTCGCAGATCGATCCCTCGGTCCCGGTGCTGTTCTTGGATACGGGCATGCTGTTCGGCCAGACGCTTGACTATCGCCGCAGCCTGACCAAGCAACTGGGCCTGACCGACGTGCGCGACCTGCGGCCCCAGTTCCAGGACCTGGCCGCGGCCGATCCGAACGCCACGCTCTACAAGACCGACACCGACGCCTGCTGCCACATCCGCAAGGTGCTGCCGCTGGACCGGGCGGTGGCCGGCTTCGACGCCTGGATCACCGGGCGCAAGCGTTTCCATGGCGGCGACCGTCTGCGGCTGCAGGTGGTCGAGGCGGCCGAGGGCAAGTTAAAGTTCAATCCCCTGGCCAACTGGGGCAAGGCGGAGCTGGACGCCTACGCCGCCGAGCACGATCTGCCGGCGCACCCGCTGGTGGCGTTCGGCTATCCGTCGGTGGGCTGCTGGCCGTGCACCTCGCCGGTCGAGGACGGCGCTGACGTGCGTTCCGGGCGCTGGGCCGGGCAGGACAAGACCGAGTGCGGCATCCACGTGATCCGCGCCGAGCCCAAGGTCGAGATCGGCGGCGACATCTGAATCGATCTTAACCCTTGGCTTAGGGGTCAGGGCTAGACTGGTCTCAAGCGGCCCATGAGGGGCCCGGAGGCGAGCCATGTCGAGTGTGGTGTCCGGCTACCGTCGCCAGGCGAACGAGCATTTCGAGCCGGACGCGGAGCTCGATCTTCAGGCTCAGCGCGCATTGCGCGGCAAGCTGGAGGCGATCGACTACACCGCCTTCACGGCGAACAAGGAAGTGCTTGGCCTGATGGTCAAGCGCACCGATCCGGTGACCTTCCAGCGGCTCGGCGTCGCCGCCGCCCAGGCGCGCGGCCAATGGATCGCCGCCGCCGTCGCCGCCACGGAACTGGGCCACGCCCTCACGCCGATGCAGGTCGACAAGCTGTCGCAGCTGCGCCGCGGCTATGAGGAACTGGCCGAGGCCTATGACGCCCTGCGCCGGCTGGTCGAGCGCGGCTACGTCTCCTACACCGCCCCGACCAAGGGCTGAGCCGACAGGGCCTGGGCCACAGCCTCGGCCGCCTTGATCCCGTCCACCGCCGCCGACAGGATGCCCCCGGCGTAGCCCGCGCCTTCGCCGGCCGGATAGAGCCCCGGCGTGTTCAGGCTCTGCCCGTCCTTGCCGCGCGTGATGCGCACGGGCGAGGAGGTGCGAGTCTCCACCCCGGTGAGCAGGGCGTCCGGATCGTCGTAGCGCGGGATTTGGCGGCCGAACACCGGCAGGGCCTCGCGCAGGGCCTCGATCACGAAGCCCGGCAGGCACAAGGCCAGATCGGTGGGGTGCACGCCGGGACGGTAGGATGGGATTACCGCGCCCAGCGCCGTGGAGGGCCGCCCGGCCAGCAGGTCGCCGACGCGCTGCCCGGGCGCCAGATAGCCGCCGCCGCCGGCCTGATAGGCCAGGCTCTCCCAATGCCGCTGGAAATCCACGCCGGCCAGGGGATGGCCGGGATAGTCGCGCTCGGGATCGATGCCGACCACCAGACCCGCGTTGGCGTTGCGTTCGTTGCGCGAATACTGGCTCATGCCGTTGGTGACCACGCGGCCCTCCTCCGAGGTGGCCGCCACCACCGTGCCGCCGGGACACATGCAGAAGCTGTAGACCGAGCGGCCGTTGGCGCAGTGGTGCGACAGGCTGTAGGCGGCCGCGCCCAGGTCCGGATGGCCGGCGCAGGGACCGAAGCGCGCCTGGTCGATCCAGCTCTGCGGATGCTCGATGCGCACCCCGATCGAGAACGGCTTGGCCTCGATGTGCACCCCGCGCGCGTGGAGCTGCTGGAAGGTGTCGCGCGCGGAATGGCCCACCGCCAGCACCACCTGCTCGGCCTCGACGAACCCGCCGCCCGACAGGTGCAGGCCGCGCAAGCGCCGGTCGGGGCCAATCTCGAAGTCGGTCACGTGATGCTGGAAGCGGTACTCGCCGCCGAGGCCCTCGATGGTCGCGCGCATGGCCTCGACCATGCCCACCAGACGGAAGGTGCCGATGTGCGGGTGAGCCTCGGTCAGGATCTCCGCGGGCGCGCCGGCCTTGACGAACTCCTCCAGCACCTTGCGACCCAGATGGCGCGGGTCCTTGATCTGGCTGTAGAGCTTGCCGTCGGAGAAGGTGCCCGCGCCGCCCTCGCCGAACTGAACATTGCTCTCTGGGTTCAGCAGCCCCTTGCGCCACAGGCCCCAGGTGTCCTTGGTGCGTTCACGGACGACCTTGCCGCGATCCAGAATGATCGGCCTGAGACCCATCTGCGACAGGATCAGCCCGGCGAACAGCCCACACGGGCCGGCGCCGATCACCACGGGACGCGGCCCCTTACAGGCGGGTGGCGGCGTCACCGGAGGCCGATAGTCCGTGTCGGGCGTGGGGCGCACATGCAGATCGTCCTTGAACCGCGCCAGCACCGCCACTTCATCAGCCAGCGCTACATCGACCGAATAGACCGCCAGGATCGCCGACTTCTTGCGCGCGTCGTGCCCGCGCCGGGCGACGGTGCAGGTGAGCAAATCGGCCCCGCCTATGCCCAGTCGCGCACAAACCGCGGCCGGCAAGGCCTCGGGCGCATGGCCGAGCGGCAGCTTCAATTCGGAAAGGCGCAGCATGGGCGGCGCTAGCGTTTCCTGAACCGCGCCGCATCGGCCGCCAGGCCCTTGCCCCATTCGCCGGGCTGGTCCTCGTCGGGGTCGGGCAGGAAGGGCACAGTTCCGGCCACGCCGCGCAGGGCCAGCCACAGCACGGCGCTGAACTGGCCGAGCATGCGCAGGGGGCGGCGCTTGTCGTCGGTCACGTCCCAGCCCGCGTCCTCGAACGCGAACACCTGCTGGGCGGGCGGCTTACGCTCGATCCGGTCCCAGCCTTCGGGGCGCGGGATCTCGTCGGCCTGGTCGGGCGTCAGGCCGAACAGCTTGAGCGACAGTTCATCGATCTCGGGAAACTCCGCGCGGCTGGCCTCTTCGGCGTAGGCCGGCTTCATCAGCGCCTTGCGCTCCAGCTCGGCCATGCCGGGCAGGTCGATCAGGCGGCGCAGGCTTGGCTTGGCGGTCATGACGGGTCTATGCCTCGGTTGCGCGGCGTGCGCTGGGAGAGAGTCGCAGATGGCGGGCCTGAAAGACAAGCGCGGCTTCATAGACAAGGACCGGCTGGACCTGTCCGAACGCCAGGCAGTGGAATACTGGATGAAGCGGTGGGGCGTCACGCGCGATCAGATCGTCGCCGCCCACCGCAAGGTCGGCCGCATGACCAAGGACATCGCCGCGGAGCTGGGCAAGAAGCGGTAGGCGGGGAAAACGTCGGCCCGCATCCCGGCGCTTTACAGCGCCGGCCGCGCGCCTTACCCCACGAACGCCTTTTCGAACACGAAGTCGCCGGGGCTGGCGAGGGAGCCTTCCTCCAGGCCCTGGTCTTCGCACACCTTGGCCATGTCGCGGGTCATCTCCAGGCTGCCGCAGATCATCACCCGGTCGTGCTCCGGATCGAACCGGGTCTGCGTCAGGCCCAGGTCCTTGAAGATCTGGCCCGATGAGACCAGTTCGGTCAGGCGGCCCTGGCGCTCGAACGGCTCGCGCGTGACCGTGGGATAGTAGACCAGCTGGTTCCGGGCCAGTTCGCCGATCAGTTCGTCGGCGTGGATGTCCTTGGAGAACAGGTCGCGGTAGGCCAGCTCGGACACTTCGCGCACCCCGTGGGCCACGATCACCTGCTCGAACTTGTCATAGGTCTCGTAGTCGCGCGCCACGCTCAGCCACGGCGCCATGCCGGTGCCAGTGCCGAACAGGAACAGGCGCTTGCCCGGCTTGAGCGCGTCATGGACCAGGGTGCCGGTGGGCTTCTTGCCCATCAGCACGGTGTCGCCTTCCTTAATCAGCTGCAGGCGTGAGGTCAGGGGGCCGTCGGGCACCTTGATCGACAGGAACTCCAGCTCCTCGGCGTAGTTGGGCGAGGCGATCGAATAGGCGCGCAGGATCGGTTTACCGCCCTCCGTCGGCAGGCCGATCATCACGAACTCGCCCGAGCGGAAGCGGAAGCTCGACGGCCGGGTCAGGCCGAAGCTGAACAGACGGTCGGTCCAATGCTTCACCCACGTCACGGTCTCGTGGTTGAAGGGGCTGTTGGCGGGGGCCTGAACGGCGGCCGCGGCGGCGGAAACAGTCATAGCAATCCTGATTTTAGGTCGGTTCTACTAGCCCTTGGCGAACCAGGGGCCAAGGGCCGAATTCTGATGGCGCGTGCAGCGGGCCTGGGACGCCTGTTCCGCAGGCGCCCGCCGCCGCGTCAGTTGGGCGGCGTGTTGGCGGCGATCTGCTGGGGCGCGGGGGCTGGCGACCGGGCCGAGGGGCAGCCCTCGAACGAGCCGACCTTCACCGCGCTGAGCGTGGCCAGGTTCAGGGCGTGAAAGGCCTGCATCGACTTTGCGGTGACGCCGGTGAACAGATCGACCCTCAGGCCCTTGATCGCGCCGCCTACGTCCGAGGCGTACCAGAAGCCGTCGTGCAGGGTGCCGTCGGGCATCTTCATGCCCACGGTCTGCTTGATGAACAGCACGCTGTGGCGCGGAAACACCGAGGGATCGACCGCGACCGTGCGCATGGGCGCCAATTTGCAGCCGAGGGAATCGCGGCCGCGCATGCCCTTGATCTTGGCGTAATAGAGGGTGGCCTTGACCTGCGTCTCGAGGGTCTGGGCGGCGTCGGCCGCGGCGTCCTCGGTCTTGCGGATGATCTCGCCGATCGGATCGGCGATAGCGGGCGGCGGAGCAATCACCGGGATGGCCGGGCGCGCTGGCGGGTCTGCTGGGGCGGCAGCGGCGAGGGCCACGGCGGCGATTCCGGCGATCATCGGGGGTTTGCCCGCGGTGGCGGCCCGGTCGGCCTGCGAAGGGAGGAGTCTGTAAAGGTCAAAGTCCAGATCGGCAACCCCTTGCGGAGGGGCGCGCGCCTCGGCGATCCTGCGAACGCCGTCGTGCAGCCGTCGTCAGGACAGGCTATCACGCCGGTTTGAACGTGAGTCCGGAGCGCGCCGTCATGCCCCGCCGCCTGAGCTTCGCCGTCGCCGCCGCCACCCTGTCCAGCCTCGCCTGGAGCGGTCAGGCCCTGGCGTGGGGCTCGACCGGCCATCGGCTGGTGGCTCAGGCGGCGATCGAGTCCCTGCCGGCCAACGCGCCCGCCTTCATGCGCGATCCCGCCTTCGCCGCGGCGGCCGCCGAGATGGCCCGCGACCCTGACCGCACCCGCGCGGCGGGCCGCGCCCACGACCGCGACGCGGACGCGGCGCACTTCGTCGACGGCGACGACCAGGGCCTGGTTCTGGGCGGGCCGGCGCTGGGCGCCTTGCCGCCCACGCGCGAGGAGTACGACACGGCCCTGCGCGCGGTGGGCAGCGACAGCTGGAAGGCCGGCTATCTGCCCTACGCCATCATCGACGGCTGGCAGCACCTGGTGAAGGACCTGGCCCTGTGGCGCGCCGATGCGGCCGGCGCGCGCCTGACCGCCGATCCGGCCAAGGCCGCGTGGCTGGCGGCCGACCGCGCCCGTCGCGAGCTGCAGATTCGCCAGGACGTGGGCGTGTGGGCCCACTTCGTGGGCGACGCCGCCTATCCGCTGCACGTGTCGATCCACTACAACGGCTGGGGCAAGGGCCCCAATCCCGATGGCTACACCACCCAGTCGATCCACATCCCACTCGAGGGGCCCTATGTGGCCGCGCACGTGACCCTGGCCGGGGTCAAGGCCGCCATGACCCCCTACCGCGACTGTCGATGCGCGATCGAGTCCGAGACCGGCCGCTATCTGACCGCCGACGCGGCCCAGGTGGTCCCGATCTACGCGCTGGAAAAGGCCGGCGGATTCAAGGATGGTGATGCGCGCGGGCCGGTCTATATGACTGGCCGCATAGCGGCCGCCGCCAGCGAAATGCGCGACATGATCGAACAGGCCTGGAACGCGAGCGCAAGCATGAGCGTAGGATACCCGACGGCGCTCCCGGCTTCGGATTTCGAAGCCGGGAAGGTCGCCGACCCTTATCTGCTACTGCACAGCAACGACTGAGGCCTGCGTGATGCCCGCTCACCTGCAATTCGGCGACCCGGAGGCCGGCGTTAAATACCGCGACCGTCCCGCCGCCTTTGGCGTGGCCCAGAAAGACGGCCGGATCGCCATGGCCTGCATCACGCGCGAGGGCCAGGCGCCGTTCTACGCCCTGCCCGGCGGCTCGATCGAGCCGGGCGAGAGCGACGCGCGCGCCCTGCACCGCGAGGTCGGCGAGGAGGTCGGGCTGGTGGTGCGCGAGCGCGCGGTGTTGGCGCGCGCGGACCAGTTCGCCCGCACCGGCGACGGCGACGCGGTCAACAATCGCTGCGTGTTCTTCGACGCCGAGATCGTCGGCGCCGATCCCGAGTTGAAGATCGAGGACACCCACGAACTGGCGTGGCTTTCGCCCGAGGACGCCCTGCGCAAGGTGCGCTACGACAGCCACGCCTGGGCCATCGCCTGCTGGCTGCGCGCGGCCGAGCGTTCGGCCTAGCCTGAATCTTGGCCATGCGCGGCGATGGGCGTGCGGCAGGTCTCGCGCGCGCGGCTGAATCGCGCTGCAATGCACCGATGGCGGACGAAACGGACATGGCGGCCTGGTGGCGAGGCGCGGCGCTGGCGACGACGCTGGCCCTGGCCGCCTGCGGCCGGGCGCCCGCGGCTGAGGGCCCGCCCGCCGCGACCCTGGGGGGGGCCGACCCGATCATCACCGCCACCGCGCGCACGCCGAGCGGCCTGCTGGTGCTGGGCCGGGTGCGCGAGCCGGACCTAGCGGGGGATTCCATCCGTCGCGCGGCGGTGGCCGTGCGCCAGATCGGGCGCGCCGTGCAGGCGGGCGCCAGGGACCTGCCGCCCGGCGCGACCCGCATCACCTTCGAGCTCTACGGCGTTGACGTGGACAAGGTGGGCAAGCGCACGCCCGCGCGCATCTTCGCCACCGACTATGACGTGGACGACCTGCGCACCGCCGACTACGCCCAGGACGGCCCGGCCAAGGTGTTCAACCTGGCGCTCGATCTGCGCATCGACCACGCGGGCATCAACCCGATCAACGCCTGGTGCATGCGCTATCCCCACGTGGGCGACAACATCTGCGGCATGGCCGGCACGGAATAGAGGCTCTTAAGGCCTAAGGCCGGCGGTCCGGCTCGCTGTCGATCGGCGGCAGCTTGAACCGGGCGCGCAGGTCCCACCCCGCCTCGCCCTGCTGGGCCGGCGCCGACACGTCGGCGATGCGCCAGCCGTCGCGCGTCTCCATCAAGTCGTAGTTCACCTGGTACGGCTTGCCGATGTTGTTGAATCGCGCGGTGGCGCGCTCGCCCTCCAGGGTGTTGACCGCCGTCACCACCACCTCGCTCACGTCCAGCGTCGCGGCGCCGTAGCGATAGTCGAAGTCCAGCGCCCCGTCGCGGCCTGGATGGCTGTGCGCTTTGAGCGCCCGCGCCAGGTCCTCGGTGAAGAACGGATCCTGCGACACGCGGTCGGGCACGGGGGTGAGGGAGGGCTTGTACAGGTCGCGGATCACCGCCAGGCCGGGCAGGGGGCCGCTCGGCGCGGGCGGCGCGGCGGCGGGCGCGTCTTCGGTTGCGGTGGCGGGCGCGCCGCTGGGCCCCTGGGCCTTGGGCGCCGGCTTAGGGCCGCACGCCGCGAGGGTCAAAAGGGCGAGCAAGACGAATCCGACGCGTTTCACCGGCGTATTTTGGCGCCGGGAGCGGGCGGAGGGAAGGTAGGGTAGCGTTCGCTATTTGTTCTTGATCTGACTCGGGACATATATACTTGACGGAACATGGTCGATGCGTTGGCTGACAGCCGACAGGCTGGCGCTGAAATCGAGATCACCCCGGAGATGATCGAGGCCGGGGTTTCCGCCTTGGTTACGCATTGCCCGAAGGACTTTGCTTTTCCGGTGGGCGGGGAAGAAGACGCTGTGCGGGCTGTCCTGAAAGCAGCGCTTCAATCGGCCATCGATCACGATTGAAGTACCAGATGTATAGATCACTTAG
>Ga0335069_10001942_pt1 | contig 32514 bp, 26 predicted proteins | sample Lox_Sample_11_FD_206714 | JGI IMG/M metagenome (GOLD analysis project Ga0335069, IMG submission 206714) | Soil microbial communities from Loxahatchee National Wildlife Refuge, Florida, United States - Lox_Sample_1.1 | ecosystem: Environmental > Terrestrial > Soil > Wetlands | place: USA...
CTGGTTCTCGCACAGCCTGCTGCCTAGTCAAGAACTGCCGCCTCGGGAATTGGAACAATGAACTTGCCGCCCCACTCGCGGATAAACGAGATCTGTTGCATAATTTCCTGCTTCAAGTTCCATGGAAGAATCAGCACATAATCGGGGCGGGTTTCGCGGATTTTATCGGGAGCATGAATTGGAATGTGAGCACCCGGTGTGAATCGACCCTGCTTGTAGGGATTACGATCAACCGTGTAGTCGAGCAGATCTCTTCCGACGCCACAATAGTTCAGGAGTGTGTTTCCTTTACCCGGTGCACCATAGCCGACGATTGACTTTCCTTCGTCCTTCGCTCGTATCAGACAGCGCAAGAGTTCGCGCTTGGTTCTCTTAACTCTCTCCGAAAACGAGTGATATGTATCGAGATTTGTTAGCCCGGCCGCGTGTTCTCGATCAGCTAATTGTCGGGCCCGCTGAGTAATCGGTTTGGAACTGTCCTCTGCATGTCTCCCAAAGATACGTAGCGATCCGCCGTGAGTTGTGAGCTCTTCAACGTCAAACAATTCGAGCCCCTGGGCTTCGAAGATCTTTTGCGCTGTGAGGAACGAGAAGTAAGAGAAGTGCTCGTGGTAAATCGTGTCAAATTGATTCTCATCCATGAGTTTCAACAGGTGCGGAAACTCCATCGTCAAAACACCTTCCGGCTTTAGCAAAATCTTCATCCCAGCAACGAAGTCGCCCAAATCTGGAACTTGGGCAAGAACGTTGTTACCGACCAGCAAATCAGCCCTTCTTTCTCCCCGAGCTAGCTCAGTAGCCACTTGTTTGCCGAAGAATTTGACCAACGTCGGCACCTTTTTCTCCTCTGCAGCTTTTGCCACGTTGGCGGCTGGCTCGACTCCCAGGACTGGAATGCCCTTTTGCACAAAGTACTGCAACAGATATCCATCGTTGCTGGCCACCTCAACGACTAGGCTGTTCCGGTCCAGGCCGAACCGATCACGCATCTCGTCGGTATAACGACGGCAGTGATCAAGCCAGCTTTCAGAGAAAGAGGCAAAGTATGCATACTCAGTAAAAATGTGATCTGGGCTCACAAATTCTTCCAGCTGCACTAGGAAGCATCGGCTGCACACAAAAACGTGCAGAGGATAGAAGGGCTCCATTTCGTTCAACTGCTCTCGCTTTAAATAGCTTTCACACAGCGGAGACATCCCTAAGTCGACGAAAGTCGTTTGTAATTCTGCTTTGCAGAACCTGCACGAGCGGACTGAATTAGCAGGGTTTGTACTCACTTCGCCCTGCTCACCTGTAAACGATTTAACGTCTTCTGTGCTGCCGCTTCGCCACTCAAGAATGCCTCGTCTGTCCAGGTGTAAAGCCAATCGCCGTACCGTCCACAATAAGCGACTCCGATATCGTCCAAGTAGCCATGCACCGTTGCCAATGCTTCCGCTCGCTCCAAGTCGAAAATCACCTGAGCATAGCGGCTGACGCGTGCACTCGTACGCATGATCTTGTCATCCTCCCGGAGCAGACCGCATCTCTTGAGGTCCTCGATAACGGTCGGTATATAGTCGTCCGGTGAGCAAGCAAGCGGCCGATACTTTGGCGAAAAGTATATTTCTGCTTGTATCGATCCGCATCCTGGGGGCGCGACATGGGGCGAGAACATGTGAGGGAAACTGAGCCTCGTAAACACTATGTCGCGGTCATAAAAGTACGTCCACTGCCCTTCCGAGAGATCTGCTCGGTTGACACCCAAGTTAACCAGCACGCACCCGGTACATGCGAGCCGCTTGGCTGCTTCCAAAACATCAGTTGGAACCCCGGAGATCATCGGAACCAGCGCCGTCAGAGGCACTGAGGAAATCACGGCATCATACGAGCTGACCACCCCGTTGGAAAAGTGAAGTTCCTGCGCGACAGGATCTAGACGTACCACCTTGTGACCCAATTGCACTTGAGTTTGCTTCAGGAGCGGACGCAGATACGAGACAAAGCCATCGTACGATGGATAGCGCATGTAGTCCGCGTAGTGAACGTGTGGTGTCTCTTGGGAAATGGCGCCAGCCAAGACCTCTTCAAGCTTTGCCTGATATAGCCTCGGCCCCAGCCAGTCAGTGCTCATGTTGTCGGCAGTTGTGGTATGGAATTTGTATCCATACTCCATCGGAAACGTCTTGGCGAATGTCTGACCGTAACTGGCGAGCAACCAATCACCATAGTTCTTGATCGGTTTGCGCTCGTGATTATTCACCTGGTCATTCTGTGCTGCTATGAAGTCTTTCAGGCAGTTAACCACTAGATCTGCTGGCAGACCAGCAAGATTGCAGATGGCAGGATGCTTAATCCAATATCCCTTCCAGAAGTTGTTGGGACGAGCACGGATGACCTCATACTTGTCATTAACGCTCTCCGCGAACAGTCGCTGCAACCGCTCGTGCTTTGTGAACGAGAGATGTGGGCCTTCGTCGAAGGTGAACCCGCTTGAATCCTTGAAGGAGGCTGTATGACCTCCGTGATATGTGTTCTTGTCATACGCAATTGAAGAAACACCTTCTAGATGCAATCGGTACGCAGCACCCCACCCCGCCATGCCCGTACCCAAAATTGCGACTTGCCCCATACTCTTGCTTCCTCCGAGATCTCCGACTGAATTCTCTTTAATCGCCTACAAACTAAGCAGCTCGTACCGCTCAGGTGTACGCTCTAGTTCCCGTCGGTACCATGCAACGGTCAGTTTCAGACCTTCCGACAGCGTGACTTCTGGCTTCCACCGAATCCTCGCAAATGTGTCCGCGATTCGTGCAATTCTCTTTGGCTCTAGCGGACGATCCGGAAGTGCGCCAAATTCAGGCCTGATTCCGTTGTCAACCTCGTTCGCAATGCGTTCCACAATTTCTCGGATTGAAATGAGCGACCCCGATCCCAACTCAACTGAGGTTCCCACCACGTTGGGATCTTCGGCCAGAGCCAGATATCCGTTCACGACGTCTGAAACGTATATCCAGTCCAATAACCGGTGGCCGCTGGTGATCTTGGGAGAACTCCCTTTAAGAAGAGAGAGAATGACATACGGAACCAACTTTGTGAGATCGAGCTGTGCTGGTCCATAAACCATAAACACCCGGGCAATAACAGTAGGCAAGCCATAGAGAGCATGGAACATACGTGCATAGCCAGTGCATGCCCATTTGGCTGCCGCATACGGAGCAGCCGGAAACTGCTCGCCCTGGCCAATTTCTGGTTCGGCCAGCGATCCCGTCAGCACAACTCGCGGGCAAGTGGTTTCTGCAGCCACAGTTAGCAGGTTCACAGTACTTTGTAAATTGCTATGGAATGTCGGGAGCACGTGCTCGAGCCCGGGCGCGCCTTTTACGTGACTGGCGAGATGAAAGACAATTTCGGGTTGGATCTTGCCAATGATTTTCTTTACTGAGTCTATAACAGCAAGATCGGCACGCCACAAGTGTTGCCGCTCTACCGGGGCGGGAGGTTGGGTGCGATAAACGGCATGGACCTCTGCTCCCTCCTGACACAGGCGACGGCATAGATGTGCACCTATAAACCCGCTGGCGCCAGTTACCAGAATACGTTTACCTTTTACTCCGTTACTCATTCATGCGCTTTCTGTTTGGCGTGGCGCTAGATCTTGGGTGTTGAGACTATAAGCACGCTTTCCCACAGACCGTTCATGAGTCGCGAGGGGACCCTTCTGCTGCAGTCTGCCAAAGCCCATGTTGTTCGCGCCAGAGCTCCTCTGCGAGTCCGCCACTACCAGGTCCCACATCGTCCAGAGCAACTATCTCATCCTTCGATACATCGCGCAGCAATCTCCGGCCTTCTGAAAGGCCTATGGGCAGAGCATTTTCAGCACGAGCCATTTCAGTGTTGTCGATAAGTCCGTAGGTACAAAATCCACCTATGCCATCCAGGATCTCTCCAGTTTTCAAATTTCGCTTGGCGATGGTCAGGACCTCGCAGACAGGACCGGCCAGTGGCTTAACCGTTGCATCCCTATAGACAACCGCACGACCGATCGTCGAGACGATCTGCGCATAAGGCAAATGAAATGGTGTGTAGAAAACATAGAAAGGACCTTCTCCGAGTTTGTAGTACGCCAACTGCGCCATCTTCAGCGGCGAATCCTCATGGACGATGACGAACGCACCGGTGTAGGGTGCCGCCCCTAGAGCATAATCGATGAGCCCCGTACGCAGCATTTGTTCGGCGGGCAGAAGATTCGCAATCTCGCTGACGTGTTTGCAGGCCGGACCGTACATACCACGGCGACCCACCTGAAATCCGGTCGCATTGGCGAGTACTGTAGTCTCCATGGATAGCTTTGTTGCGTCTGCAAATGACGCGGTCTTCTTGGCATCTAAGCCATACTCCTCGGCAAATGCCTGCTGTGTCGCGGGCGTCCGGTAATAATCGACGATTCCCTTCACATTGCCTGCCGCGACAGGACGGAACCCCAAGGAACGGAGATAACGAAGCAGAGTCATTGCGACTCCGGGTTCCTCCCCGTCCGTATGGGTGAGGACGACGCCGGCTTGCTCGGCCTTCGTGTTTAGAACTGGACCTAGAAGAGAATCGAGCTCGGCGTTAACCAATACCACGTGCTTGCCATAGGCGAATGCGTCAAGCACGACCTGGGCGGCATATCCGACAGTGCCCGTAGCCTCAATAAGAATGTCAATCGCTTCACATCTAGTCAACACTGACGGATCGTCAGTCAAGACCGGCTTGTGATCCGCGATCGCACGCTCCGCTTCGTGAACTGTCTCTGCTATCAGCCACTGTGCGGCTCCCGAATCCCGCAATGCCCGCACTCCATGACCGATTGTACGGTTTGCAATCGCAACTAGCCGAATTCCCGGAGCGGGTGTACTGAGTTGTAGGGCTATCGCTCGGCCTGACACGCCGGCTCCTATTAGCCCTACGCGAATCGCGCGGCCACTCTTTTCCAACCCTATTAGGTGTCCATCAACAGTCATATCGGTGAAACAGCGGAGACAAGAACTCGAACCATTAATTCTACGTACGAGTGATTTGTTCCCATTGAGCCAGAGCCGCTTAAACAAGTCTCAGAGCTGGGCGTTATTGCTGATTTCACTAGCACTTACGCTATCGTTTAGACTGTCCTTCCCCTGTGTGACGGAACCCTTAAGTTCTCTCGCGAACGCTCGCGGGCTTACGAATCCGCAAACAAGCAGATTCTTTATTGCACTTAGATATCTCCCCTCCCGCCATGCGAATCGACCCATACCGAAATACGCCTCGCCCAGCGACCGGATTACATAACGCCGACGTCTTACCCCCATCGCCCCGGAAAATAAAAGTAACTCTCTATAAAGACGAATAGAGGAATTCCAGTACACAAGAGTTCTATTGTTGTGAACCTGAGTCAGCCTGATCTGGTCTTCACAGTTTACAACGGTCCCACATCCTGAAACCGCGCATGCAGCGAAGCGAAATGCCAGCTTATAGAACAAAAGTGTGTCTTCCCTCGTGCGAACTCTCTCCGAGATTCCCCCAACATCGAGGTAGGCTTTTCTCGACACCACACACGCCTGAATCATCATCGGCTGTACGTGCAACATGGCCCAGTCGCCCGCATCCTCTCGCATTTCCCACATTCCATCGACCTTGAGTCCACAATAACTCCAATAGGATGCCCTTCCCTCCCACGCCACCGCTACGTCTGCAAAATAGAGCGCGGCTTCTCCCCGAGTTCCCTCGATAGCACTGGCTATACGCGCAAGGTGACCTGGTTCCCAACAGTCGTCCGAATCTAAAAATGCAATCCAACTACTATTGGCCCTTTCAACCCCTAGATTCCGCGCAGCCGATACCCCAGCATTCGCCTGGTGCAAATACGTTACCTTTCCCTCATAGGCCGCCACCACCTGCTTGGTCTCATCCGTCGATCCATCATCAACGACAATAATCTCCGCTGGAGCATATTCCTGAGCAAGAACACTCTCAATCGCTCTTTTGACAAGAGCAGCTCGGTTATATGTCGGTATCACGGCACTGAATTGCACGTCGCTTTGTTCACTCATTGATGCCTGGTCCTCATATGCCTCAATGTCTTTTCGATCGTCGCTTTCGGATTAAGCAATAAATCCACCCCCTTTATAAGCGCGGCCCTTCCTATCCTCCATCTGTCGAACAGTTCGCCGCACTCAAGTAACTTGCATTTGTGATATTCCCAGAATTCTTTTCCTTGACGATGGAATAGGCTAATTCCGAGAAAATAATAATACTCCGCTACTATTTCCGCCCTCCGTCTACTGAATTCCCGGTCTGCAAGGAAGCTATTACCATATTTATCAAAATCACTCAATCTTGACGAATAATAACTGTTAACCTTACGGCACGCAGCACTCGTCGCTTGACTGTGAATGCGCTCATACGATAGCACTTGATGCACGAACCCGAAGTCCGCTTGCTGCATACACTTATAACACGCGCTGGTGTCCGCATGGGGCGAAGAATTCGGGAAGAATTCATCGCTAGCTCGTACCAAATCCGCTCGATACAGCAGTGACGATGGGCTACCAAAGACGTATGGGCCACCTAACAGCTGATTACGAGATATCTCTTTGCCGCTAGTTATTCGGCTCGGGTAAGGAATTTCGTCCCACCTAACACTCCAATTCCGCCCGTCACTTCCATATCCGCTTAGCTGGTATGATCCGACAATTCCCACCGACGGGTGAGCCTCTGCAAGTTCCACCATTTTCTGCAGGCACTCCGGAAAAATCCAGTCGTCAGCGGACACCTGCTTACAATATTTACTGTGCTCGGCGATGAGACGAAAGGCGTTATTATGATTTGCGATGATTGGCAGATGGTGACTGTTTCTATGTACCTGAATACGCCCGTCTCGGTTAGCGTAGTGCGTGGCTACTGAGAGCGTGCCATCAGTACTACAGTTGTCTACAATGATGTATTCCCAATGCGGGTACGTTTGCGCTAAGACGCTCTCAATACATTCCTTCAAATATGCCTCGCCGTTGTAGACCGGCGTCACCACACTGACAAGGGGTGAACCATTACTGTTCATATCACAGGCTGAACCAACAAGACATTCTGATGATTTAGCAGATTTCCCCTTGGCGATTTGTGCTGCTCTCGGCCCGCGACGGGCAAGTCGTATCGGAGTTCACTTTGTCGAGCCAAATTTCGCGCCAATAGGAATACATCTCTTTGGGGCAAAGCAGCCGGCACGGACTGTATCGCGCCCGACATACTACGGAGTCAAGAACCACGCAAGGAGTCTTCATTTGGATCATTTTGCCACTTTTCTCATCAATAATCTTCGTTACGACCTTAAGCACGTGATACGTTCCACCACAGTACGGAACGAGTTCTGCGTCCCAATACATACCTCGATTTCGGTTCGACGAATCCACCGTTTGTAAAATTTCCAAATGGGGTTTGATCCTCACAAGATCGCCGGCCTTCAGGTTTAGATTTGCCGTCGGGGTTACTGTGCCTTCTGGTATCTCGCCTGGCCTTCGCGGAAATAAACTACCGCCGAAGAGTGGGCTCACGCGATCGTATAACCACCTCATCATTCGCCCCACACCGAGGCCGGACTGGCTGAGGTGGTAGTAACACGAGTAAGCAACGGCTGCAAATATGTCAACGGCGCGCACATTTCCGGACCAGAAGTCCTCCCAATATTGCCGCACGTCCCACCACGCGAGCGGGGTAGTCGCATTCGGTATCTGCGTGGCCTGACAGACATATAGACAGGCCCCCGTTTCACGGTCAACACTCCGCGTACGGTTCCATACCGAGGCCTCCTCGCAACCGGTGGTAGCGGTGGATTTTACGCGAGTCTGGACAACAGTCCTTCCGAACAGGGCTGCTTTTCCGCTATCCCCAGCTAACGGCTTGAGCCACGCATGCTTCCAGTAAAGGAGACACGCGGCTTGGCATCCATCATGCGCTTCCCCGTTGCAGCGAGTATTTAGGTGGACGGCATCGGCAAGCCGTCGCGTATGATAGGGATAAGGCGAGGTGTAGTCGCACGTCTTATGTGCTCGTTTGTGCACCTGAAAGCGCTTTCCGCAATACTGAAACATCTCCGGCATGAATGGCGTCCCGTCTAGCTGGCCATTACCATCGAGAGTGCGAAGGATTTCCTCCTTGCTCCTGACTTCCACCCAATCGCCAACCTTGAGCTTTAGCTTCATTTCATTAGTCTAGCGTTATTTATAACGCGCACGAAGGACGGGGATTCTCAGTGTACCGGAATATGTATGCCAGAGTGTATTTTTATCCTGCAGCAGTTAATCGCTTGACGCCCTCTTCTATTGTGACAACTGCGGCTCCGGACTCGCCTACAAACCTCAGAATCGTGCCGAATTCTTTCGGAGTACAACCGAAACGGCTTGCTTGAGGTGAAATATCATGTGTGTAGAAGATCAACCATCCTCTGGCTTCACAGTTTTCGGTGACTAATCGCATAGCATGTTCTAGCGGTAATCGTGAATAGAGTTGGTTTGCACGCAGCAAACACAGGTCTATAGGACTGGTATTAATACCAACTTCAGTCGATCGACACGTGTCATAGAAGTGACGCAATAAATACTTAGCTTGTATAGTAACTTGGCCGTGCGGAAAGGAGAGGTTTCGCATTTGATAGCCGCCGAGCATCTCTGCCGCTCCGCGTCGGTTTGCGGCACATGAAGCTACAAATGTCGGAGTGCCAACATCAAGACACCTTACGTGGTCGAATGTATGACACGCCAGTTCATGTCCATCCGATCGCAAGTCATCCAAATCGACGCGTGTATACATGACTTGTCCATCTATGACCTTGCCCATTAAGGCCAGAGAGCTGTAATAAGTTCCCCTCCAGCCGTGTTCCATTAACAGTCTGCCGCCAACTTTTAGCGCAGATCTTGGAAAGTCGTCAAATGTAAAGGAGATCATGGGCGTCAGAGGCACTCGCCAGGCGCGTTTGGTTGCAAAACGAATAGCGGCAAGCTGGTTGAGACGCGTCCAGTAGGACATCATTTTATGGGCCTAAATGACTTATTAGACAAAAAACCGAGTCGGGGTTAGAGATCCGGATAGAAAGGATTGGCCTGGGCTATCGTGGAGGAAGAGTATCCTGTGGGGAGACGCAACGGATTAGGTTATTACGCGCACTATCGCAAGCGCAAGGTCTGAATATCCGCCGTTTTGGAAGCCGCCCCGCTCAAGCCACCTCAGTTCACATTTGCAACGAGACCGCTTGGAGCCTGAGGTCCCCCACCCTGCAGCGGGTGCGGATAAGGGTAGGGCGTGTAGAATTCATTCCAGCTGTTCCCATTCCCGCATTGATAGAGAGTGCCTTCGGGTCCTTGGTCGGTCGCCCAGTACGCCACTCCAGGTGTACAGCTTGATGCGCGCGAAGAAAGCACTCCAATGCAGACGCCTCCGGTTTGAGGACTACCGCATGAAGACTGAGAGTCGTAGAAGTCCCGGTTCTTGAGAATATCAGCGCTCGTAAAGTCAGGCGGTCCTGGTCCGAAGCTGTAAACTGAAGTCAGAACTTGATCGGATGTTCCAGTACAGCCCAACGAGGTCTTGCAATTGTCCCATTCGTAAAGCGGATAACTGATGAGACCTCCGTTCGATGGCCCGCTGCCTCGGCCAACCTGTTCATAGCAGGGCCAGCCGTTCTGTCCGGGCGCATTGCCGTCATTTGGATTAGTTCCGTTGCAAAATGGCATGTGCGGTCCACTGTAACTGGCACTGGCTCGATAGGTCGTAATTCCTATTCTCATGCCGCTAACATAGGTGCCCTGGATCAAGTTGCTGTACCAAACGCCAGAGCCGCCACGAGATTGAATTCCAATTTGCCCGGTGCCATTGCCATTGAAAGTATTAGAGTATACATCCAGCTCCACGCAGCTGTTATCAACCGAATCGTAGCCGTGATTGCCTAGTGTCGTCCCACTTTCCGTATTGTGCCGAAATACGACACGGCCCCCTTCGGCGCAATCCATATCGGTATCTGCCGTGTATTTGAAGGTGTTATCTTCAAAAAAAACAGCATTCGAGGTTCCGTAGGACATCTCTTGATTCCAGGAATTGTCGCCAATATGGGCGTCACTCGCGATCGTGTCCTTGACAATCCATCCGTCGCCATCAAAAGTGTTGTGGTCAATCACTCCATAAGAGTGTGAATTAATAGAAAGCGCTCGATTCTTGGTGGTTCCCCCGAAGTACATATGATCGATTCGAAATACAGTGTCCGGAGAATAGTTAAAACTTATCAACCCTCCTGCTCCCGTATTCTGGTTGTCGATCCGAAAATTGGTAAACTGTACCAAGGGAAGCGATGAGCAGCCATCTACCATGAGAGCATTAGTATAGGAACCGCTGCTAATATTCGCCGTGATTATGGTTGATGCAGGCCCTGCACCTTGCACGGTCATCGCCTTACAGCTTGCACCATTGAGGTACACGGCTGAAGTCCAAGTGCAAGAGCCAGATGGGATTAGGACCGTGTCTCCATTAGAAGCCGCGTTAACAACCGCCTGGACGTCCTTCTGAGAACACGAGGCCGCGGTGAGGGTGGCCGAATATCCATAATGACACAGTGCGCAACAAATAAAGAAGAAAGTGAGGAGACGAAATCGTATACGAAACATCTTTAGGTAGAACCTCGACCGCTCGGGGGAAATGGCGATGCTCATCCGCCAATTTACGTGGCGCAGGTCCCGTTTTCAACACACGAAAGTACAATATCGAAATCTCGTTTTCCATACGACTGCCGGATCGAAGACTAGTCAGGTGCCCATGAGACATCGGGTGACCTTCGTGGGAATTAAGTCCAGGCTCGTCAATACGGGGCAGAAAACGACCACGACCCAGAGATGGCCCCGCGTACAACTCTTACCCTGGATTCTCTCGAAAACCTCGTCTTTCAAGGTTAAAAAGTGTTTCGTCCCAGTACCGTACCAACGACCACTTTATATCGGGAAAAAACATTTGGGCACGCTTGGCGCAGCCCCACCCGAAAAGAGCCTTAATCCACCGATACTTCCACGATAGCTGCGGCAACTTAAGTTGCTCTCCCAGTTCTGCAGCAATTTCTTGCATTTCAGCAACAATATCCGGCCGCCTCGGATAGAAATCGATCACATTGCTTTGCAAATACCTTAAACACGCACCCCTAGCTGTCATGGTATCGTCTAGTGAACGCAAGCGCCCAATATGAAGTCCCATGGAGCGCCAAAATCCATCGAGTGACCTTTTCGAATAGACGTCCCGACTTAAACTACTGATCCCGACCGACCGATAGAATACTTTGGCCTCCGGCACAAATCGGATACCGTCGCTGGCTACCACCGCTCTACTGAAGTATTCCCCATCATCATCCAATGAAATGCTGGCATCCCAAGGGCCGACGCTCTCCGTCAACTCACGACTGACGAGCCAACACGAAATTGGCATGAAGACCTTTTGTCCCATTTTACGGAGCAAGAAATCGACGGGCTGCAAGTCACACCACAAAGTGCTTGCGACAAAGCGGGCATGAGATGACCGGTAAAAGAACCTCCCCCAAGATGAAGAAAGAAGTGTCCGACTGGTGCATTGCCCCTGCGCCACTTTCATCTGCCGGGCGATCTTGTCTGGAGCCAGCAAATCGTCAGCGTCCAACCACTGAATGTAGGAGCCACTACTGAGCGAAAGAGCCTTGTTCCTGGCCGAAGACGCGCCCTCGTTACTTTGCATAACAACACGAACCAGTTTCGGGTCAAACTGGCGTGCAATGTCCACCGTCCGGTCAGTCGATCCATCATCAACAACAATGATCTCCTTCGGTTCCCATGTTTGTGCGAGAACAGATCGAATCGTCTCGGCAATCCACTTCTCCTTGTTGTACGCGGGAATGAGAATTGACACCAGTGGCTTCATGGGCTTGTTAAGATCATACGAAAATACACATTACACGGCGCCGTCACTCGTCGCTTGGCTGGCGTGGAGGGCTTCAGTTGCTACCAATTGAGGTGAAGGCACGGCTCTAGTTGACCGATTCCAAGGCGACATTTCACGCACAATGCCCACCAATCGCTTTAGAGGCGCATTACCGCCGTGCAGAGCAAAAATTGCACCGGCGTAGAGCAGAACGAAAGCAAAGGAAATTGAAGCAATCCTAGAGAGGGCTCCGATCGAGCCCGGCGCTGTGATTAGTGCTGGGACGTTCTTCATGATTCCGACGCATGCGCAAGCTGCCAGCAGAGATGCAACAATAAACTTCCAAATTGCTCCTATCACTTGAGTGGCGCCAAGCTGGATGGGTTTTCCTGCATACCAAAACGCTGGGATCGTTAGAGTCCACGAAGCCACCGTCCACGCGATCGCGACTCCAATGGGTCCCCACGGTAGTCCCAACAAGAACATCAGGCAAGTCACACTGATTTCTATGAGCCCCCACCGGAAAAAGCGACCCGTAGTGCCCAGAGAGAGATGGACCATGTGGTGAGCACTGTAGATCAGCATAATCCCGATGCCGGGACCAAAAAATACAAAGATTCGGCCGGCCATCTCCCACCGTGCCCCCAACAGAACACTAACCAAATCTTTGCCAACTAGGGTAAGATCCGCACCCAGTCCCATTCCCACTAGCGCCAGCACGGAGAGACCATCCAGAAAGTATCTCTTATATTGGACAGGGTTTCGTCTAAGTCTGCTAAGAGTGGACACGGCAACAGGGTAGACGGTCAACAAATTGAACGGAAGAACGAATATGTCATACGCTTTCTTGTAGAATCCCAATGACGTCGGGCCAAACCGCCAGCCGACTAAGAGGTTGTCTGTATTCTGGGTGAAATAACCGATCGTCCATCGTGCGAATACATCTCTCGCGAACCTCATGGTGCTACTGGTTCCCTCGGCACGGCGCGGTAGCCCAGGCAGCCAAGGACACAAGACCCAGGCCCCTATAGTTGTGGAAAGAGGCAGTGCTACCGCTCCCAGCACGAGGGCCCAATACCCCCACCCTTTCCAGGCGAAAACGATAGACACGATAATAGAGACTGTTCGACCAACAATCTCGTTGACCGAGACCGCCGTGAAACGCATCGCCCGTTTAAGTAGGGCCGTGTGCAAAACCGAGGTACTCGTAAGGAAGATGGTTAAAGATATACCGATGGCGACGGGTCCCACGCGCGTGTCACCGTAGAGTTTCGCCAGTAGCGGGCCAGCCGCGGCGAATATGACAGTGAGGACAGTGCCTATGCCAACATTGATCCAAAACAAGTTGCTCGCAAGGAGGCAGTCCATCTCATCTCTCTGGCAAACCGCATCGGGGAAGCCGATCTGTCCACAACTCACGAGCAAGACGCTAAAGGTGGTGACCATAGTTACGACTCCAAAGTCCGCAGGCATCAGAAGGCGTGCCAGCACGACCGTGGAAATCATGTGAATGGCAAAGCTCAAGCCCTGGGCAAACACCGTGACCCCAACGCCTCGAATTGCAAGGTGCCTCAGCCTATCGCCTTCCGCCATTGGCAAAAAGGACCCGTTTTCATCAAAGACTATCAAAGCTGCACCCCAACGGCAGTAGACTCCTCCAACCCCGTCACTTCCGCATTGCCTTTGAAGCTCTTTTGTCGAGTTGATACATATGCATTGGTACCTACATTCTTCGAACGTCTCCAAGCTGCATTCCCCATCATCGCAAGGAGAAGCACGAGCCAGACCGGATGCAACATCTGAAAGAATGCTGCCTCCGTGAAGTTATAAGCGATTCCGACAACGAAATACGCTAATAACAACGTACCGAACGTTCCCTCTCGGGAGTACCACATAAACGCCTTACGGTAGCCACTAACGAGAACAATGGCAAGTAAGACTACCCCTGTCCACCCCAAGTTCAGATAGATCTCAAGGTACCCATTATGTGCCTCGTTCGGCTTCCACTTCCATATACTCCAAATTTCCTCGATTCGTTTTCCGAGCCAGAAACTCCCAAATCCGGTCCCAATAAGCGGATTCCTACACAGCCTCACAAGCAACGGCCACATGTCGGTACGCGTGGTTAAGGTCGGATCCCTACCCATCGCACTCAGAGTACCTGGACTGACGCCCAAAAATACGACACCCACGCTAGACACCAACATTGTCAAAATGACCGCATGTACAATACGCGGGCGCTCGGAAATGACCCGCAAATGCAGGATCAGCATCAAAACGCTTCCCATCACTAGGCAGGACCAGGAGGTCATCGAAGAGGCCATCATCAACAACCAGACAATGATTGCAAGCACAATTCCGTTCGCAACTAGCTTCCGTTTCCTTCCGGCAAGCCTTCGATTGCGGTAAAGCATAAAGATTTGTCCCATCGTTGCCAAACCAAACAACATGCAGATTGCACCAAGCGTGTTCTTGTTGGTACTAACTCCGGTATAGTGCACCTCCCCCAAGAAGACCCCATAAGTTCTTCCATAACTCGAATAGTACTTGATCAGCAATATAGAAAGGGGCATAAGAACGAATGCAGCGCGCTTTAAGAGATACCGAACTCCCGCCTGTGGATCATTTTCTGTCCACACTACTAGCATCATCACAAAATCACCAACGGCTTTGAGCCATCGTTTGAACGCGACACCCGGAAAGTCTGACCAAAACAGACTGACTGCACAGAAGGAAAAGAAAAGTACGATAGGGAGATTTGCCAGCAAGAACCGGTCTAGTTTCTTGAATCTCGATCCTAGTACGTACAGGCCGCACGCCAGTAATGCCGTATAAACGGCCCGATCCACGGGGTTGCCTTCCAACAGCAAGTCTGCGGCGTCAATAGGCGCTCCAAGATTTAACCATTGGCTCGCGGACCTAGAAGCCGCAAGAGAGAACCATATAACGGGTATCCAGAGCCACCCGGAAATTCTGGGTTTCTTTTCCCGGTCCAACCAAAAAAGGCCCGCAATGAAGACAACGAACAACGCTGTAGCGACATATGGAGGCATCCGCTATCGTACTCAGATTATCTTTAGCAAAGAGTTAAATGAGAGTGTGTGTCGTGCTACCGAGAAACAAGAATGTGATGCTCAGAGCTAGGCGGCTTCTTGCAAATCAAACCTATGCTTGTACCACGCCGTACGCCATTCACGAAGTCTCGACAGCAGACACTCAGGAACGTGGGATGCTATGCTTCTGTGTAAGCCCAGACGTAAAGTGACGAGACCGACCCATGTTAAAGGGACGTAGTAGCGTGGCAAATTCACGCGTCGGAAGCCGTTCCGTTCTTTAAACTCTATTAAGCCGTCCTTCTCTTTGCCACCGTATGCAAATTTTGAGTACAAAAGATATGGTATGTTTCGTTTAGCGCATGAGCGAACGGCCTCTGCGACAAGGGCGTTCGCCGGAGCTTTGTCTCTGTGGCTAATCATGGAAAGAATGTTCATGATCCCAACTTGGGTGCCAGCCTCATTGGCTGTTAGCTTGGCAAAGCCTATTAGTTTATCTTCAAAGAAGGCCCCAATGAAGATGCTCCTATCTAAGAAAGTAGCTGTCATCTTGCGTACGGTTGTTATATCCTTGCCATAATGGGCGAAGCGTCTCCCTTGCCGAATAGGACATTCGTTGTACATTTCCCAGATACCTTGAGCAAGGACATCATCAAACACCACCTCTCTGAGCGTTACGCCTCTCTTTTCCGACAGCCTGACCATGTTGCGTGTCTTCTTCCCAATCTGCTTATTCCACCAGTGTTCGAACGTAGAGATCTCTAGAGCAGCGACGTTATCCCACTCCATCGGGTGCCTGAATTTAGGGCTCGTCTCCGGTGGCATTTGCATGAACGTAAACAGATCGACACGTTCTCCTGAGGAGCGAAGCTGTTCAAGTATTTCTTGGGGAGTGCTGAGCGACACATAGAGCTCTGCGTCAAGCCTGGCGATGCGACACAGATACCCATCTACTCGGATTTGTTTGGATCCAATTTCCAACAAAGGAGCTCCTTGTACGTTCTATAAGTAATTATCCGCTAACATATACCTCGGCGACTGGGTTAAGACCCACTCGCGCAAGCAGTTTGCCTAGGTGATGGCACAGTTTTATTAGAAGCGCCATAAACCGATGCTGCCCTAACATTAAAGCAAACGGTAAAGCAATCGCGTAAATGGGGATTGCGACAATTGATTTGAAGACGCCCCGAAGCGCAAAAGGGTCATGGATTGCCCACATCGATCCTCCAAGCACCGCCCTTCTCAGCAGATATTTCCTTTTCCAGCGGGCCGGAGGCACAAGTTCGAAAACAGGGGCGTCATTGCACCAAATAAAGACCCGCCCGTTTTCCATCATCCTTCGGAAGAAATCCTGATCCTCCCCTCCCCGGAACTTGGTTTGGAATGGCTCCGTCAACCCCTCGAATAAGCCAGATCTTACCAGTGCATTGCCAGTCCGTGTCTCCTTCCAATCCAGCTGCGTTCCTGTTGGGTAGGTCGGTCTCCGAAAGAATTTACCTTTAATGATCCACGCTGGCGGCGCTTCGTCGAAATGTTCCTTGACCGGCCCGAGTACACCATCCACGCCGTAGTCATTGCAAGTCTTGAGCATAGTGTAAAGCCAGCGTTTCGACGGAAACTCATCATCATCAATAAAAGCAACGAAGTCGCCGCTTGCATTAGCGACCGCTTTGTTTCGTGCAAGTGATATGCCTTGGCGTGGCTCGACACAATACTTAATATTCATCAAGGTCGATCGAACAAAATGAAGAACAATCTTCTCGGCGGACTGCAACGCGTCGTTGTCTACAACCACAATTGAATATGTGAATTGCCCATCAGTCTCTTGGTCGCGCAACGTCTCCAGTAACTTTTCTAACAGCGTTGGCCGTTTATATGTGCATATGCAGACGACAACGTGTTTATGTTCGACCACATTTTGAGATTTAGACTGGGAGTCATGAATATTGCGCTTTGGCGATTTCGGTTGCCTAAGTCTAGACATGCAACCTCTCAGCCGTCCCAGTTGTTCAGAACGATGAAAGCGAATGAGTTCCTCACTCACTGGCCGTTCGGTACCCTTTAGCCACGACCACGTGTACCCAGCAAAAAGACTCACCCCGCCGAAAAAATACGGCCGTCTAGACATTTGATAAACTGCGCGAAAAAGCTGCCACAACGGATGGCTACCCAAATAGTACTCTTGTGCTCCGAGCCTAAACCATGCTTTAGCGGCGCCTGCCTCGGCGGTACCCATCGGTCGGTGGTGGTGACACAAACGTCCAGTGAAGGTCCGTGTCTTCCACCCTCTCATCCTAGCGGTTGTAACAGCAATCCAATCAATGCCACCTCCCTTTACCGGCTGATAACCGCCAATCTCGCGAAAGCAGTCCCACCGAAAAAGCTGACACGCGCCAGACACGTGCTCGACTGACGTAAACGAAAAGTTATAGGACTGGGTTCCCTCCACGAATGGCGTACCGGCGACCCCTAGCTCCTCGTCATTCGCAAATTGCGTTAGCAGAAATTCAAAGTAGTCATCGCCGAACGTGATATCTGCATCGAGGTTACCGATGATCTCGACAATCTCCCCTTTAAGCCTCTCGAGACCCGCATTAAAGCACCGCACCTTCGCGGCGAAATGTCGGTCTCTCCTTTCCGGCATCCGCACAAGCTCTATCCATGGGTGGACCGCTACGTACATCCGCACAATGTCATCTGTATGATCAGTTGACCCGTCGCTCACAATGACCCATTTGGAAGGAAGAACTGTTTGGCGTATGACGGACCGAATGGTTTGTTCAATAAACGCCTCTTCATTCCGAGCCGGAGTAATAAGTGCGTAAGATATGTGTTGAGCGTCTCTCCGTTGAATAGCCATTGGAATCTTCTGACCGTTACGTTCGCGACTTCACGAGTCGGCAAATGTGTTTAGCGCTATTTCAATGGGCAAGTCGCCACCGGCTTGGCTACAAGTCTCGTTTATGGTCACATCGACATACGAGTCGGGTTTGGAATGAATACGCAATCGGAGCGCAGGAAGATCCGTTCTCCCGTGCGCCGGAATACTAGCCTTCAAGACTCCCTCTTGCCAACACACACTGTCAAACCTCAGCGACCGACGTTTCCTAAACCACGCGACGGCTTGTCCGGAAGTTGCAAACCAGGCATTGCGAGAGCGAAACTCGCTAATTACGTCCAGGTAAACGTCTTCCCAAAGGCGCTCAGGCGCAATGCTTCGGTCGTGCCAATTTACAGTTATACAACCGCCTATCCCACATACTTGGCTTGTCACCTGAAGGATCCGGTCCATCGCCTCCGCGGGGGATAAGTCAAGATAATCAGGGAAAAACAGGGCAGTATCCATCACGTGCATTGGAAGTTCTAGTAAAGATACTGTTCCCAAAGGCTTGTAGGCTTGACACGTTCCAGCTCGATAGCCAACGGTCTCGTTGTACCCTACGGTAGCGTCATAGCTCGCACCTGCTTCCTCGAGAACGGCGTGTGACTGTTCGTCAAAATATAGCCAATGCATTCGGACTCCGAGCTCTCGCTGACCCGTAACTTCACGAATAACCTCCAATTCTTCCCGAGCTGCTCCAGCATCGACCCACGCATCGATCCCATGTAAGCCGAGCTCACACCCTGCAGTCAGTATCTTTGCAAGCTGCTTCCGAATATGCGAAATTCCATAGCCTGCAGCCCTACCACTGGGTGCAGAACCACTGCCCTTCTTTCCTGCGCGTCCTTCGAACGGAATGACAAAAAAGGAGGAACATGCTCCAGGTTCCAAATCTATGTATCGGTCAAAATCCCCCCATGGATCGCTATCTAGACCGAAGTATATAAAAGGTAGCCTTATCGTGGTCGCCCAATTCCGCCATACATTACGCCATGTCGTCTTCCCGAGGAGTGCCTTCCTAAGAGACCCATAAGTGGCTCGATAAATGAAGCCGAACATAGTGTGATCCCACTTATGCCGCCGCATTAGCGGGTGATCAACGTCATGGGTCAAGCAGGCGATAAAATCATATCCGTCCGGCACGGGCGGAACCTCCACCAGAGCACGGCCACTTTGGAGGATCAGCGTCCGCAACAACGTTATGTGCAATTCGAGAGTAGGACTGTGGGCGTTTTCCTTCGGCTGTCCAGCAGTCAACAGGCGCCTAACCTCCGCCCACAGGTCGTAGCCTACCCGGACAACTTCCTTTCCCTCCCACTTGTCGTGGCGTACGAAAATCTCCGAAGGCTTCACTTTGGGCGAGCGCTCAAAGTCCTTTTGAAAGAGCAAATGGCCACAATAGACTGGGAATCGAATTTCTTCGTGCTCCAGCATACCGAAGCCCGCCTTCTCCTGGACGATTTCGATTTTCTGCAATCGATCCAGAGGGACTGCTCGGGCACCATACCGCAATATTAATTCCGCATTGATGTCAACGATGTCGACGATGTCGTTGCAGAGCACCACATCGTAGCTTCCACGATGATGCCATAACTCCCATGGTGTCTTAAATAGCTCGAAGAGTTCGCCAACAACATCTCTATCCGCAGGACTACAAATAACGCCAATCATGACTGTTTGGACTGTTATGCCCGTATGCCAGAAAAGATAAGACTATTAACAACAGCAACCAACGTCACGTAGTCACCTTTGAAGCAAACAGAAGCTGAGCGAGCGCCTTAAACATCGTAGCCTGGCCCCAATGAAGCATTGGCGTTTTAGCCTTATAGAGCGGATACTTTCGATAATAGAAGTAGCCTTTACTATCTTGCATGTTTGCAATTGCCCATGTTGCGACCTGCACGCTCAGATTAAAATTTTCTTCGTCGACACTTGCAAATCGCGCGAGTGTATCAATCGACTGAGCCACACATTGGATGTCTATAGGATATGTTCGTGAATGATAATACTTCGGACAGCCGGTCTCGAGAATAAAGTGAGATTTGAAAAAAGCAAGTCCAAGCTCAAGGTTAGGCTGAAACTCCTCGTCCCCGCTTGATTCGATATAGCATTTTAAGCTGTCGAGGTTGTAACCGGTATGAAAGTTGTCGATCCAATGATATTTTGGCTCTTCGGCATACCACCATGCTCCATTAGTTAACTGACATGAGCAGCTGTATTGTATCGCTGAGCGCGCTACATCAAGATACTCTCTATTGCCGGATTGTTTTGCAGTTCTCGCAAGGAGCCCGGCTCCTAACATGTTGGCGTTATGAATTGAGCTCTGTCTGTGAGCTAAATAACTAATACAGTCGCCCCGATTAGTCTTTTCCCGCGGAAGGTTCAGTATCCAGTTGCATGCGCTTTTGGCAATCTCAAGAAACCATTTGTTGCCGGTGATCTCGAAGGCTTCCAAGTATGCGTGACCAATCAAACAGGTCCACACTATTATCGGGTCGTCTTTTGTATACCCACCACCTCGTGATACGAAATCGAAATGATTGCTCCAGCTGTGATTTGTGAAGCGAGCTACCTTATGGGTATCGAGCCATCTTAGACATCGCGTGGCTTTTTCGAGATACTGGGATTCCCTTGTTTCACGATAGAGTAGCAGATAGCCATGAGCCATATAGCCTTGGCCCTTTGTCGAATCCTTTGGTCGCACACCCAGGAGTGGTCGAAGATTGATCGGAGACTGACGTATCAACTGCATGAGCAGGCGTTCAGCAAATTCATTTCCCATCGCCAAAGGCCTTGCCCAGGATGACAGGCCATCAAACGGCTCATATCCACGATATTCGCGTTCTTCCACCCATGCCTGCACGGCGCTCAAAGCCTTTCGAATATCAATTAAACTATTCGCCACGGAACGTTTCTGCTCCTTGACTTCGTTTGTTATAGCCAACGCACCTGTACCGTTCACGGTAATTGTGCTCCCTTCAGGAGATCACTAACCAAGTTGACCAGCATTTCTCGTTCTCTCTGCCAAGTGTGGGCTAGATAGACTTGTTGCCCGCGTTCGGCCAATTCGATCATCTCGCTTGCACCGGAATAAGCCTTCGTGATGGCAAGGGACAAGCTATCTGCATTACCCGAGTCGAAATACAACAAATCGTCCCGACCGAAATAATCACGGATACCTGGTGTCTCTGGAGCAATGACCGGTTTGCCCAGCGCTAGATACTCAAAGATCCGCGTCGGAGTGTTTATGTCAGTAAACGCGTTGCGTTGGTTCGGGATTATTCCGACATCACAATTTTGAATCTCGCCTACGAGTTCTTCCAATCGTTTGGAGCCCAGATAGCGTATGGCTCCATCCAGCCCTGCGCCTCGTGCCTCTTCCATCACACGATCTAAGAAGGGCGTAGCCTTGCCACAAATCTTGAGTTCAATATTCGGGATTGTCCGCCGAACTCGCACCAGCGCCTTAACCGCAAGATCCAACCCGTTCCTTTCTACGAGAGAACCGTGATACATGACTACAAAAGGCCTGGTAGGCGATCTGTTCACGTCGTAGGAACGTGCCGCCTGATAGGGAAAGATCTTGTCGTCAGGCGAATTCATGACGATCCCAATCTTCTCGGGCCTACAACCGCGGTCGCTAAACAGTCTTTTGCACGCCACGTTTACCGTGACCACCAGATCGGCAAAGCTAACGCTTAGCTTCTCCAGTTGCCAAATCACTCTCACTGCAAGGCTCTCGTTCCCCAGATTAAAGATCGTCTTCATCAGTTCCGGCATTGGGTCGTGCTGATCAAGGATCACCTTGGCCCCGAGCATTTTCGGAAACAAGGCACAAAAGACGAGGACATCCGGCATGTTGTGAACGTAGATCAGTGCATACTTCTTCCGCAGCGACCTCCATGCCAGAATGCACGCCGACAACAGGATGAACGCGGAATATTGGTACGCGTAGGAAATCTTTCCGCCACGGTGATGCTTAAGCGGAAGACGGATCACGTTCATTCCGCCCGCGACTATTTCCCTTTTGGGTAGCCTCTCGTCACCTTCGCAGATGTAGTCGAGCTCCATACCCTCGCTGAGCAACGCTTCGGCCGCTCGCCGAGGACGCGGATCGGCAGGATATGGCGAGAAAACAACCATCCCGACCCGTTTGCCCGTAAGACTTGGTTTTCCGGTCTTGCTCTGGGTACAGGGTCTCGGAGTATCTATCACTTCTACCTCTTGAGCGGTGGGCGCGCCTTCCAGCAAGTTCGTCTCCTTAGCACCTGTCTCTAGACCGCTACCTTCTCCGCCTCCCTTGTAGTAGATGGAGCTCCTTCCAGCTTCCCATCTCGCTCAACCTTCATCGCATTCGAGTCCTGAATTGCGTTGAGCAACATCGAGTCAGTGAATGACTTTAGGATGGCGATGTTCGGCATGACGCAATGGCCCCCAATCAGGCCTGGAAAATATTTCACCGGCGGAAAGAATTTGATTTCGTCATAGAACGAAATGATCTCTTCATAATTGGCGCCAGACTTGTCGCAATAGCGTTCCAACTCCTGCGCCCATGCGATCATGAGACCGAAATAGGTGGTCTCCGTCAGCTTCGCTAGTTCGGTAGCTTCCGGCGTGGTCAGGATTTTCGTCTTCATCCCGACTGCGTTGAAGTGCTGCGCCGCCTTCTCTCCCCAAATTGGGTCGATTGCCCCAACGAACTTCGTATAGAACTGAATTTCCTGCAACATGCGGACGTGTTTTCCGCGCACCGGACTGTTAACGACTGCCTTTCCCGTTCGCTCGGCAATCGCCCGCGTCGTGCCCACGGAGACGGTGCTGTTAATCACAGTCAACTCCGGATGGTACAACTCCATGTAGCGCGCCGTCTCTCCAATGAAGTCTTTGATCTGAAACGGATAGCACACGTGCATCAGATCGACATTGTCAACGGGCGCAACCGGGGAGACATCGACACCGACAACTTCGTGTTTAGTCGAAAGAAGCTGGAACAGCGGCTTGCCAATCTCACCGAGCCCCACGACCACAGTTTTCTTGTTTGTGCTCACGGCTTTGACCTCCTCAAGGCAAAAATCGTCTGCTAGGAGGCCGCCGAGGCTCACTGCCTCAAGCGGCCAAATCAACTGTTTTCGTCACCGAGGCGACAACGCGAGTTTACTTTCAACAAAGTCGGCAACCGTCGCGACCACGCGTTTTTGCTCATCTGTCTTTAATTGCGGAAACATGGGCAGCGAGATGATTTCTCGTGCCACCTTTTCGCAAATTGGAAAGGTCCCTACCGCGTAACCCAGGTGCTGGTAGGCTTTTTGCAAGTGCAATGGGATCGGATAGTGAATTCCGGTACCAATATTCTGCTCCTTCAGGAAGGCCATCAGTCCTTCGCGATCGTCCGTGCGAACTACGTACAGGTGGTATACGGCACGGGACCAAGAGGGCTCGTAAGGCACCTTGACCGGATTGGCTGCAGCGTCGAACAGCTTCTGATACTCGGCTGCCCGTTCGCGTCGTTGGAGGTTCCACTGCGCCAAATGTTGAAGCTTGACATAGAGAATGCCAGCCTGAATTGCGTCCAAGCGACCATTGTAGCCTTCCACATCGTGATAGTACTTCTTCGCTTGTCCGTGGTCTCGAAGCATTCTTACTTGTGCGGCAAGAGCCGGCACATTCGTCGTGACCGCACCAGCCTCACCACAAGCACCCAGATTTTTGCCAGGATAGAAACTGAACGCCGCTGCACAGCCGATCGAGCCCGCCCGCAACCAGCGATTCTGGCTGCGTGAAAAATACTCAGCGCCGTGCGCCTGGCAAGCATCCTCTACGACCGAAAGTCCGAAGCGTTCTGCTAATTCGGAAATTGCATCCATGTCCGCCATTTGTCCATAGAGATGTACCGGAACGACAGCCGTGACAGGGCGTCCACTCCGGTTACTCACCAATCGGCCAGAAGCGTCCTTCCTGCATTCGTGCTCAAGGTATTGCCGCAGTTTCTCTGGGTGCATGTTATAAGTGCGCTCTTCGATATCCACAAACTCCGGCTGTGCACCGGACTGCGAGATCGCCTCGGTCGTGGCAATGAACGTGTGGGGAACAGTGACGACAACATCTCCACTCTTAACACCCGCCGCTATGAGCGCAAAGCGCAAAGCATCGGTGCCACTATTCACCGCCACGGCCTGTTGCGTGTCGCAGAACTTCGCAAAGGCCTTTTCAAAGTCCTCCACCATCGGCCCCCCGATAAAACCCGCCGACCGAATCGCTTTTTGGAAAACACTCGTCAATTCCTGTTCAAGTTCAATGTGTGGAGTAACAAGGTCAAGAAATGAAATGCTTCCAGAGTTGCTCATTTAGCCTCCAAGATGTGGTCGAGCTTTCGCAGAAATCGGGCAGGATTTCCTGCCACAATGGTGTTGGGGGGAACGTCTTTGGTAACCACGGAGCCAGCGCCCACCAGAGCGTTCTCGCCGATTGTGATTTTCGACAAGATCGTGCACCCCGAACCGATCGATGCTCCCTTCTTTACCAAGGTTCTCTCTACTTTCCAGTCTGCCTCTGTTTGAAGCTGGCCGTCGGCTGTTGTCGAACGGGGGTATGCGTCATTGATGAAGGCGACGTTGTGGCCAACAAAGACATTGTCTTCAATTGTCACCCCTTCACAAATGAAAGTGTGACTGGAGATCTTACAGCGCTTCCCGACACTAGCGTGCTTCTGTATCTCAACAAAGGCACCGATTTTAGTCTCATCTCCGATGTCGCATCCATAGAGGTTTATGAACTTTGATAACCTCACGTCTTTACCGAGCTTCACATCCGGTGCAATACATAAAAAGGAATCCATAGGTCTCCGTTTTTGCTGAACTGTCAGCTGCTACTACTTACAAATACACGAGTGATCCACGCTTAGACAAAGACTCCGTTGTGGCCTCCAGCATTTTCACAATCCTCAGGCCCGCCACCCCATCGTTGATGGGAGTCTTGTCCTTCACGATGCAGTCATTGAAATAGGCGAGTTCGTCGGTCAAGGCCTCGAGGCGGTTGACTTGTGGCGACCACATGTCGCCCGACCGATAATTCACCAGTAGTGTGTAAAGGCCTTGTTGGTTAGTAACATCCACACCCTTGTCGTAGACTCTGATCTTTTCGTCAGCTTCAAGGTCGTTCCACACGAGCATCTTCTTCTCACCGCCAATTAGAGTGGTACGCACTTTTACAGGCGAAAGCCAATTCACGTTAATGTGAGCGATGATTTTGTTCGGAAAGTAGATTGTAATGAACGCTACATCCTCGTGGCCGTTCAGGTGGGTCTGACCGGTGGCTGATATGGCTTCAGGAGTCTCTTTGATGAGATGATCGATGATTGAGAGGTCGTGCGGCGCTAAATCCCACACGACGTTGATGTCGTGCTGAAACAAGCCCAAGTTAACGCGCATCGAATCATAGTAGTAAATCTTCCCGAGTGTTCCATCCGCGACCAACTGAGCGATCTTCTTGACGGCCCCGGTGAAGAGGAATGTGTGGTCGACCATCACCTTCAAGTTCTTTCGGGCCGCCAGGTTGATCAATTCATCTGCTTGAGCAGAGTTGCTGGTGAACGGCTTTTCTACAAAAACGTGCTTTCCATTCTCAAGGGCTTTCTTCGTCAGTTCGTAGTGAGTCCACACCGGAGTGACTACGGCCACGGCATCGATCTCCGGAGAGGAAATGATGTCCGCGGCTTCAGATGAAAACTTGATCTGAGGATGTGCTTTCGCAGCTCGCTTTTGTGAAGCTGGACTTTTGTCACTTATCGCAACAACCTTGGAGCCCTCCAGTTGCTGCAGATTCCTGACTATATTGGGTCCCCAATATCCATAGCCAATGACACCAAACTTTATTATGCTGGTTTCTGATTTGTGAGCGGCACGACTGTCGGGACTTGAAAGATATGTAGCCATATGACCTCTTTTGTAGTTGAAGTTTGCGGGGGAGAGAAACGCACGCTGACGTGCGAGGTAAGGTTATTGTGCGCCATCGCCTAGAAAGACGGCACGGGGGGTAAGAAATAGAATCTTGATGTCCATCCAAGGCGACCAGATTTTGGCATATCGCAGATCAAGCCTAACCATTTCATCAAAGGTCAAGCGGTTCCGGCCAGTTACTTGCCACAATCCAGTAATCCCAGGTTTTACCTGCAAAACGCGACGCCGGTGCCAGGTCTGGTATGCCGCAACTTCGTAGGGAATCGCCGGCCGCGGGCCTACCAATGACATCTCACCTTTCAGTACGTTAAGGAACTGAGGCATTTCGTCGAGACTGGTGCGCCGCAAGAGGGATCCAACTTTTGTGATGCGATTGTCATCGGTCAGCTTATAAACACCCTCGCCATTGCCATTCGACGGGTTCTTTTCTGCCTCGCCCGCGATCAGTTTCTTAACGTATTCTTCGTGAACCGTCGCATCGTTATTGACCCGCATTGACCGGAATTTTAAGAAGGTAAACTGCTTTCCGTACTGCCCGACCCTCTTTTGTCTGAATAAAATTGGGCCCCTTGAGGTGGCCTTAATGGCCAACGCGATGATCAGAAAGATCGGTGCAAATAGGATCAGCGCCAGAACGCTGCCAACAACATCGATCGTGCGCTTGATCGTGGAGAGGAAACGTCGATTATTGTTGTGACGCGAGATATCGGGATACAGAATCGGATTACTGGGACGCTCGTCTCCGTCGTGGTCCCATTCGTCCGGAAAAAAGTGGAATGAAATGCGTACTTGATTGAACTGCTCGAACGTCAAGTGGTCGCGGAGGGTGGTGCTAACCCTCGTGAGGATAGTACTCAGGATTGCGCTCTTGTCATCGAAGACAAGATCGGTGAACATCACGCCGACCGTTGTGCCGTGCTCATACCAACCGATTACATCGGTCTCCCGGGTGAACGTGACTAGAGCCGATACGAGATCGTTGAGCGCTTTTGCGCTCTTTTTCGAGCCGTTCTGGTGTCCACGGTCGAGCAACATCAACAGGAAGGGCTTTCGTGAGCGCTCTGTTCTCTTGCGCTCGATCGAGATCATCCGACGAAAGCTTTCTTCGCTGAGGACAGCGCGGTCGTTCTCCGTCCTAGAACGCTCTGCAACCGACCGGCGACTAGTTTCGGGAGCCGAGTTTCGCAAAGTCACTGTATTTCTCCTCTTTGCAGCTCAGTACTGCGAAAACTAAAAACCTTCATTGAATGGATAGGACTCTTGTTTGGGAGAGATTTTGGGGGTCTGCGCGAACTACTTCTCGGGGTTCGTTTCCGTCTGCGGCTTGTAGTGATAGTAGTAATGATTGTGAGAAGCATTAGACGAGCTGTTCAGGATGGCGCCAATCAGCTTCGTTCGTTCAATAACCTCGAGGCCGCGTTGGAGTTGCCATTTTTCGCTGATTCCCTGGCGCGTGACCAACAGAACGCCGTCGGCCAGACGCGCCCAGACGCTCGTGTCAGCGAGGGGAAGTACAGGGGGTGAATCAATAATGATCCAGTCGAACCATGTACTCAACTGACTCATAAGTACTGACAGACGGCCTGATTGCATGAGCTCCAATGGATTGCGGGGCGTACTACCTGCGGGAAGAATCCAGACTCCCACGTCTTCGAGATGATAGATACTCTCGGCTGGCCCACTATCCCCCTGCAGCCACTCGCAGAGACCCGGGATCTTGCCCAGGCTAAATAAGTTCGACAAAGAGGGCCGGCGCAGATCCCCATCAATCAGCAGCGTTCGTTGCCGCACTCTGCGACCGAGCGCGCAGGCGAGGTTTGCGGCCACTGTGCTCTTCCCTTCCTGCGGCACTGAGCTTGTGATCAGTACTTTCTTGAGATTGCGCACTTGTCGCATTTGCCGCAGCCGCACCGCAAGAAAACGGAACTTTTCCGCGGCCAGACTGTCTTTGTCCGTCACAGAAACTAGGTGGCTCTGCGGTGAAACCATGACACGTAGTTGCTGGAACTGACGAAACTGATCGATCGGAGTGTCAGTTTCGATCGGCTCCTCTGCGACATCTTCCGTTTCGATATCAGCAACACTGGCAGTTTCACCTAACGGTTGTTGTCCAGCTTGACGGCTCCCAACAGCCTCCAATGCCCTGCCAGTTGCCCTAGTTAGTGCCGCCTCGCGCTCGGCAGCCGCTTGCTGTTCGGCTACTTGGAGTACCTCTGTCGCCGCAGCCAACGCTTTTCGGTCAACTCCGGAGCGCTCGGCCTCTGACTTTTGCAGTGCGTCGAAAATGTAACTCATATTTCACGCCTCCTGACTTCCAGAGGCACTCGCAACTCTGTTTCTGGCGGCGCAGCTTTTTGGAGCGCTGCAAACATCTCGAGTAGAGTCTTCGCGGCCTTGCGGACATCGACTTCGCCGACAGAATCGCCACTCTCGGCCTGTTGGTGCTTTATCACGTTGAGACGAAAGTCGTCCGCGATCCCGTGAATGATCTCTGGCGTAATGCTGTTCACTTGCTTTGCATAGCCCGTGACCAGTGCATTTTCACAGATTGTATTGATCAACCTGGGGAAGCCCCTCGAATGCCGATGCACCGCGGCCACCGTAGCCGCCGGAAAGAGTGTTCCGACATGTGAGTTCGCGCCCGCGACTTGCAGTCGGCGCTCGATGTATCCGCGCGTTTCCTCCGCGTCTAGCGGGTCTAAATGTGCGCGCAAGGCAACTCTCTGTTTGAGCTGCCGCAGACCCACCGAATCGAGCTTGTCATCCAGTTCTGGCTGACCGACGAGGAGAATCTGCAACAGCTTTTCGTCTGTAGTCTCGAGGTTCGTCAGCAGTCGAACCTCCTCCAGAATCTCTGGTGAGAGATGGTGAGCTTCGTCCACTATGAGCACGGTGGTTTGTTTTTTTGCGTTACGTGAAATCAGGTACTGTCCCAATTCGAGCAACATTTCGCTCTTGTTTTTGCCAGATGTATTGAGCCCGAGGTCGCTCAGAATGTATTGAAGGAACTCGGTCGGCGAAAGCCGACTGTTGAATACATATGCGTAACCAATGTCTTTGCTTTGCTTGAAAAGCTGAAGAAGGCAACGAAGTAGCAGCGTCTTCCCCGTGCCCACCTCGCCAGTTAGTACAACGAATCCCTTGTGGCGGCGCACCCCATAATAAAGAGCAGCCAAGGCCTCATTGTGGCGTTTGGTGGCAAACAGAAAGTCCGGGTCCGGCGTCAGCTCGAACGGATTCCGTGTCAGATTGAAGAAGCGTTTGTACATGAATTAAGTAATCTAGCCGCGAAGGTAGCTAAAAGCAGATCCAGCCAAAATCGTTACGACTACGACCGCTGCCGTGGCCCAGCCGAGCCAGATCTTCTTCTTGGCTTTCTCCTGATCGGCAAAGTTCAAGACTTCAGGAATCTCGACGATGATCCCCACCGGCAAGATGTCCTTGATCTCCTTCTCGCTGTGCATGCGGTCGTCGAGGAACTCAGATCCACCGGCTACCAAGAGGCCTAACGCCAATCCGACCCCTAGCCCCATCCCACAGAACTTAAGCCGGTTTGGGAAATCGGGCTTTAGTGGCAGTCCCGCTGGGTCCAGTACTCGAAATCGTTCTCCCTGCTGCAGGCGCTCCATACTGGTAGCCATTTCCGACTCGTTTTTCTTTTTGAGAAGATCATCGTAATTCGCTTTCGACTGATCATAACCGCGTGTCAGATCGGCTAGCTGCTGTTCGCGAACAGGTTCTTGGTTTAGTCGGCCCTGGTACTCACCAATGCTAGTCTTCAGGCCGGCAATCGTACGCTCGCGGGTATCGATCTCGAGTTGGTTAGCATGTAGCTGGCTCTGCAACTGCATGAGCGGCGAATTTGGCGAGAGATCGGTTGAACTGTGGGTCTTCGGGTCGTCGGCTGATGCGGCGGAATTCTTCGCACTCAGATCACGAAGCAGTGACTCTCTCGTCTTCTCGGTCTGAGCAATCTGCTCTTTAACCTTGCGGATGTCCGGGTGACGTTCCGTGTAACGGGACCTCAACTCGGCAAGTTGTGCCTTCAGTCTCTCCAGCTCTTTATCAAGTGCGGGCAAGCTGTCAGGAACGTCGCCGCCCGTCGTCACAGGTCCCTGCAACGCCTTGTATTGATTGACCAGCGTCTGCAGATAGAGCCGCTGCTGCTTGGCAGTGTTGAGACCGTCCTCTGCATTTTGCAATTGGGATTGCAGGCCACCCAAAATTGCCAGATTACTCTGCTGCTGCGTGGGCATTTCACCGATGTGCTGCCCCTTGAACTCACGGATCTTTTCTTCCTGTTCGGCCAACGTATTGCGCGCCGCCTCCAGTTGTGTCTGGAGAAACTGTGTGGTGTCTTCCGACAGCTGTTGCCGCACTTCTACATTCTCATTAATAAAAAGGTTTGTGAGCTGGCTTGTCACTGACTGCGCGAGGAGGGGATCGCGCGCCGAATAGTAAACGTTGAAAGCAGTGATTTTATCATGTGGGTCCTTTACGAGTTCGATTTCGATATCTTTACGCATTTTTTCGACTTTTTCGTCAGGTGTCATTTTGCCGGCATATAGCCGGCCCTGATCGATGATCTGTAACAGCCTGGTACGACTCAATATCTGCTGCGTGATACTTTGAAGTCGTTCTTGTAGGTCATCGCTTACATTTGGGGTTACATAGTCCTTCGGCATGCTCGGTTGCTCGACCAGAATCAGAGTGCCCGATCGGTAGACAGGCGAGATGACCCAGCTCGCTCCCCAGACAACAACCCAACCAAAGAACAGTGGTATCAGGAAATACAGGTGCCGCCGTTTGGCCGCGCCCAGCCATCGCTCCGTGTCGAAACTCTCTGTAGCTATCTCGTCGATTTCGTCAGGCATTGTCTATCTTCCCAGCGGTCTTGAAAATGTGTAGGCCACGTTGATGAATTCACGATTCACGGTTGGCGTTGCCGCTAGAACCGGTACGTCGCTATAAACCTGGTGAACTCGGCTGTAGCCGAGCTGCAAATTAAGGTGTTCCCCGAGTTGTTTGGAAAGAGAACCGGTAAACGAGATGCTGTGCCCGTTGTTGCTCCCACCAAAGAGAGGAGACCCTAAAAGTTGGTTTCGGGCATAAGACCCCGACAAGGATCCATTAAGACTCCGGGTAATCCTTTGTTGTACAGATGCACCCGCATTGTCCGACTTGGCTGCACCCGACAGCCCGCCTCCTCCAGAAATCGCGTGCGAATAGCTGAAGGCGACGTTGGTCGAATTCCCCTGCCATGCGATGCTACCCCCCACCGAGGGATTCCAGGCAATCGCAGGAGGCAGCGGTAACCCGCCGAGTGCTCCTTGCGCTGCATTCGAGTGCTGCGGTCCTCCGAAGACCGACAAAGACAATCTCGATGTTGGATACAGAGTGTAGAAGAACTGTATTGCGTGAGTCTGCGTTTCGCTCTCTCCGATCGTCGAAGATGACGACACCAATCGCTGATACTGATAGTTCACCCCAATGTAGTGCATCCGCGACGGACGGTACGAATAAAATACGGACCCGCTCTGCGTCGTTCCGTCGGCCAGCCCCGATACCTGCGATGACTCAAGGTAGTGGAGATTTGTGAAAGTTCCACTCGCCCCGATCATCCCGTTCGCAGCAAACTGATAGGACACCCCCACGTTCGCATTGTTATTCAGCATCGGTGAAACCGGCGCAATGATCGGAGAGTTCCCTCCTCCAGCTCCGCCCGACACGCCTCCGGAACCGTAGTCCAGTTGGTTAAACACGCTCGAACTCTTCTGCAATCCATCGCGTGCGGTCAACGTCACATGCGGACTCAACCGGTCGGTAACGCTGATCGAGAAGTTCTGGTCCGCCTCGTCGCGCGAACTTGTCCTTTGGTAGAACGTAAATCCCGGCGCATAGGTTAGAACGGTATGCAACGTAGATGTCTTCTCATCCAGTGCAATCGTCGGCCAAATTGAATAGCTGACATCGCTCACTGGAGTAGAGCCGCCTAACGCGTTGTCCGTATAAGCGGAGCTAAAGCTGACGCCATAGCGCAAGTAGTTGGCTCTCTCTTCCGATCCCACTGCCGTCGGAAATGATTGCCCGCTAACTGGCGGCGGCGTCAGCATCGTTGGCTCTTCAAACGGGCTCGCAGGCTGGGTTCCGCCCGCATCGGTCTGAGCGAGGGCGGGTACCGCCATCAGCAATGCTAGGGTCAAGCACGCTTGTCTAAACATAAATCACCTTCACGGGACGACAATCGTATCGTGCGGTTGTAGCCGGATATTCTGCGCTGGATTCTCACCCTTCAGCACTTCCTTGTAGTTGAAAGGAATTCGCGCCTGGGTCCCATCTGCGTTCTGCCGCAGAACATAAATGGATTTCTTCTTGGCGAAGTCGCGGAACCCACCCGCCAGTGCGATCGCGTCCAATACCGTCACCGAATTCGTCAGCGAATAAGCGCCAGGTTTGCTCACTTGGCCAAGAATATTGAACTTCTGGCTGTTGATCTGCTGCACCATCACCGTAACTTCAGGCTCAGAGATGAAGCTTTGCAGTTTGCTTGCGATCTCCTTTTCAAGTGCCAGAGGCGTTTTGCCTGCGGCCTGAATTTCTCCGGCTAGAGGCAGTGAGATTCGCCCGTCAGAACGCACCGGGATCGATGGCCGTGAGACATCCGGTTCCTTCCACACCGTGATCGCCAGCACATCATCGTTGCCAA
>Ga0335069_10001943_pt1 | contig 32513 bp, 25 predicted proteins | sample Lox_Sample_11_FD_206714 | JGI IMG/M metagenome (GOLD analysis project Ga0335069, IMG submission 206714) | Soil microbial communities from Loxahatchee National Wildlife Refuge, Florida, United States - Lox_Sample_1.1 | ecosystem: Environmental > Terrestrial > Soil > Wetlands | place: USA...
ACAGGATCCGCGGCAAAGGCCGACACGCACGCGAGCAGAGCGCCCAGTCGAGAAAGCTGTCGAGATTTGATCACGGACCTATGATATTTCGAAACGAAGGCAAGCGCGACCGAGGTAGATTTCGTCTCCCGGGTTGAGGCGCTCGCCGCGCTTCCCCCCGGAAGGCACTTCTATGGAGCGCCCATCGCGGAAGATCCGCGTGCCGTACTCGCTCGCATCGTCACAGATCCGATATTCGTTTGTTTCGGTGTCGAGGCGGACGTGAGCGTGGCCACGGGAAACCGTTGCATTAGCTTCGTCAGCGCCGTCTTCAAAAACAATGTCGTTGCGGCGCAGCACGCGCTGGCGGGAATCGGTAAGTTCTGCGAGGCGCCCGATATTGATGCGCGGCCGGTCCAGCAGAAAAGACTCCTGGCCGGCTTTTCCGCGAATGATGAACAACCGGGCGGGCCCGGGCTTGGCAGCGGAGACGGACGGCGCAATGCGGTTCGCATAAAGGACATCGACGTTCCTCGCTCCGCTCTCGGCTATCTCGATTTCCACGGCGAACCCGGCGGGCACATCGCATCCGGTGCCGCTCAGGCACTCACGAATGTCATTTTCAAGCCGGCCCTCGGCACTAAAAGCGGCCACGAAGAGGTTGCGCCTGCTTTCGTCCGGTGAAACGAGACGCACCGACACATGATTGAACGGAAAGAATTGCTTGCCACGCGGACCTGTTTGGACCTTGCTCGCGACGTCGTCGAGAATGCCGCGCTGCACCAGCAACAACTCATCGGATTCCGCCGGTCCGAAAGCTTTCTCGGTCCATTTACGGAACTCGCGCTCGATAGTTTTCTCGACTTCCGAAAAGAAACTCATGGCCGCCCCTCCTCGGCGCCGATCAGACCCAACTCGCGCGCGGCACTGACAATCTCAGCGGCCGTAGCCGCCGGATATGTGCCGCCGTATTGGCCGTTCTCGATCAGGATTGAGAATGCGACGCGCTTGGCAGCCTTCCCTGCCGGTGCAAACCCGACAAACCATGCATGGGAGGGGGCGTCCGCCAGCTCCGCGGTCCCTGTCTTTCCAGCAATCGGCACCGCGGCGGCTGACGCACGCCGTCCCGTGCCGCTAGTGACTACCTCGCGCATGAATCGAGCGATGGTCGCTGCCGCATCGGGACTAAGCACCGTTGGCCGCTCAGTTACCGAAGCAGGCGTCTTGTCGAGTATCCAGTGCGTGTCGGGCAGTATCCCGCCATTGGCAACCGTCGCCGCGACGCGCGCCATCTGAAACGGTGAAGCCACGACCTGCCCTTGACCATACGAAGATTGCGGCAACGACTTCTTCAGTTGCTCGGGCGTGTTCGGCGAGGCCACCGTGATCCCTAGCAGATTAGCCGTCTCGAATAGCGGCTGTGCGCCCACGTCGTAGGTTCCGAGTTGAGCGAAGTATGCATTGCAAGAAACGATGGTCGCGCGCTCCAGGTCCAGCGTACCGTGCGGGGCCTTATCGAGAACATCATCGCGGATCGGCCGGTTCGACCCTCGCATGTAATTGCCGACCCGGCCATCCGGCAGCCGAATGCATGCGTACTGCACGTGTTCGAGGGCGGGATCCTTGCGCAGCGCGGACATCGCCGTTACCAGCTTAAATGTCGAACCAGGCGGATAGAGGCCGTAGCGCGCTCGATCCAGATACGGATTCGCGCTGTCGGAATCCGGCTCCGCCGCCGATTCCTCTCCCGGCCCCACCGGCGGCAGCGGATAACTCACCAATGCGAGCAGATCACCGCTAGCCGGATCAAGCACCACCAGCGCGCCCTTCTCTTTGCCCGCTTGATGCAACTGCCGCTCGAGAATCTGTGCTGCCCGCGTTTCCAAGCGCGCGTCAATCGTCAGACGCACATCCCGTGGACGATCGATCACGCGCCGAACCTCGGGATTGTCCGGCTCATACCGGTGACGCAGTAACGGCACCAGCTCGCGGTAATCATAGCGAACGATTCGTTCGCGGCCCCCGGTTTTCGGGTTCTTCACGTCCACCAGCACTGGCCGGTCATCGTAGCCGCGAAGGCGCGTGGCGGAATCGCGCTCCACGAATGACGTATTGCTGGCACCCCAGCGCAAGCGCGTTCGCAGGTCACCGAGCAGATCGAACGTCAGTCCGCCGAAGGGGTAATGCCGGCTTTCCGCGCGCGTGCAAGCGCGGTCGATATTCACGCCGAGGCGCGTGTAGTCGGCCCGGTGCGCTTCCAGTTCCTCCCACCGGCTGGTGGCCAGCGGCAGGCCGTTGCGGTCGTAAATGCTGCCTTTCGGAATCTCACGCATTACGGCGAGAAAACGCGGATTGTATTGATAGCGCCGCGCACCATCGGCCTGCACGACCAACGCACCCTGCCCCATGACCGCCGAATCGCGCACCACTTGCACATACGCCGCCTTCGCCACAATCACCAGCGCCAGGCCGCCCAAAATGGTTCCCATCGCTTTCACTGGTCCGCGAAACGGCAGATTGCGTTCCGGCTTTGAGGCGCGCTGCGAAATCGACAGCAGAATCGCGACAACCACGAAGTTCGCCAGCATCGCCGTCCGCCCATAACTCAGGAACGGCGTCACCACACCGGAGAGCGGCATCACACCCAGTGCCCCGCCGCCGATCAGCAGAATTTGCAATGCAGTCGCCGCCGCGAGCCCGGTCCCAAGAAAGAATTCGTAATCGCTTTCCGCGCGCAGAGCGATACGAAACGCACGATACAGCAAAATCGCGAACAGAACAAAAATTGCCGCAAAGCCCAGGAAGCCCCATTCTTCTCCGAGCGCGGAAAGGATAAGGTCGGTATGTGACGCCGGCACCAGCGCCGGATCGCCCAGCCCCAGCCCCGTGCCAAACGTCCCTCCCGTGGCAAAGCCCCAAAGCGATTGCGCGAGCTGGTCGCCGCCGTGCACGGAGTTGTTCCAAGGTGAGAGCCACATATTGACGCGCGCTCCAACCGTACGCGGCACTCCCAGCACGTAGCCCGTGCCAAATCCCGCCGCCAGCAGTGCGAGGCCCGTGACCAGCATCGCGGTGCCGTTGCGCGCGATTGCATAGAGACCCAGAAAAAGACACGTGAATACCAGCGCCGGCCCTAAATCTTTCTGCAAAAAGAAAAACAGAAGCGACAGCCCGACGCACACAAGCACCGGAATGGTGTACTCGAGTGGCGGCACGTCAACATACTTCGAAAGCCACGCCACCCTCGGCCGCGTTTCGCGCGCATGCCGCAGAATATCCCAACGCTCCGCGAAATATCCGGCCAGAAAGAACACCAGGAGCACGCGAATCAGCTCCACCGGCTGAAACCCGAAGAGATTGACTTTGGCATCGCTTGTCCCCGGCCCATAGCCAAACACAATGAGTAGAATCGACAGCGCAAAGCTCCCCAGCAGCGGAACGAAACTCAGCTTGCCGAAGGCGCGCCGGAAATCGACCGAGCTCAAAGCCGCGAGCAAAACACAACCGCCGGCGACTCCCTGCGCAAACCCGGCGAAAATCAAGCCGTCTCGCACCGGATCGCGCAAACTGACCATCAGGATGAACCCGGCGCCCGTCAGCAGAAAAATGGGGACGAGCAGCGAGCGCTCACCCGTGAATCCACGCAGCAGCCACCAAAGTTCTACCGCTGAGTACGCGCAGAAGAACAAAACCGCCCAAAGCAATAGCTCGCGCTGGAATTCCGCCGGCCGCCTCACCACCAATTGCGGTTTGAGAAGTCGAAACTGCTCCGCTGTGAGCAGCGGCAGGGACCGCTCGCGCCCCGTGTCGGGCGTCTGTGCCATTCGCGATTTGAATCCCGCCAGCCCTCGCGCTCCGCGGATTTCCGATTCCGTCACACGCAAACGCGCCAGTGCGCCCACATTGGGCAGGCTCCCCGAAGCATCGTAAATTCGGCGCGCCACGAACTCCCGCTCGCCGCGATCCGCAATGATATTCAGCACCGGCAGCAAATCTTCGCGAGACGTAAGCGCATTCAGATCGACCAGTTGCTTCGCAGCCAGCCCCTTCTCAATCTCGCCGAAATCCTGCGACTTCGCCCGGTAGACCAGATACAGTCCGCAGAGGATCAGCACGGACGCCGCCGCGAGCCACGAGAATTCGCTGAGCGGCCACGCCCGCGCTCCCAGCCGCACCCTGCGCGCCGCCACCCGCTCCTCGACTCTGCTCCGGGTTACGGCCATAAACGGAATCCACCGCCCTGCAGTTGTTTGAGCCTGTAATCCACCGCAGCAAGCATGTTTTGCACACGCATGATGTTGCCGTTGGCGTTGGCTTCGGGCGCGACCTCCTGGTACAGCCGCAGCGAACGATTGTAGTCGTCCTGCGCCTTCAGCACTTCGTCTTTCTCTTGCGGCAAACCCTGTATCTTGCGCGAGTCGTACCAAAGCCGGTCGCCACGATCCCGATATCCATCGGCCAGTTGGCTCTTGTCGCGATTGCCCAGCGCGTATCCGCGCTTCTCGGCTTCCTGCAGCGCCAAGTAGGTTTTATCGATATCCTTGAGACCGTACTCATACAGTCGCGCCAATCCCAGTTCCGGATCCGGCGATTTCGGCAGCAACTGTTGCGCCTCGCCGAGCTTCTCCGCCGCATCGCTTAACGTTGCCGCATTGTGCCGCGCCGTACCCACAATCCGCGCTACCTGCCCTTCACACAGCCGCAGTTTTCCGCGCACGCCACCGTCGCCGGAATCCAGCGTGAGCGCGTCAGCCAAATAGCCTCGCGCGCGTTCCCAATCTTTCTGAAGCACGGTTTGCAGCCGGTACGTCGCAATCACGTGGTCCGCCGCCGCCACCAGTCTCTGTTTCACGTCCCGCCGCGGCCCGTATAGAAAGAAGGAGTCCGCATGCCCTTTGGATAACTCCGTCCAGCGCTGCCAGATGGCGTCCGGGTCCGTCATCGCCTCTGTCTTGATCTGATCGTCCAGTTGCTGCCCGCGCGTGTAGAGCAGGTACGAAGTCGCGATTTCATAGCCAACCCAGACCGCCACGATGAGAGATAGCGCCCCGAGCGCTCGCCGCGCGCGCTTGCTGATCTTCAGAGAAGACCGGGCGGGCAAAGCCGGTGGGACAGCCGATGCCTCGGGCACCGTCGATGTCACAGTCCGGCGCGTGCTGTCATCCGCCGACGCAGCCGCGTGAACGGTTGTCCGCCGCGTGCTCTCGTCGGGCGCGGCACCCGCCGTCACGGTCCGCCTCGTCGCCTCCTGAGCATCCAGCGCTTCCGCAAGCACCGCTCCGCCGCCCCGAAAGCGGATCAGGTCCGCCGCCAAATCCGCCGCCGATTGGTATCGTTGCTGCGCGTCCGTTGCCAGCGCCTTCATCAGAATTCGCCGCAGCGGTTCCGGGCACGGGTCCGGCGCGGGCGGCGGCGGAATGCGCGAGCGGATCATCCGCTCCAAGCGCTCGGTGGTCGCCGCCTGATACGGCTGCAGCCCGGTCACCATTTCGTAGAGCACCACGCCCACCGACCACAGATCCGACGTCCGGTCCACTTCGCCCGAATCCAACCGCTCCGGTGAAGCATACTGCACGCTGCCAAACTCGTTGCGCGTGAGCCGCCGCGAAAGCGAGAGCGCTTTCGCGATTCCGAAATCCAGCAGCCGCACGTGACCCTGCGTATCGATGCGGATGTTCCGCGGCTTGATGTCGCCGTGAATGATTCCGTGGCACGGTTTGCCGTCGATCGTCGTTTGTAAGCCGTGCGCATGCCCCAGAGCCGCGCAAATTTCAAGCCCGATATCTACCGCCTGAACAGGCGGAACGGGGCCGCGTCGGATCATCTCGGCCAGATCTTCGCCCTCGATGTACTCCATCGACACGTAAAAATAGTCGTCCGCGTCGCCCGCCCCGTAGATCTGCACCACGCGGGAATCGATCGCCGCCAGACTCGCCTGCAACGCCGAGCCACGGCGCTCGGCTTCGATGCTGTCCAACGTATCGGCGTCTGAGCCGTGCTCAATGATCTTCAGGGCAATCGTGCGGTCGGTCTCTTCGTCGCGGCCAAGATACACGTCCGCCATACCGCCGCGCGCCAGTTTGCGGATGATTTCAAAGTTCCCGATCTTGCGATTCACCGGAATCATTGCCGGCGCCTGTGTTGTTTCTGCGAGCTCCGAGCGGCTTCCGGCTGCGCTCGGCCCACCGGTTCCCCGCTCGGGAAGAAATTGAATTTCAGAATCGGTGCGCTATCCATGCCCTGGGGAATCACAATGCCCTGTGCCCCGTTTTCCGCGAACACGTTTCCCACCAGCACCGGCCGTGCCGAGCCGGAAACCAGAATGCCCGGATGCGGTTCCCGTCCATTTCGCCCGTTGCGAACTAAATCATTGTGCGAAAGCCACGGGGTCGCGTCTCCCGAGATCAGAATGCCCGTCCCGCCGCTGTCATGAATGGAATTGGCGCGAAGCACAGGACGGCCGCTGCCGCGAATCTCGATCCCTGTCTGCGCACCTCCGATCTCGCAATCCTCCAGCTCCACATCGGAATTCGTCACTAGAGCGCCAATCGCCAACGGCAGTTTCTCGTCCGCCAAAACACGCAGGCCGGTGACGCGAACATGCTTGATGTTCTCTGCGACGATCGCCGCTGGAACCCCGGTCGCGGCCGCTGAAGCTCTTAGGATCGCGGCGTGCGGCACCCGGCTCGTGATGTTGACGCCGTCGCGCAACCGAACCTGCTCGCGATACTCGCCGCTGAGAACCTCTACCGTGTCACCGGGCCGCGCCTGCGAAAGTGCGTCCTCAATCGCGGAGAACTGCGCGCCGTCCGTCGTTCCTACGACGAGAACCCGTGCCGGAGAAACCGAAGTCTCAGAGGGCGAGGTATTCTGCCAGCGAACGTGAACATCGAACCCGGCCAATAGCAAAACGCCAACAAAAAGCCCATAAAGCGCCGGCAAAGCAATTAGTCCATAGATGAACATGGCCACCCGGCCGGCAAATGGACTTTGGGCGGGCTTCTTCGCCGCAGCAGTCTCGACAGCACCCGCGGCAAATGTTGGTCCCTCCGCGATCAGAATCGAAACATTGTCCTTGCCTCCGGCGCCATTGGCGGCATCAATCAGTTCCTCGATCGCAGCCTCGGGGTTGCCCGCATGACTCGTCACCGCGCGTAGAATTTCGTTCGAAGTCACCTGGTCGCTGAGTCCATCGCTGCACAGCAGCAAGGCGCCGTCATCTTCAAACGGAATCCGGATCAATTCGATGAATTCCGCATCATCCGGCGTGTGCTCTTCCGTGCCGACGTCGCGGTACACCTCGTTGCGCCGCGGATGCCGCATCGCGTCCGTCTCGGAAAGATCGTTGCTGTCCTCGCGCTCGCCCACGGGCGAATGGTCGTGCGTGACTTTCTGTATACGGCCCGATCGAAGCTTGTAAAGCCGCGAATCGCCCACGTGGCCGATCACCGCCGCTCCATCCTCCACCACCGCCACCGTCAGCACACACGCCATCCCATGCCAATCCGGGTTCGCGCGAGCCAGCCGGAAGATTTCATTGTTGGCCACTGTGATCGCTTCGCGAATGCGCTCGCTCGCCGTCCCCGTTTCGCGCTCCAGACGGCTGCGCACCATGTTGACCGCAATGTCGGCGGCCTTCTCGCCCGCGGCATGCCCGCCGATGCCGTCGACGATCAGGAGAATTCCCCGCCCCGGGTCGCAGTAGTACCGGTCTTCGTTGTTCGATCGGACCAGCCCTGGATGGGTGCCGCCCGCGCACCGTAGCTTCGTCCTCGACGCCATCATTTCTATTTCCGGTGCTCGCGGAAAACGTTCACCCAAGCCAGGCCGGCCGCCAGCAACAGCAGACCACCGATAAAGAAATACCGAGCGAAATAGATCGTCTTCATTCGCCGCCAGCCTGAAAGTCCAGAAACACCACATCGGCCAGGCCGATCCGCGCCCGTGACGGAAGATCCACTTCGAGGTTCTTGTCTTTCTTCTCGTCACCGGAATATTCGACGCTCGATGGAATCTTGTGACCGTCGATGGTCGTGCCCAGCCGGCTCAGGTCCTTCACAAAAAACTTCCCGGTCGCCGGATCGCGCCGCAGACGGATGTGCTCGCGCGAGACGTCCGGTACCGTCTCGAGCGTGAGATCGGTCCAATACTCGCGCCCGCCGCGGCCAATTACAATCTGGTTCTTCGTCATGCGGTAGCTGTGCGGGCCCTTGTTGTCTTCATAGGCCAGCGTGGCGTAGGTTTCGCCCGTTCCCGTGGGCTTTTCTTCGTATCGCTGCGCCGTTTTCAACTCGCCGCCCAACCGGCTCGTCGCAATCCGCTTGGTCATGGTGCCCGTTCCATAATCGGGTTTCGCGGGCAGCGCCAGCTCGGAATAGATCACGATGTCGCCGGGCTTGGCTTCTTCCTCCGTATTCTCGAGAAGATCGATCGTCCAACCGCCCGCCGGTGCCTCCACCTTGGGAGCCGCCTTGCGCGGAAGCTTCAGTTTGTCGCGCAGTTGGTGGCTCAACGGGGCCCGGTTCAAAACCGCGAGTTCCGCATCCATCGCGCGCCGCGCCTCATCGATGATGCGCGGAATCAGGCCTCGCAAACGATCGAGATCATCCGCGTGCAGATAAACGTGATAGATCGCAGGTGCCAGCGTGCTGTATTCGAGCGGTTCCAGGCCCTCGCGCATGTTCCGCACAAGCTCCTGGATGATGTCGCGCGCGGTCGCCGGCTGCGTTGCCAGACCCGTCATATTCCTGAAATACGAATTCTGTTAGGTGAGCGTTCCAACTCATTCTAGCAAGCTCACAGGATTTGATTTGAAATGTTGACTTTGCTTCATCTGACGGCTTACGATCAAAACCTCCGGCGCGCAGCCTTTTCCCCGATTGAATTCGCTGCGCTCCGGCTCACAAACCAGATATGACCCCGAACCCAACCGCTGTGACACGCCGTACCGTGCTGAAAGCCGCCGGCCTCGAAGTGGCCGCTCTCTCGGCTGCCGCCGGAAGCCCCTCCGCGCAGAGCTCTTCCGGAAAAATTCCGTTTTCGCTGATTGTTGACGACGGGTCGCCCGTGGATCCGCTGTTCTACGAAATACCGGGTTACGAGACTCCCTTCCTCGTTCCCGCCGAGTTCACCACGCGCGTCGCCGACACCTTCGAGCGCTACGATCTGCACGGCAAGATCACCGTCATTCCTATGCCCAGCTGTCTCGGCCGCATCGACCAATCCCTGAAGCGCGTGCCGCAGGAGCACCTCCAGGCATTCCTCAAGATCTTTCGCGAGCGCATCGCCACGCGTTTCGACATCACGCCGGAATTCCTGACGCATCTGCGTGCCTACGATCTCAAAAAGGGTGGCTATCAGCACATCTTCGAAGACGTCTGGATTACGGGCGCGCCGCCCGAGGAAATTGTCGATTACTTCGTGCTCGCCTTCCAGATCCTCCAAAACGTCGGCCTGTCCGCCACCGGGATCACATCGCCCTGGGTCTCCGGCATTGATGTCGAGAAGAAATACGCGCAAGCCCTGGCCGACGCGCAATGGAAAGTGTTTCAGCGCAAGGTGACCTGGTACTTCCTGTACGTGTCCGACCATGGAACGCCCCGTAAGCTCTCCGTCGAATACGAAGCGCCGGAGCGCGGACAGAAGGTCGTGAGTGTGCCCGCGAACGCACCCGATATTTTCTGGAGCATGGAACACCAGACCAGCGAACGGCGCCAGTTCATTCAGAACAACATCGACAAGATGCTGTCTGCCGACGGCCGCACCGGCCGTATTTGCGAGATGATCGACGCCGGCGCGCCCGTGATGCTGCTCACACACTGGCAATCTCTTTACACGCAAGGCACCGCACTCGGCCTGGAAGGGTTGGCTGCTCTTGCGGAACGGATACAAAAAGTCTTCGGCTCTAACGTCGAATGGATCTCGTGCTCGGAGCGTGCCCGCCGATTCGTGAGCGCGTAGCCCGGAAAGGAAGTTACTTTGTCTATCTCTCGCCTTCTGCTTCTGTGCAGCGTGGCTGCCGGCTGCGCATCCGCGCAATCGCGAACCTTCACCAGCACCGACCTCTATAAGCTCCGATCCGCCGGCAGCGTAGCCCTTTCACCCGACGGCGCTCGCCTCGCTTACATCGTCAACCGCAACGATGGCCCCGGCCGGCCATATTCACAGCTCGTCGTCATGACGCTCGCCGATGGCCGTTCCACGGCGTTCTCGAAAGAGAAGGAATCGTCGGGCGGCGCCGAGTGGTCACCCGACGGCCAGTGGATCGCGTACAACGGCAAACTCGGCGATCAATCCGGATTGATCGTTGCCCATCCCGACGGTTCTGCCGCCAAGTTCCTGTCGGCTTTGCAGTGGACCAATGCCCCGCTGCCGACCACCGGAAAACGCTTCGCCTGGTCGCCTGACTCAAAACGCCTGGCGTTCATCAACGCCGTGCCGGGACCCGAAACGGCGGAGGCCACCGGCGACCCCATCGTCATCACGCGCTACCTCTACAAGCCTGATTACGAGGAGGGCCTTTCGCACTTCAACGACAATCGCCGTTTACACATCTTCCTCGCTGACATCTCGAGCGGCCAAATTCGCCAGCTTACCGACGGCACGCATTATGAGCACTCCATCGATTGGTCGCCCGACGGCCGCGAGATCGCCTTTGTATCAAACCGTGAGCCGAATGAAGACCAGTTCTTCAACTACGACTTGTTCACCCTCAACGTCGCCACAGGCGCAGTGCGACGGCTGACAGCGACCGAAAATGCCGAATACCAGCCGCTCTGGTCGCCCGACGGCAAGACGATTGTTTACTTGGGTACCAAGCGCGGCCTCACCGATCTCGAAACCACCATGGAAGATACCCACGTCTGGCTGATCGATGCTGATGGCCGCAATCGCCGCGAGTTGGGCGCCGCTATTGACGACCGCCAGTACGACGCCACGTGGTCGCCCGATGGCAAATGGGTTTATTTTCTGCTGATGCGCCGTGGCAATACGGTTTTGGCCCGCATCCCGGCCTCTGGCGGCCAGCCCGAGTTCCTCGTGACCGATCCGGGTGGCGTGGGAAGCTACTCATTAGGTAAAGACGACAATATCGCGTATACCTACTCGTCACCCCGTGATATGGCGGATGTCTTCTACGGCAAACGAAAACTGACCGATCTGAACAAGGACGTGATGGCCGGCAAGCAGATCGCGGAAGTGGAACCGATCACTTTCATCAGTAATGACAACAAGTTCGAGGTCGAGGCGTTCCTCACAAAACCGTTGAACATGACGGCGGATTCGAAACACCCGCTGGTTGTTGTCATTCATGGCGGTCCGCACGGGCAACAAGGTCCGGCGTTCAATTTTCGGAATCAGGTTTACGCCGGGCTCGGCTGGGCGACCCTGATGGTAAATTACCGCGGCTCAACCGGTTATGGGCAGAAGTTCGCGGACGGCGTTTTCGGCGACCAGAACGGCAACGAAGGCCAGGATGTGCTTTATGGATTGGCCGCGGCGATGCGGCGCAATTTATGGATCGACCGCGATCGTCTTGGAGTGGAAGGAGTTAGCTATGGCGGCCAGTTGAGCGCCTGGCTGGTTACCCAAACCAATATTTTCAAGGCCTCCATCCCAACCGCAGCGATCATTAACTTGGTCAGCTACAACTACATGACGTATTACAACCAGTACGAGCAGATGGAGTTCGGCATCTTCCCGCACCAGGGCAACTTGATGGATCTATTGTGGCAACGATCGGCGCTGAAATACGTCGCCCAGGTGCACACGCCGGTTATGTTGATGCACGGCGAAAATGACGCCGACGTGCCAATTGCCGAGGCCGAGCAGTTTTACATCGGGTTGAAGGATGTCGGGGTGGAAACGGTTTTTGTGCGCTATCCGCGTGAAGGGCATGGACTTCGCGAGCCGAAGCACGTGGCGGACAGCATCGACCGGTCCATTCAATGGTACGAAAAGCACTTCCATTAAGGCAGGAATCGCAGCTTCCGCCCCAAACGAATCAATTGGTTACTGCGCAGCGCATGCAGTTGCGCGCGCAATTCGTCGGCGTCTGCCGAGCTCCGTTGCGCCCAAGCGGTGCGCTCCTCGACGGTATGTTCCACAGCATGAAGGCGTTCCACGCAGTGTTCGAGTTCACGGCACTTGTTCTCCAGTTCCCGGTAAACGTCGGGCAAATGCTCAATTTCCGGGTGCTGGGCGCGCAATTCGACCATCACAAAGGCGAGGTCAGTTTCTTCAGACTGAAAGTCCATTTGGACGACAAAGGGCTCCCCGACGGGATGCGGCAACGTGAGTTTCATTTCGAATTCGCCGGTTCCAATCGACGATTCCGCCGAGGCTTCGCCGATCGAAATCCGCAGGCGGCCGACGGCAGAGGATTCGGGCCGGTATCCGCGCAGCACGATTTCCGAGACTGTCCGGAGAGGGTTTAGCTGCAATTCGGCGTGGGAAGCCACCCAGCCGTCGCCGTACAATCCTGCTGAGCCCGTTTGCAGAACATAACCGGTCAACGGCGCGAGGGCGTGGGCTCGCAACTCCGCGATAACGCGACCCTTATCCGCGATTTCGCGGTTCTTTTCCAATTCCATGCGCTGATAAGCCTGGATCCAGCCATCGCGCACTTTCAGGAGCCATCGAAGGTTCTCAACTTCGCTTTCGGTCAGCGTATGGCCTGCCGCGATCTGTTGCGGGAGCGGGCGCTGCACATAAAACGTTCCGTGCATGGGCGCGATTTCATCCGGCGGCCGGTCCTTCGTGTAGAGATAAATGGAGATGGACTTCCGCGAGAGATGCCGCTTGTCTTCAGGCAGGTTGATTTTCGGAAAACCGTGCCAGGAGTGCTCGTTGGTTTCGAACATGACACAGCGATTGAAAAGCGGATCGTAGCTCGAAATACGATTCGTAGCGGGATCGCGTGGGTTTGAGTGAATCTCAAGCGCCCCGCCCCACTCGCTCGCCCACCCTTTGTTCATATAAACGATCAGATTCAGGCGGCGGTGCAGTTTCTGCGCCTCATCGTAGTTGAAATCGACGTGCGGGTCGAGTTCCTGGCCGTGCTGATTGTCGTGTGTACCGCCGCCGTACATTTTGGGATCGAGGATGAGATCCGGGATGCCTGAAATCCGGCTCACCAGGTCGAGGAACGGCTTGGAACCGATGGCTTCGTAGAGCTGCTGATAAACCGGGCTGATTTCGCGAATGTTGGTGTTAACGGCTTTCCTTGCGGTCATGCCCAGTTCGTTGGTGGCCAAGCGCGGGTTGAAGCTGGGAAAACCGGCGAGAAGCTGTTCGGCGAAAGACGCTTCGAAGAAATTCTCGATGACTACGTGCTTGAAAGGATCGCCGTGAAGGAAGGCATCGCGATATGCATCGGCATTACGTACGACTTCGCTTGCAACCTCCGGAATCGCAGCGATACCGGCTGGGGCCATCATGTCTTCACTTCTTATACGCCACGCACACCACGCGCTGGCCGCGGGCATGTTGCTCATAAGCGCCGGGCGGAGGTGGAATAATTTCGGACCGTGGGAATCCGGCATGTTTGAGCATCGTGCGGAGGGCGTTCGGCGACGGGCAGGTGGCCAGCGGAGACGCGCCAGTTTCGCCGATGTCGTTATAAAACTCGCCTGCCTCGTCGATCAGCGCGAGGACACCCTGATAGGGCCGGGTCCACGCGCGGCCACCCCACTCCGCCGTGCCTTCCACCTCATCCACGACCTGCGTCTCGATAATGCAGACCTCACTGGTGATGCGGCTGATATTGCGCAAGCACAGCATGGGATTTTCCAAGTGATACAAGAGACCGAGGAACAGGCACAGTTCGTACTGCCCCGTATCTTCGACGCGCAGGTCTTCGCAGTTGGCCTGCTGATAGACGAGATTCGGCAGGCCATACAACTCCGCGACCAGGCGGGCCTTTTCCAGGTTGGATTGCCGCACATCTACGCCGCGGACTTCCTGCATGCCTTTACGCGCCATGGCAATCGAATAAAAGCCTTCGTGGCAGCCGACGTCAATGCAGCGGATCCGGCGCGCGCGATCGCCGAAATACCCGTCAACCATGCGGTTGACCATATCGAGACGGGTCTGATGAATGGGCAGTATTTCAGGGGGGAGCACGGATGCCGTGCGGCCGTACTCGCCCAAATCGAACTCATAGAACCACGGGCCGAGGGCCTGGATGCGTTCGCGGACTCCGGAAGCTGTTGCCGGCATCAGGCCACCCTCCGAAACCATGCGCCCGGCCAGTATGTCACTTTTGCCGAAAGCTCGGCGGGATGTTCGCGGCGAAACTCGGGATGCCGCGCGGCGAATTCGTCGGCGGCCGCGAGTGGGTTGTCGGTAACCCATTCGGGCTGCCCTCGAGGGACGTCGGCAAGGTCACGCATGATGCCATCGGCGGCGATGATGTAGGAACCGGGCGTGACAAAACGCGAATAGCATTCCAGTTCCTTCCTGACGTGATCCTTTGTATGGCACGAATCGAGGATCACCAGCACCGATTCACCGGGGCGGATCATGCCGGCCAGGGCGCCGACAACCTCCCGCGAGGCGGAATCTCCCTCGACGAGGGTGATATGCGGCGCGAGCACATGTTGGGTGATGGCTTCGCGGACTCCGCCTTGAATCTCGTTGTCGATTCCGATCACTCGCCCTTTCCCGATCGCCTGGCAAAGTGTTGCATGAAACATCAAGGAACCGCCGTGGAATACGCCGGTTTCAACAATGACATCGGGGCGCACGCGATAGACAGCTTCCTGCAAACGGATGAGGTCCTCAGGCAATTGGAGTATGGGTTGACCCATCCAGGTGAAGGTGTGATAGTAGCTCAGGCTCCAGCCCATCTTGACCCACTCGAGTGAGACGGTTTCAAAAGCTTCCCTGGAGTAGAGCTCGCACGTGCGTTGGACGTCGCCGTCGACAGTGGTGAGACTGCGCCCGGCGGTGTCGATGATGATCTTCACTTTGTCATTGTAGCGGAAGGAAAATCGACGAACCGCCGCAGGTGCCCGCAAACGGCGCGTGCCCCAGCGCTACAGGGTTGTCGGATTGCGTTGGGGAATTTGATGGCGGCGATTTGGGCGAGGCGTGCCTCGCCCCTACGCGGGCAGTGTATCGGGGTGGCGAAATTTGATCGTGCGTCAACGAGGAGCGGGGACGGGGTTGACCTTTAGGCCTTCGTGGGCGGCATCGCCGGGGTTGGGAATGATGCTGTCGCCTGGCTCGAGGCCGCTGATCACCTCCAGGCGATCGCCGTAATCCCGTCCTACCTGAATCGGCTGAATGTGCACGGTGTGGTCCGGCCGGACCAGTGCCACGGTAGCGCCTTCGCCGCGAGTGATCAAGGCTTCGCTCGGAACGAGCACGGGCGGATTAGAGCGCGTGCTGCTCAAGTCGACTTCGGCATACATGCCAGGCAACAGAAGGCCTTCTGCATTGGGTACCTGCACCTCGACGAGCAGGGTTCGGCTGTTGGGATCAAGCGCGTTGGCCGTGCGCACCACGGCGCCCGTGAACTGGTGGCCGGGCAGATTGGACACGGTCAAACGAGCAGTCTGGCCGACATGGATCGAACTGGCGTTCGCCTGCGGCACGTTGACGTAAGTGCGGAGCGTGCCGGTCTGCGCGATGCGAAACAGCAGCGTGCTGCCGGAGTTCACTAACGCGCCGACATCCACGTTGCGCAGGGTGATCACACCGTTGAACGGCGCCTTGACGACCAGATAGCTCTGGATTTTCTCGAGCCGCGCGACATTGGCTTCGGCAGCCGCGATGTTGCTGCGCTGGGCGGCGACGGCTTTCTCGAGCGACTGCACGCCCGCCAACTGCGCATGATACTGCGCCTGATACTGGTCGTTCTCATGCTTTGAGACAACACCGCGCGCGACCAGATTGCTCCAACGCTCGGCGGCCACGCGCGCAAATTCCAGGTTGGCCTTACCTTGCTCATTATTCGCGAGCGCTTCATCGAGTGCGGACTTTGCCTGCTGGAGACTGGCTTTGGCCTGGCTGACCTGCTCGTCGAGTTCCGGCGCTTCAATTTCCGCAAGCGCCTGGCCGGTTACGACGCGGTCGCCGATATCAGCGATTCTGCGCCGCAGATAGCCGTCGGCACGGGCGAGTATGGGCGCTTCGGTGATGGCCTCAATATTGCCGGGCAGTTCGATTTCACTCTTTTGCGAGGAGCGGCTCACCTGAACGACCTCCACGCGCGGGAGCGCCTCTTCCTGTTCATGCGCTTCGCTGATAATGAGAGCCCTGCGCTTCTGGAGCGGGATATAGCCGGCAAAAAAGGCGACGACGAGGAGAACGGTACCTAACAGCAGAATGGAAACAATCGTGACGCGGGAAGGCTGCCAAAGGTTGGTTGGCCGGGATGCGTGCGAGGCGTGCTGCAATTCCTGGAGCCGTTGTTTGAGCTCCTGGTTTTCCTTGCGTAACTGTTCTTCGGTGGAAGTGGTTTCGACTCGCGACGCAGGCGGGTCAGGTTCGACGTATCGCATGTTAGGCCCGGGCGCTTATACAGACTCCCAATTGGATTGTAAGGCGCTTTGCCGCTCGAGTTCATCGAAATGGTGTGCGTGATCGACCGGCGGCTTGGTACGCAGATAACTGTAGATAATCGGCACGACAAATAATGTCGTGAGAGTGGCTAACATCAAACCGCCGATCACGGCACGGCCGAGCGGCGCATTCTGTTCCCCGCCTTCGCCCAATCCCAAAGACATGGGGAGCATACCGATCACCATGGCGGTTGCGGTCATCAACACGGGGCGAATGCGCGCGAATCCGGCGGAGATCATCGCCTCGGTGGCGGATGGCTCGATTTCGCGCTCATCATTGGCGAATGTAACGATCAAGATGCTGTTGGCCGTCGCGACCCCCACGCACATAATGGCGCCCATTAACGAAGGCACACTGAGCGTGGTGCCGGTGACGAACAACATCCAAAGAATGCCGGCCAACGCGCCCGGCAACGCCGTCAGGATGATGAAGGGGTCAAGCCACGACTGAAAGTTCACCGCCATTAAAAGATATACCAGTATGACGGCGAATGCCATTCCGAGGCCCAGGCGGAAGAACGACGACTGCATGGTTTCAATCTGGCCGCGCAGAGCGAACGTGGTGCCTCGCGGAAGATGGGGAGTTTCGTCGCGCATGATTCTCTCGACATCGGCGCCGACGCCGCCCAAGTCGCGGCGGTCGACATTTGCATACACATCGAAAACCGGCCAGACGTTGTAGTGGTTCACAATCACGGGCGCATAACCGCGATGTACGGTTGCCAGGTTCGCGAGAAGCTGCGTGCCGGCGCCCATCATCGCGCCTGGATTCCCATAAGCCTGAGACGACTCGCTGGGCGTAGCGCCGACGGAAGAGTTTCCCGCGGTGGCGACTCCCGCCATGGAATCAGCCGTCGAGGTATTGACGTTCGCCGCGGGCACGGTGATGGGGGTTCGCAGCAACGTGTCCAGAGAATTCACACGGTACTGCGGTGTCTGCACGCCTACGCTGTAATTGACGCCGTTTGTCCAGTTCAACCAGAAGTTCGGCGCCAGGGCGCCATTTCCGCTCAAGGAGATGAGCATGCTATTGGTGACATCGCGCTGCGTCAAACCCAATTCGGAGGCTTTGACTCGATCCACATTCAGGCCGATCATGGGCTGGTCCACCACCTGGTGGACGTGGACGTCGGCTGCGCCGGGAATGCGGGAGATTCTGGCGGCCATTTTCTGAGCGATTTTGTAGCCGGCCTCGGCGTCGCGTCCGACGATTTGCAGATCGATGGGCGCGGGAAGGCCAAAGCTCAGAATCTGGCTCGTGATATTGGCCGGTTGGAAGAAGAATGACATGTCGGGAAACTGATCGCGCAGCCGTTTGCGCAGCAGCACTTCGTAATCGCGCGTGGAACCGTGCCGTTCCTTCTTGAGCGAAATCAAAATTTCGCCATCGGCGCTGGAAATGGTGGGTGGGTCACCCTGAGCGATGATGGTCCAACTGTTGGGGATGCCGATGTCGTCGATGAGAGAATCGATTTCCTCAGACGGGATCACATTACGTATTTCGCGTTCGACGTTGGAGAACCGCAACTCGGTTTGTTCAATACGTGTGCCGGCGGGCGCGCGGACATGCAAGCGCATCTGGCCGGAATCGACGTTCGGAAAGAAATCCTCACCTACCAGCCAGACCAGGCCCAGTGAGGCTACGGAGAAAACCATGAAAGCGGTGAGCACTGGCGCGCGATGTTCCAGCGACCAATGCAACAGGCCCACGTACCGATAGCGCAGCTTTTCGAAGAGTGTATTGAATAAGTAATGGGCGCGCCAGATCAATCCCCTGCCCCCGGCAGTCTCGCCGTGTGTGCCGTGCTGGTAGAGCTCGACCTCGGATTTCAAAAGGAACGCGACCATGGTGGGGACCAGTGTACGGGAGAGGAAATACGACGCCAGCATAGCGAAAACGACAGCCATGGCCAGAGGCGTGAACAGGTATCGCGCGGTCCCGGTGAGCAGCAGCACGGGGACAAACACGATGCAAATGGAGAGCGTTGCGACAAAGGTGGGGACGGCAATCTGACTTGCGCCATCCAGGACAGCGCGGATCAGCGGCTTTCGCATGGCGAGGTTGCGGTGCGTATTTTCGATTTCGACTGTCGCATCGTCCACGAGAATGCCGACGGCCAGGGCCAGACCTCCGAGAGTCATGACGTTGATCGTTTCGCCCAGCAAGCTCAGGATTGATAACGAAGTGAGAATGGACAGCGGAATCGACGTGCAGACGATAAGCGTACTTCGCCAGCTTCCGAGGAAAAGCAGGATCATCAACCCCGTGAGGCCGGCAGCAATGAGCGCTTCCCGCTCGACACCTTGGATGGCGGCGCGGACAAACAGCGACTGATCGAACAACAGATCGACTTTGAGTGCTGTGGTGACGGTGGAGAGAATCCTGGGAAGCGCCGCTTTTACGGCGTCCACAATGGCTAGGGTGGACGCCTGACCGTTGCGGGTAATGGTGAGCAGAACACCGCGCGAACCATTGGTGCGAACAATATTGGTCTGCACGTTAAAACCGTCATGGACCTGAGCGACATCTTTGATGTAGACCGTAGCTCCATTTACAGTTTTTATAGGCAGATTATTTAACTCATTGAGAAGGACCGGACTCGAATTGACGCGGACCTGGTATTCGGTATCCGCCATTTTCGCCGTGCCGGCCGGCAGGATGAGATTTTGCAGGCTCAGGGCATTCGAGATGTCGATGGGCGAAAGACGCTTGGCATAGAGTTCGTCGAGGTTAAGGTCGACCATCACAGCGCGTTGCTTTCCACCAAACGGATAGGAGACGGAAGCGCCCTGAACGGTGCCTAACGGGGTGCGGATGAAGTTATTGCCGAGGTCGAAGATTTCCTGTTCGCGCAGGGTCTTGCTGGAGAGGCCGAGTTGGAGAATGGGAACGCTGGCGGCGTCGTACTTCAGAATGTTCGGGGGAAACATGCCAGGAGGCATCTGGCGAATGCTGGTTTGCGCGGTCGCGGTAACTTGAGCTACCGCCATGTCGATTTTGACGTTGGGATGAAAATAGACCCGGATGGCGGCGTAGCCGTTGTACGATTGTGACTCGATATGCTCGATATCGCTGACATTGGAGGTCAGGCTGCGCTCGAAGGCGGTGACTACGCGCTTCTCCATTTCCTCCGGCGATAAGCCCGAGTACGCCCAGAGAACGCTAACGATGGGAATGTCGATGTAGGGGAAGATATCGACGGGCATGGTGACGATGGCCGTGCCGCCCAGGATCGCGATGAGCACGGCCATCACGACGAACGTATACGGACGACGGAGAGCGAGCCGGACAATCCACATAGAATTTGAGTGTAGCCTGAAGAAAGCGTGTCCGTGATCTAGCCCAGGGTGGCTGTTTGGATCGTGGGATGGAAGCGGTATACTGACGAGCGGTTACAGATCTATGCCAAGGCAGGTTGAAATCCTTAGGGCAAGAGTGTGCGGGCGTTGACTAATTTAGTGATAGAATCTAGTCGCACCTGTAAACACCACGAATCTGAAACCAATATTCGCCGGGGAGAATTTACGGTATGGCAATACGCGGAAACGCACAGACAGACCTTCTCGCAATGGCCTTAGTGGGCTACGAAAGAGAGAAGGGGAAGATAGAAGCGATCATCGCAGACATTCGCGCGCAACTGGGGCTACGCGGTCCAGGGCGTCCAAAAGCCACGACGGAGGTTGCGGTGGTAGCTGCTCCGAAGCGGACGCTTAGCGCCTCCGCGCGCAAGAGGATCGCCGAGGCTCAGAAAAAGAGATGGGCGGTCTTGAAAGGCACGACTGCCGCGCCCGCGAAAGCCAAACGCAGACTAAGTGCGGCCGGCCGCAGAGCTATTATTGAGGCGACCAAGAAGCGCTGGGCGGCGTTCCACAAAGCGGAGAATTCAAAGAAGGCTGCACAGAAATCCACCAAGAAAGCAGCATCCCAGTCAACAGCTGCCGCGAGTTAGTAAACTCCATTTCGGCTAAGTCAAAATCGGATAACTGCGCGCAGGCAACTGCCGACGAATTACACTAATCGCTATGCGCATGGTTGCCTGGCTTCTAGTTCCCGTCGCGCTTGCAGCCGATTGGGGCCAGTTTCGCGGCCCCAACGGTGCAGGTGTCTCTCTGTCCACTAACCTGCCGGAGCACTTTGATGCGCACACGAATCTCGTCTGGCGGACAGAATTGCCAGCGGGGCACTCGTCGCCGGTGTTTGGCGGGGGATACGTTTTCCTTACGGCGTTCGAGGGCAAAGCGCTGCTCACGATCAGTGTGGATCGCGCCACGGGAAAGATTCTGTGGAAACGGCAGGCGCCGCGGGATCGCGAGGAGCCGTCGCAGCCGACCAACAGTCCGGCGTCACCCTCGCCCGTGACTGACGGGACCAACGTTTACGTGTTTTTCGGCGATTTCGGGTTACTGGCTTATGGCCCGGATGGACAGGAACGATGGCGATTGCCGCTGGGGCCCTTTAACAATGCGAACGGCCATGGATCTTCGCCGATCTTAGCCGACGGAAAGCTGGTGCTGATTTGCGATCAGGATACCGGCTCGTATTTAATCGCGGTGGACGCGCAAAGCGGGCACGTTCTGTGGAAGACGATGCGCCCCGAATATACGCGCGGCTACGCTACTCCGGCGGTATATCGGCCGGAGACTGGCCCGGCGGAGGTGATCGTTCCAGGCTCTTACCAGATCGCGTCCTATACGCTCGATACCGGCGAGAAACTCTGGTGGGTGGGCGGCATGCCGTGGCAACTCAAGAGCGTGCCGTTGATTGACCGCGACCGCATTTATGTCAACGGGTGGGAGACGGAAGGCGATCGCGCGCAGCAGCGCAAAGTTCCAGAGTTTGCTGAGATGCTGGCGAAGTACGACAGGGATCACGACGGCAAACTCTCGCAAGCCGAGGCGCCGGATCACGATCCCGATTGGTGGGGCGATACGGACCTCAACCACGACGGGTACATCGACGAGCGCGAGTGGCGGTACTACCAAAGCCGCGAGGCTTCCCAAAATTGCCTGGTGGCGATTCGCGCCGGTGGCCACGGCGATGTCACAGCCACGCACGTGCTTTGGCGATATCGTAAGTCGCTGCCAAATACTCCATCGCCGCTCCTATACAACGGAGTGATTTATTTAATACGCGACGGGATCTTTTCCAGTCTGAATCCCGAGACGGGCGAAGTGTTCAAGCTGGCGCGGCTCACGGGAGCCCTCGGCCATTATTGGTCCTCACCGGTCGCGGCCGACGGCAAAATATTCGTTGCCAGTGAAGAAGGCAAGGTAGTTGTATTGCGCGCCGCTCCGCAATGGGAAATTCTATCGGTCAACAATCTGGACGAAGAGATATTTGCCACGCCCGCGATTGTCGACGGCCGCTTATACGTGCGAACCCGCGCCGCGCTGTACTCATTCGCACGCTCTCAGTAGAGCACGAAGGACCACAGCGTGTCGCCGGCCGCGGCAATGACATATTGGTGGCCATCCAGCATGTAAGTTTGCGGTGGATTAGTAACACGGCCGATGTGCGTATTCCACAAAGGCTTTCCCGTGGCCACATCGTACGCCACCAGATTCCCGCCACCATCACCGCCGAAAAGCAGCTTGCCTGCGGTAGTCAGTAATCCGCCACCACCGCCCTGTCCATAATAAGGACGCCGCCAAACCACTTCGCCGGTGCGGTAATCGATCGCAGTCAGGAAGCTGCCGCCTGAACCGACTTGCACTTCTTCTTTGCCGCCGAGGCCCATGGATCCTCTGGGATCCAGGTCAGTCAGATAGAAGAGCGAGTACTCATCTTGCTCGGCAACATAGAACAGCCGCGTGTCGGGAGAGTAGGATGGCGGTTCCCAGTTAGTGGTGCCATCGGAGGTGGGCGAGACCAGTGAACCCGCTACCGTGGCGTCCTTTTCCGGATTGGGCCGAGGCCCGCCGAATTTGTTGAGATGGTCCGACCAATTGGTGCGCAGGCCGTATTTCGTGGTCACGAGATGCTCACCTGTCGTGCGATCCAAAGTGAACCAGTAACCGTTCCGCGCCGCCGTCAACACCAGCTTGCGCATTTTGCCGTCGAATATCGCGTCCACCAGCACGGGCGTTTGCGCCGAATCGTAATCGTGCATGTCGTGCGGAGAGGTTTGGTAATACCAGGCCATTTTGCCGGTGTCCACGTTCACGGCAATAATGGCGCAGGTGAACAGGTTGTCGCCTTCGCCGCGTGTACCCGTGGTGAAGGCCGGCGTCGGATTTCCGGTGCTAAAAATGTACAGCTTGGTTTCGGGATCGTACACACCCGGCACCCAGGCCTGGCCACCGCCGTGTCTGGCGGCGTCGAGGCTGGCCCACGTATCCAATCCCGCATCGCCCTGGTGTATGGGAACGGTGTAGAACTTCCACTGCAAATCTCCGGTTTCGGGATCGAACGATTGCAACATTCCAGGCGCATCCAGATCGTCACCCGTGCCCACCAGCACATGATTCCCAACGATCACAGGCGCGGGCGTCGAGAAATATCCCTGCGCGAGATCGGCGATCGGTTTGTGCCAGCGCTCCTTGCCTGTCTTGGCTTCCAGCGATACGAGGTAGTCATCCGGCGTCTCCATGAACAGGTAGTTGTTCCACATTCCTACGCCACGATTGCCAATGTGCGTGCCGCCTTTGGTCTTCCAGAAGTAGTGCCAAAGTTCGGTACCGTCGCGCGCGTCGACAGCCCAGGCGTTGTCCGGCATCGTGAAATAGAGAATGCCGTTCACCTCGATCACGGAGGCTTTGATGGTGCCGCCGCCGACATTGATATCGCCTGGGCCCTCGCCGCCGACAATGATGTTCCCGCCGCCCCCGCGCCCGAAGCGGCCGCGTGGAGGCTCCGGACCCGGCGTGACGCGAGTCATCCAGGCGAGCGTCAGATGCATCACATTCGACTGATTCACCTGCGTCAGAGCGCTATAGCGCTTGCCGGAATAATCGCCGCTGTAGGTCGGCCAGGAATCCTGGAGCGGTTTCAGCATCTCAGCCGGAGACAGCCCGTTGTCCTGACCTGTCAAAATGGTCGGCGCCGCCAAAAACAGCGCCATCAGTACCCAGTCATTCAATGTCATTTCAGGGTCACCAGGTATGCGGTTACGTCGTGAATGTCTTTGTCGGTATAGACCGAGAGCAGGTCCCTGTGGGCCTGCATCGGGTCGCGGACTTCGACTTTTGGCACATCGCCCTCGCGGCGGATGGTGCGGATGCTGCCGTCGTCGAAGCCGACTGTCACTAAGAAATCGTCGATCCGCAAAAGGCGGCCCTCTACCTTTTCTCCCGAGGGCATTGTGACCGTGACCATGATGGTGCGCCGCGAGTCGGGCGCTCCCGGAGGCGGAGCGCCGCGCCGACCACGACCACCTCCCGTTACCCAGGTATTTTGCAGCATCTTGGGATCGGAAATTTTCGTTGCGATTCCCTGGAGGTCGCCCGTGGCGGAGTGACAACTGCCGCACTTTGCGGCGAAATATGCCTGACCAGCGACTGCATCGCCCACCAGCACGCTCGGCGCCGCTTTACCGATCGAGGGCGGCCGTCCCTGGTTACCAATCGTCGCCACAACGCTGCGAATGTACGCGGCCACCGCTTGTGCATCCTCGGGACTCATGGGGATGGCAGGCATGCCCTCGTTTTGCCGGGCGCCCTCGATGATCGGCAGAATCAACTCGCCATGCTGATCGCTCAACGCCACCTGAGATCGCAGCAGGTTCGGCCCGCCCATGTCGCCGCCGCGAAGGTCCGGTCCGTGACAGCCGTTGCAACTGACTCCATACAGCGTTTTGCCGCGAGCGATTTGTGCTGGATCACCCGGCGGCCTTTGCTGGCCTGGCACCAGCCCGCCAAAGCGCCGAACCGGCGGAGTCTGTGGCCCCGCAGCCGGCGACGTTCCCTGGGCCGCGATCCGATTCGCCGCCCCTATCATTAGTCCTAACAAAGCTGCAATCACCAACTCCTTCGTGACCCGCACCTTCACCTCGGAAATATAGAATGTTGTGAATTAATCACTGGAACCAAGCCGAATCAACGAAGCGAAGCAAGTCCGGCGGGGCGCCAATCCGTATCAATACCAGATTAATGCAGTTCTAGGCGACGCCGTCATCCTCGTACTTCACCAGCGCCATGAATCCGAAATCCATGTGCAGTTGCATGTGGCAGTGAAACAAGCTGAGCCCCGGATTGTTCGCCACAAACTCGACCTCCACTTGCTTCCGCGACGGAACCGCGACTACGTCCTTCATGATGCCGGCCGTGGGTTTGCCGGCGATATTGACTAGCTCGAACGAGTGCCGGTGTAAGTGAACCGGATGATTGTCGTCGCTCTGATTGTCGAAGATCAGCCGGTATCGACGGTTGGTTCGCACCAGAATCGGATCGGTCTTCGGAAATTCCTTGCCGTTGATCGTCCAGTGATCCACCCAGCGGTTCCCTGCCCACTTGGCGCGAAAGACCAGCGGCACGCGCACAGCCGGCTCGGGGCGAGGCTGCACGGCGCTATCCTGGCGCCCGAACGCCGTGTAGTCCCAAGTCTCATCCGGCGGTGGTTCCCACTGTGCCGCACCCTCCCGTCCGGCATATTCGACGACGATCCCAAGTCCCATTCTCCGCGTTTGTTGGTCCGTGTCGCCCAAGATCCAGACGCCGGGACGGTTCATCTCCACCACTGCGTCGATCCGTTCCGCCGGCCCCATCTCCAGCACGGAAACGGCTCGCGGCGAAGGAACAGGGTTTCCATCCATGGCAATTACGGTGAACTTGTGGCCGGGCAGCGCGAGGCGGTGAAACAAGCTGGCATTCGCATTCAGGATCCGCAGCAGCACACGCTGCCCTTCCTTAACGCGAACCGGTTCTCCGGTGCCGAGCGCATGGCTGTTCACGGTGAAGCGGTTGTAGCCCACCTCGAGCGAGGCCTCGTCGCCTCCTTTCATAGTGCCCAGGTACGGGTCCCAACCGTGCAAGGCGAGCAAAACCTCTTGATCGTAGCGCCCTGGGTTGTCCTTGCCCTCGATGATCAGGAAACCGAATTGCCCGGTGTAAGTGGCCCGTTGCAGGTCCCGGCCGGCGTAAATGTGAGAGTGGTACCATCGCGTTCCCGCGGGCCGCGGCACAAATTGATACCGCTGATGGGCGTGAGGCGGCAGCATGGGCGTGCCTTCCTCAGACGCGCCGTCGACTTCCGGTGGAATCCAGAGCCCGTGCCAATGAACGAGCTCCGGTATCTTGGTGTCGTTGTAGACGTCGATCGTAACCGCCTTGCCTTCCGTCATGCGCAAGGCCGGACCGGGAAACCCGCCGTTGTATCCGGTGGTCTTGATTTTGTGTCCAGGCGCGATCTCGGCTTCGACCGTGCCGATGCGTAGCGTGAAATCGGCCTTATCGGAGTCGGCGACGGCAGGTATAGCGCCTGCAAGCGCTCTGATAAAGGTCCGGCGATTGATCGTGCTGAAGTTCAATCTGCCGTTACGGTAACATGCTCTGCGGTTTCAGGGAGCAACGTCGCGATTCTCATTGCTCCTTCACCGCCGTGCCAGGCGTCCCCACCCTCTGTGTCACGAAACCAATGATGGCGCCGACGACAAAACCCGGCACCATAATTTCCAGGTAGGGATGCCTGCCGTTCAACGTATCGTTAGCTGCAACGAGAAAGGCGAACAGCAGCCCCAGCCCCGCGCCCACCGTAATTCCCCAAGCCGTCGACTGCACTTTGCGGGCGAACCAGGCGCTAAGTAACCCCACGACCATACCCTTGAACGAGGATCCCACCAAAATGCCCGTAATCAAGGGCCGTGCTTCCGGATAAAACCAGGCCGTTCCGCCATCCAGTGCACCGAGGACCAGGCCCAACAGCACTCCGGCCAGAATCTTGTTCATCGTCATAACTCCTCCCACTGTGGAATTCCGGGTGGCCAGGAAATCCTTTAAAGATTTCGCAGAAAAAATAACAAGAACTTGACGGCGGCATAAGCCGCCAGTAACCAAAGCAGAACCGCGTTGCGCGCGCCATACCGCCGTAATCGATGCCACCACGGTTCCGCCCAGGCCTCCACGGCCAACCCCTCCTGGAAGCGCTCCATATCCAAAAGAAATGCGGCAACATCCGAATAACGGGCTGCAGGATCGGCGCTCATTGCCTTGGCCGCGATGGCCTGCAGAGCGGGCGGCGGTGGTACGGGTAACAGGAACTGCAACAAACCACCAAGGGCATAAATGTCGGACCGCCGGTCGAGGCGAGCATCCGGTGCGCGAAACCCCGGCGTTCCAGCCACCGCGTCCACGCCCCAATCCATCACGTAGACTTCGCCGAACTCGCCCACCATCACGTTCTGCGGCTTCAGATCACGATGAATGAATCCGCGCGCGTGCGCGAACGCCAGCGCTTCGCCGACGCGACGGATCACTTCGAGGCGCTTGGCCAGCGACGCAAGCCCTGCTACGTAGCCATCCAGGCGCAGGCCAGTAACCAGCTTCATTGCGTAGAACGCGCGCCCATCAGGCAGCGTACCGGCCTCATAGATCGGCACCACCGCGGGATGCTCCAGCTTTGCAATGAGCTGCGCCTCACCGGCCAGAGCTACTTCGAGAACTTTGAGCGCCACGCGACGATCCAACTCGCGGTCTCTCGCCGCGTATACGACACCCATCCCGCCGCGCCCAATTTCGCACTCCAGTTCGTAGTGTGTTCCCGCCAGATCGGGCAGGGCCGCCACCTGACGCAAATGATCGAGCACGGAGTCGCCTAGATCCACACGCGCCGCATTTCCTCGTTCAGTTCCCTCGGCCCTGAGGTAGTGCCGCGTACGCGATCGGTCACGAATCCGCGCAGGGTGCGCCGGGCCCAGGCAAGATGGTTGGTGACCGCGGTTTCCGGGATGCCGTGCCGCGCGGCCAGATCGGCGTACGAGGGACGCTCGCCCTCGGCCAGATCGTAGGCCTCAAAGATGCGGTAATGCAGTTGCTTGCCGCACTCTTCACAGTGCGCGCGTAAATCATCGAGCGAGAGCGCGAACAATTGTCGCTGCCACTCGCGCTCGAAGGCCTGTTCGGGAGACTCGGTTGTTGCCGCCCGTTCGTCGACCGGTTCGAACTCGATATCTCCGCCCCGCTTCTGCCGGTTCGCGGCGGCATACTGATTTTGTGCGAAGCGCTCGACCGCCATCCGCAGGTAAGTCCGAAACGACGCTTTGCCTGGATCGAACCGCGCGAAGAAATCGCGCTCCAGCGCGGTCGTGAAGAAGCCCTGGGTCAGGTCCTTGGCGTCTTCGTTGTCCTTACGGAACTTGAGGCGGATGAACCGGTAGACAGGCTTCCAATAAAGCGCGATGACGCGTTCCAAGGCTTCGTTCGGCAAGCCCGTAGCCGCGGCTTCGACGAGCGATAGCCGGGTGGAAGGAAACCGGTGGTAAGCACCGCCGATCGCCGTGTCCACGTCCCGCTCATTCACAGCAACCGATCATAAACCTTCCGCGCACGCCCGGGTAGCGGGATCATCCAGGCTGACACTCTCGATTCGTTACACTCGTCGAATGCTCCTCTGCTCCGTGCGCGGCTGTCATCTGCCCCTGTCGCGCGACCAACAACGAATGGTCTGCTCTCGCGGCCATTCCTTCGACATCGCGCGGAGCGGATATATCAACCTGCTGCAGCCGCAGGAACGGCGCGCTAAACACCCGGGCGACACGGCAGAAGCGATTCGAGCGCGGCGACGCTTGCACGACCGAGGGTGCACGGAGCATCAGCGTCTGGCAATCGGGGAAGCCGTCCGCGCGACGCCCGCCGACGTAGTCCTCGACGCCGGTTGCGGCGATGGTTTCTACCTGGGCACTCTCCAGCGCGACACCGGGTGCGATGCTCATGGGATCGACATCTCAATTCCCGCGGTTGACGCGGCCGCGCGGCGCTACCCGGCATGCGAATGGGTTGTTGCCAACGCCGATCGCGCAGTGCCTTATCCCGACCGCTCATTCTCCATCGTGCTGTCAATCACGGCGCGGATGAATCCGGCCGAATTTCGGCGAGTTTTGCGCGATGACGGCCGTCTCCTCGTCGCCATACCCGCGCCCGACGATCTCATAGAGTTGCGAGGGTCGGGCCGGGATCGCGTCGCCCAGACCATCGATCGATTCGCCGCCGGATTCACGCTGGTCAACCAACAGCGGGTTTCCAACTGTGCGGATCTGGACGCTGCTGGCGTTCGCGATGTACTGACCTCGATCTACCGGCCCATGCAGCGCCGGCCCGTCGAAGCGAAGCGCGTCACGTTCAGCCTGGATTTACTGCTGTTTCAAGTCGCGTAGCCGCGTTTTCTCCCAAAAATTGCGAGCGCGGTGCGCGCACGTTTCCGCATCATCGATTCGAACGATACGCGCGGCACATCGATCAACTTGCGCATCTCGGCGCTGCGTAACAGACGTTGGGCGCTATTGGGCATCCGGGCGGCAACGCGATCGAAAGCGCCCGAAGCTGCGGCGGCCATTCCTGCAATGGCGCGATAGTAACCCTGTTGACCCTCCACTTTCTGGCAGCCGGTCACCAGAGCCGCCAGCACCTCATGGCTCTCTTCCAGTTTCGCCACTTCCCTTCCCCAATCATCCAGGAACGGGCTGAGAGGCAGTAGCGTGGCAGGACTGCGGCGCAGCGCTTTCACCGGGCGCAATGGATAATGCCGGTGTCCCTCGCTCGAAAGGCCGGTGTGTTGATAGATGCGCACGGCAACCTCGAAGCGCCCGCGTGCGGCGAGATGCTCCATCATCGGCGTTGTGACCGGTGTGTTTTTCCAGAACCCCATGCCTTGCGTGAGATCACCGCGATTGTGGGCCATGGTCATGGAGAGGCGCAGCAAGTCGAGTTCCCCGTCACGTGCGGCGGCCACTTCATGGAATACCGCCTGCTCGCGATCGATTTCCGCTTCGATGGCAGCCTGCGCCTCTTCCGCGGAGGCTGTTTCGCCGAGCTCCAGCAGCCGCCCGAGGCCACCAGCGATCGCACTCCAATGCTCGCCGTTATGCCCGCTGACCCCCCGCACAGAGCGAACCGAAATGCCGTCCTCTATCCAGGCGCGCGCGGCAAGCGCGAGACGGAGCATGGATCGCAATACCTCAGGGTCGCGCGATTCGCGCCACAAAATTCCGCGGATTTTTGTATCGACGTCCGTAGGCACGAACGTAGCGACCGTCGCATGATGACAAGCCAGGCAGAGCGCAAAATAATCTTGAAGTTGCTCTTCCGGCGTGAGACCGGAGCGCAACATGTTCTGCCAGTTGGCGAGAATTCGCAGAAAGCCGTCGGACGGTTCGCCCAGTTGAATCAGGCGGCCCTGTTCCGTTAAGCGCAATCGCGCATCCAGGAACGGCGCAGTGTTCCGTACTTGCGCGACCAGAGTTTCCGGCGAAATCCACTGGTCCCAGGCGTCGCGCGGCGGTTTAATCGGAGAATCGGACAAACCACTAGTATGACGCGCCTTGGTGCGAGCGTCTCTGGATCAGTCCCTCATCGCCATCTACGAGCCCGCCGCTTGTTGGATCGTTGCCGGTTTTGACCGAACCGTCGGCCGGTCTGCTGTTCCTGCCCACGGTCCACCGGTCGGAGACAGCACCTTTGAGATTCCGAGTTGGCGCATTCGCGACAGCAAGGTTGTCCGCGGCAGCCCTAGTCTTTCCGCAGCTCCAGCGCGGCCCCCAACTCTCCAATTCGTCTTCTCCAGGGTGTCCGTGATGTGAACGCGCTGCATGTCCTCCAAAGTGCGAACCGGAGCCGGCGTGTCGGTCGGGATCGCGTCGCGTTCTGGAAGGCAGGACGACAGGCAAGAGCCCTTACTGAGCAAAACCGAACGTTCGATCACGTTCTGTAACTCACGAATGTTCCCAGGCCAGGAGTAACGGCAAAGGGCCTCCATAGCCTCGTCTGGAATTACCTCAATTGACTTATTCACGCGCTCTGCGCACCGTCGCACGAAATGTCGGACAAGAGCAGGAATATCGCCAGCTCTTTCGCGAAGAGCGGGAAGCGAAATGGGAAAGACATTCAAGCGGTAATATAGATCCGCCCGGAAGCGCTTTTCCCTCATCAGGTGAGACAGGCTCTGATTGGTCGCCGCGACGATCCGCACATCCACGCGAACGGTTCGCGAGCTTCCCAAACGCTCGAACTCCTCCTCCTGAATAACCCGCAAGAGTTTCGGCTGAAGCTCGAGCGGCAGTTCCCCGATCTCGTCCAGGAACAACGTTCCTCTGTGTGCCAGTTGAAAGCGACCCATCCTCTGTGAGACCGCGCCGGTGAACGCGCCGCGTTCGTGACCGAAAAGCTCGCTTTCGAGGAGTCCCGCGGGAATCGCGCCGCAGTTCACCGACACGAACGGTCCGCATGCGCGCCGGCTCCACTCGTGAACCGCGCGAGCGATGAGCTCCTTGCCCGTACCGGTTTCACCCAGAATCAGCACGGTGCTATCCACGGGCGCAACCTGCTTCACGTCTTCGAGGACAGCCTTGAATTGTGCGCTGTCACCAATTAATTCGCGATCTACAACACCGCCCATAAATTGCCCCTTAATGTTCCTCAGTAACTTCGCCCGGCAACCGCCTGTGCCGTTCAGGGCCGGCCGATTCAGATTCGATCAGGCCTGATGTCGCCATAGCGCATGCCTTATGCTAAAGGCGAATCACATGGGGCACAATTATATGGTTCTTTATGCCGGTCTGGATTTGCTGGGGACCTGAAGTTCATCGGACATCCTGACCAACTCCGCCAAAGACCGGGCTCCCATCTTCCGCATGATCTGGCCGCGGTGGACCGCGATAGTGATCTCGCTGGTACCGAGGTCGGCGGCTGTCTCCTTATTGGCGAAGCCCGCCACCACGAACGGAAGGACCTCTTTTTCACGCGCGGTGAGAAGCGAATAAAGCTTTCGAAGCTCAGAGACCTTCGACCGGGCGTGCCGTGCTTCCCGATCAACGGATAACGCGGCATCAATTGCCTTCAGCAAATCTTCGTTCCGGAATGGCTTCGGTAGAAATTCAATCGCCCCCGCTTTCATAGCACGCACCGAAGTGGGGATGTCGCCGTATCCGCTGATGAAAATCACCGGCGGCCCATTTTCGTTCGCTAATTCATTTTGCAGCTCCAGTCCGTTGACATCCGGAAGCTTCAGGTCCAGTATCAGGCAGCACGGGCGGTTAGGCTTATGGGCCGTGAGGAATTCCGAGGCTGATCCGAATGCGGCGACGTCCAGCCCCACCGACGCGATCAGGTCCGACAGCGCCTCACGCACACTGTCGTCGTCGTCCACCACGAAGACGATGGCGTCGTCGCATTTCATGTGTTTTTCATCCCACAGTTCGCATGTCATTGTGACCACCGTGCGACCCATTCACGGGGACTTCAGCGGCGCTCTCTGACTGTTCGATATCACCCTTGCCCGCAGTGGTGGGCAGCGTGAATTCAAACGTAGCGCCCCTTCCGTGGTTCGCGAGCGCACAAAGCTGCCCGCCATGCGCCTCGACAATGGAACGGCAGATGGCCAGCCCCATGCCCATGCCTTCGGACTTCGTGGTGTAGAAGGCGTCGAAGAGGCGATCCAGGTTCACCGAATCCAGACCGGGGCCTGAATCCCGCACCGATACGACCACATTGCCGGCCGGGTCCGCCATCGAGCCCACTTGAAGAGTGCGCTCGCCCTCTGATTTGCTCATGGCCTCGATGGCATTCACCATTAGGTTCAGAATGAGTTGCTGCAACTGGATGCGATCGCCGGCGACGGGTGGTAGCTCGTCGGCAAGCCGGATATCGAGCGCGACGTCTTTGGCGCGGACCTCGCTGCCAATCAGCGCTGCCACGTCAAGAATAGCCTCGTTTATGTTCAAAGGTTCGATTTTGGGCAGTGATTTCCGGAAGAAAGCACGGAGGCGCGCGACCACCCCGGCCGCGCGCTCGCCGTCCCGGGTGATGCGTGTAACAGTCTCAAAC
>Ga0335069_10001944_pt1 | contig 32509 bp, 29 predicted proteins | sample Lox_Sample_11_FD_206714 | JGI IMG/M metagenome (GOLD analysis project Ga0335069, IMG submission 206714) | Soil microbial communities from Loxahatchee National Wildlife Refuge, Florida, United States - Lox_Sample_1.1 | ecosystem: Environmental > Terrestrial > Soil > Wetlands | place: USA...
CCGCGAACACCTGTTGAAGGCAGGCATGATCGGGTCCTTACAACTTGAGAAATTGAGTGTCGCGGATAAGAAACCTTCTTTAATGGTTCCAATTTCGTCCATTGTTCAGGCGCCAGGCGGCAAGTATGGCGTATATGTCCTCGCACAAGACGACGCAGGAGAAGTTGCTCGCTTGCGCACGGTTGAGACCGGAGCTGTTCTAGGAACGGATATCACCGTCGTTACCGGCCTGGTATCCGGAGACAAAATCATCACCACGGGTGCCAATCTACTGAAGGATGGGCAGCGAGTGGAGGTCCTCCAGTGAGTTCGGAAAAGAAAACCACGAACCGAAACGTCGCGCGCTTCTTTACGCAAAATCGGCAGATCGCGTGGGTCGCCCTGCTCGTCACGCTTGTCTGGGGCGTGTTCGGCTACATGAACATGCCCAAACGGAAAGATCCAGACATCCCCGTTCGCATCGCGCTTGCCATCACGCCGTGGCCCGGTATCTCGGCAGACAAAGTCGAGCAGTTGGTCACACGCAAAGTTGAGCAGGCTGCAACCGGCAACAGCAAGGTAGATCGAGTGGAATCCACCACGATGGACAACATCTCTGTCGTGCAGGTCAGGTTGCTTGACAGCATCAAGAACACGCAACAGGAGTTTCAGGACATTGGGCAACGGCTGAATCAGGTTACTGACTTGCCGCCGGGAGCGGGACCGATCACCTGGATCAGCGATTTCGGTGACACCGCGGCTCTGATGCTGACGGTGGCAAGTCCCACCGTTCCGGATCTCGAAATCGAACTGGGCGCCCGCGGAGTGCGTGAAGCGATCGAAAAAGCACGTAGTGGCGATGGCAAGGGGCGTGCGACAGTTCTCTACTGCTATCCCTCATCGGTATCACCGGCGTTGATTGAGCGACCATTTCGAATTTTCGCTGCGCAGGCCGAGCGAGACGGCATTGCACGAGATATTCGTTCTTTGTCGGTGGGCAGTTGTTCCGGAATCGACTTCGCTACCAGCAAGTCGGATGAGGAACTACGAGCTTATGGAAAACAGTTCGTCGAAAAGAAGCTGCAAGAGTACGACTTCCATCCAGACTCATGGGGTCCAATCATCATTCGTGACCCTCAAACCACCAAGCAGCAGATCGCTGCGGTGGCGAGCGACCGGTACTCCTATCGGCAGCTCGATGATTACACCGATCTGATCAAACGCACGTTGCAACGGGTGCCGGAAGTTGCCAAGGTTCAGCGCGTTGGAGTTCTTCCAGAAGAGTTCTATCTGGAGTACTCAGACGCCAGGATGGCTGCGTTCAAGTTGCAGCCGACCAAACTCAAAGATGTGATGACGGCGCGCAATGTCACGGCGCCGGGCGGCATCGTACAAACGCAATCCAGAAATGTCCTGGTCGACGCCACCGCCGAATTCAAGAACACGAAGGAGATTGGCAACGTCCTGCTGGGAACCTCACCGACGGGAGTACCGGTCTATCTGCGCGACTTGGTTGACATATCGCGTGCCTATGAAACGCCCACGCGGTACTTGAACTTCATGACCTCGCGTGAGTCGAACGGAACGTGGCATCGCAACCGCGCCATCACCCTGGCCGTGCAAATGCGATCGGGAGAGCAGATTGGCAAGTTCGGCGAACAGGTGGACAAAGCGCTGGCCACCGTCCGGCCGACTCTGCCCCCCGACCTTATTATTGCTCGCACCTCGGATCAGCCGCGGCAAGTGCATGAATTAGTCAGCCTCTTGATGTCTAGTTTGTACGAAGCCATTGTGCTGGTTGTGGTTGTGGCCCTGGTCGGCTTCTGGGATTGGCGTGCGGCTGCGCTGATGGCTGCCTCGATCCCTCTTACGCTGGCGATGACCTTCGGCATTATTCACGTCCTCAACATCGACATCCAACAGGTTTCGATCGCAACCCTGATCATCGCTCTCGGCTTACTCGTCGATATGCCTGTTGTCGCTGGCGACGCCATCAAGCGCGAGATGGGCAGTGGCTCGCCGCGTGAACTTGCGTCATGGATTGGGCCGACGAAACTGGCAAAGGCAATCGTCTTTGCCACCATCACGAATATCGTCGCCTATCTTCCATTCCTGTTGTTGACCGGCGATACAGGCTTCTTCCTCTACAGCCTGCCGATGGTGATGACCTGCACCCTCGTCGCTTCCGTCATAGTTTCATTCACGTTCATACCGCTGATCGCTTACTACCTCATCAAACCTCCGAAAACCATGGAGAAACCCATGTCCGAGCGCCGCAACCACGGCTTCCCCGGACTTTACTACCGCCTGGGTGATTTTCTGCTCCGGCATCGATGGGCGACGTTCGCGTGCTCTTTGCTCGTTCTTGTATTGGGCGGCTTCTTGTTCACCAGGCTCAAGCCGCAATTCTTCCCTAAAGACCTCTCTTACCTTTCGTACGTGGACGTCTGGCTCCCACCGGACGCCCCGCTCGGCGCTACCGATACCGTTTGCCAACGGGCAGAAACGGTAATTCGTGAAGAGGCCGATCGGTTTGGCAAAGAACATCATGATGACCACGTTCTGAAGTCGCTCACCACCTTTGCCGGTGGCGGCGGTCCGCGATTCTGGTTCTCCGTAGATCCTGAGCGGCAGCAACTCAACTATGCACAGATCCTAGTGGAGGTCAGCGACAAGCACTTTACCAATCACTTCGTGGGACCTCTGCAGACAGCGCTAAGTCGGGAAGTTCCAGGCGCCCGGATTGACGTCCGACAACTCGAAACCGGCAAGCCTGTCGGCATTCCCGTTTCCATCCGAATTTCCGGCGCGGATTTCGATGTCCTGCACCGGCTTTCGGGAGAAATGCAAGCAATCCTGCGCTCGCAGCCCAATTCGAGTCGCGTGCGCGACGACTGGGGGGAACCTGCGATGAATGTTCGGCTGAAAGTGGACCCGGACCGCGCCAACCTCTCTGGGGTCACGAACCTGGATGTAGCGCTTTCGTCCACTGCGGCCATGAGCGGGTTGCCGGTTGCAACCTATAGGGAGCTGGACAAACAGATCCCCATCGCCGTTCGCTTGCGCATGGAAGAACGTGCCGGCCTTTCAGACATTCAGAACACCTACGTGTACTCGCAAACAAGCAATCAGCGCGTACCGTTGCGGCAGGTATCACAGGTCACCACTGAGATGGCGATACCGAAAATTAAGCGCCGCAACCAATTCCGAACCGTAACCGTCTCAGCATTCCCAGTTCCGGGCGTGCTGCCTTCCGAGGTGTTAACGCCACTGTTGCCGAAGATCAAGGAGTTCCAGAAGCAGCTTCCTCCGGGATATTTCCTCGAAATCGGAGGCGAGTACGACGAGCAGCAGAAGGGCTTCAAGGAACTCAGCGTGGTGATGGGGATTTCAGTCGTCATGATCTACATCGCCCTGGTCATGCAGTTCCGCAACGCAGTGAAGCCGTTTCTGGTCTTCGCCGCCATTCCATACGGCATGACCGGAGCCCTGGCGGGCTTGGTGATCATGGGTCAGCCATTCGGATTCATGGGGTTCCTGGGTGTTGCCAGCCTTGTAGGTGTGATCGTTAGTCACGTGATCGTCCTCTTCGACTTCATCGAGGAAGCACACGAGCGGGGAGAGCCTTTGCGCGAAGCGCTTCTCGATGCCGGTATTGTGCGACTGCGCCCGGTAATGATTACGGTCGGTGCAACCGTGCTCGGACTCGTCCCGCTCGCCATGCACGGCGGTCCCCTCTGGGAGCCGTTGTGCTATGCGCAGATCGGCGGTCTCACCATCGCCACCTTTGTGACGCTGCTGCTGGTGCCGGTGCTGTATTCGATCTTCGTGCTCGACCTAAAGCTCATTAAATGGGAGAAGGAAGAGCACCAGGCGGTTGTGACTGCGGAAGAATTGGCGATGGCGGCACAGGACTGAAAATGAAACTGATTCGTCAGAACGCGCGCTTGTTGGTATGGCTTGTCTGCGTCGCGATTCTGGTGTCGTCGGCACTCGGCCAGCAATCGTCGGGCAAGCGGAAACCTTTGCAGGTCAGCACTGATCGTCCGGTGGTCGCGCGGGTTCCACAAAGTGTGCTCGCCCAGATCAGCGGATCACTTAAGGAACTGGCCGCCAAGGTTTCGCCCGCGGTGGTCCAGATCGAGGTCAGCGGTCTTGGGCTCACAGAGGAGGCGGGAAGCAAGAACACGGCACTCGTGGTACGCCAACATGCCATTGGCTCGGGAGTAATCGTCGATCCCGATGGATACATCATCACGAATGCCCATGTGATCGAAGGCGCGCAGCGGGTTCGCGTCATTCTTTCTCCCCGGCCACGATCGTCTGATGGGCCGAGCGCCCTAATTCTGGAAGCACGAGTGATCGGAACGCATAAGGAAGCCGACCTCGCCTTGCTGAAGGTTGACGCCAGCAAGCTGCCTACGCTGCGTTTCAATCTCGAACGGGATCCGCAGCCGGGTGAACTTGTGTTCGCCATCGGCAGTCCCGAAGGTCTTCAAAACTCCGTAACCATGGGCGTGATCAGCTCGGTTTGGCGGCAACCCGATCCCGATAATCCTATGGCGTATCTGCAAACCGACGCTCCCATCAACCCCGGTAACAGCGGCGGGCCACTGGTAGATGTTAACGGTGCGCTCGTCGGAATTAACACCTTCATACTGAGCAACGGCGGAGGGAGCGAGGGACTAGGGTTTGCTATCCCCGCTCCCGTGGTGAATTTTGTCTACCAAAGCCTCAAAAAGTACGGCCACGTCGATCATGTTGAAATTGGTGCCGTGGCGCAAACCATCACTCCTGCCCTGGCGCAAGGCTTGGGCCTGCCGCAAGACTCGGGTGTAATGATCGCCGACGTCACACCTTATGGACCGGCAGACATGGCCGGCATCCAGGCGGAAGATGTGGTAACAACCGTCGACGATCGACCCATGCTGAACCTTCATCGATTTGTCGCGGCACTCTATCAGCACCCGCTCGACCACGTGTTGAAAGTTGACGTCTTGCGCGGCAGTGAGAAGCTGTCGTTCAACGTCGTCGCTGTCACCATCACCGACCACATAGACCAGTTAGCCAGTCGCGTAGACCCAGTGAAAAGCCATGTCGCACGACTGGCGATTCTGGGCATGGACTTCACCGAAGACCTCCGCTCGGCCCTACCGGTGGTGCGCATGGGCTCTGGCGTGATCGTGATTGGGCGCGCGCCTGGCTTCAACTCCATCAACACGGGCCTGCGCACGGGCGACCTGATTCACTCACTCAATCGCACTCCCATCGAATCCGTCGAGCAACTGAAGACAGCAGTAGCGAAGCTGAGGTCCGGGGATGCCGCCGTTCTGCAGATCGAGCGGCAGGGACAATTCCAATATCTCGCGTTCGAAATGGACTAAATAACCATGGCAATAAGAAGAGTGGCAATTAACACCGGAGGCGGTGACGCGCCCGGGCTGAACGCGGTGATTCACGGCGCCGTGTACGCTGCACGCGGTCTTGGCTGGCAGATCTTCGGTATTCGCGACGGCTACGATGGATTTCTCGAGCCCCAGAATTACCCTGGCGGCGGATTGATTGAACTTAGGCGTTCTACCGTGCGCGAAATCTCTCATCTTGGCGGCACGATTCTGGGAACAACCAATCGAGGCAATCCCTTCTGCCGCCCCACAAAACAGCCGGATGGGACCATTAAAGAAATTGATCGCTCCGACGAACTGATCGAGTGTTTTCGGAAGAACGAACTCGATGCACTGATTGCAGTTGGAGGAGATGGCAGTCTCAGCCTCGCTCACAAGTTGCAGAGCAAGGGCTTGCGTGTCGTCGGCGTCCCGAAAACGATCGACAACGATCTCGAGTCCACGATTCTCACTTTTGGTTTCAACACCGCCGTTTCTTTCGCGACCGAATGCATCGACCGACTCCACAGCACCGCGCTGGCGCATCAGCGAATCATCGTGGTGGAAGTGATGGGGCGCTATGTCGGATGGATCGCCCTCCACTCAGGGCTGGCGGCAAGGGCAGACGCAATTCTTATCCCCGAGATCCCGTACGACATCGAAAAAGTTGCAACGCACCTCACGCAAAAGCACCGGGAGGGCAAGCCGTATTCAATTGTTGTCGTAGCTGAGGGAGCGAAACCCGCAGGCGGGGAGGTAACCGTCAGGAGCCGGGAAGCGGGCAGGGCCGATCGGTTGGGCGGCATCGGCGAAACCGTTGCAGCACAGCTTCAGAAACTCGCCGGAAAAGAGAGCCGGTGTGTGGTTCTGGGACACTTGCTACGCGGCGGGTCGCCCAGTGCTATGGATCGCATCCTGGGAGTGACGTTTGGTGCTGCTGCTATTGACGCGCTATCGAAAGGCCTGCACGGAGTCATGGTGGCGCTCAATCCTCCCCGCATCGACTTCGTCCCTATCTGTGAAGCTATTGCCAAACTGAAGTTCGTCCCACTCGATAGCGAGTTCGTCCTGGTCTCGCGTGCGCTCGACATTTCCTTGGGAGATAAAGAGTAAAGCGCCTCCTCCTTTGTTCATCCATTAACAATCACCGGAGGATCAGCAGCCTGTGCCCGCGGCACGCAGCAAATCAAAGGCAGCGCAGTATGCGCTTTCCACTGCGTTGCCGCTGATTCCCAATTCCGCGGCAACTTCGTCGCGCGGCTCTTTTGCAATTCCGTGGATGATCAATACGAAACGACAGAGTACATCGAGCTGAGTCTGTATCCGTTCGGAGTTCGCGATCAGGGTGCGAAATTGCTCCACTGAAATTGGTGGGTGATTTGCGTGAAGGGCTGTTTTTTTCTCATATTCTGGAGCCAGTTCGGCGATCCGCTCCCGCTGGTTCTGCAACACGTTGCGAACGGTGGCACGCGCTGCCCACCGTACGAGCCATTCGTGAAAATCCGGACTTGGTGTTTGAGTAAGGCCGCCTGCATCGACTATGTTCGCGTCGGCGGCGCTGCTGTCTGCGGTCAGGAACCTCGTTAGCCAGTGCAGCACGTTGTGATAATCGCCGAATGTATTGCGGACATCGTCGGCGGTTGCATAATGATGCTTTCGAAAGACGTCTTCCACGAGTGTTGCGAGTTTCACTCTTTGCTCCTACAACCGTAACTCAAGGCGCCACCGTCAGCGTGACCCTGTTGCTGACGATATTCCCAGAAGTGGCAGTAATCGTGGTTACCTGCGTACTGCTGACCGAGTTGCCGATGGCCGTACCATTGCTGCCTATCTTCGCCACGTTCTGATCGGACGAATTCCAGGTCACGGCATCAGTGGCATCCACAGAAGTTCCGTCGTTGAGTATCGCGGTAGCGCTAAACCTTTGCGTCTCACCACCACGGATCGATGCCGAGCTCGGTGCGACAACGATGCTCTCCACACCGGTGAGAGTGATCATGACTGTGGTTGTGCCGGTCTTGTCCAAGTCCGACGCTGTAATCGTCGCCGTACCCGCAGCAACACCGTGGAGAAGCCCTGAGCTTGAGACGGACGCGACACTGCTGTCGGAGGAGGACCACGCTACCGCTGACGTTAGCTTCTTGGACGTTCCATCGTCGTATCCTCCTACGGCCGTTAATTGCACCGTCTTACCGACCTCCACAGAAGCGGTCGCCGGGCTGATGGCGACTGACGTAAGCTTTGCGTCAACCCAAAAGTCGCCGCAGGAGCAGAGAATGGTCGCCAGCACGCACAGTAGCACGCTCGGGACGATTTTGAGAATAGAGCCTGTACGGCGCAGCTCGCGATATGACATTCTTCGCGAACAATGGCCCGTGAAGTTGCTCATGATGCCGCACTCCTTCCGTGCAACACTCATTCGTGCACTTCATCTGCCATCTCGAACGCTTGTAACTTGCTGAATTGTCAGGCCTACCTTCCTTGCCCACCGTGAGAGCAGCCTGTCTGACGGCAGTGCTGCCGCCCTGAGGTCACAACATGGTCACCGCTTAGCTGGTCTACTGGTTGATTGGGCAGCAGTCGGCGCTGACGGATGAGTCTTGTTGATGACGGTCTTCGGAGGATCGCTCGTCGAAGGAGCCAATACCACCTCCGACGCCGAAATCGATGACGTTGGGGCTGGCGTGCAACTCACAGGCGTCTCGGGAAGTTCGCCCGGGCTCCGCGGCGGCTCAACGTGAGGAAAAAGGCCGGACGGGGAAACAACTGTGGGCCCTATCACCCGACAATTCGCGGTAGCACTCGTCGCCCCGGACGGGCTTGAATTCGTCTGGCAAAATGAGAGGACCGTAGCCAGCGATAAAGTGAAGATCAAGACTAAATGACGCCTGCAACTGCTCTTCATTCGGCACTCCAATACTGAACGATTGGAATGCAGTCCTGGTGCCAATTCAGAACCGGCATAAGTCTTTAGTTTGCGTGAGTCGCGGTTGAATCTTCCTGCCACTTCGCGGACAGTGCCGAACAAATGACAGCGCGATGGCTTTAGCTCATGCCTGCTGAGGCATGGTTTGGGATAGCTACCTCGTCGAGGTACCGCGCAACGGCAATCTCCAGGTTGAAGAACATTCCTGCGTGTCGCAGCATCTGTCCCAGCGGAGATCTTTGTACGATCGTCAAAACCCTGGGATTCATGCCAATGAGCCAGAGTTGAACACCATGTTCGCTCTGCCTCTTCGCAACGTGTGCGAACATTTTCAGCGCCGTGTACTCCATGTCGAGAACTCCACTGGCGTCTACCGCGATAACCTTCGGTTGCGCTTCCCTGACCAGCGGCTCAATCTTGTGTGCGATGTGTGCCGCGTTAGCAAAGAAAATCGGCCCTTCCGGCCTCAGCAACAGCAACCCGGGAAAACTCTCATCCTCCGGGTGTTCCGCCGACTCCGGCCGGAATACATTCGTACCCGGCTTGCGCCGCAAGACATATACGGGAGGATTGGCTACCTGGTGTGCCAGTGTCACCAAGGAGACGATGATCGCGACGAGGATTCCCGTCATCGTGCCAAGGAGCACGACACCTGCGAACGCCGCAACTGCCCACGAAAATTCGGTCCAACGAATACCAAGAATGTCACGGAACTCGATCGGCTTGATCAGCCCGAAGGAATAAACAATCACCAGCGCTGCTAGCGCAGATTGCGGCAACATCGCCACGAGTGGCGCGAGGAAGAACATGGTCACCAGTGTCATCGCCGCGGTTACGACCTCCGCTAATTGCGTGTGAGCGCCCGCGCGGACATTCACGGCCGTTTGCGTGGTGCCGCCGCCGCCCGGCATCGCACCGACCAGCGCGCCTCCTACGTTGGCGAGACCTGTCGCCAGTAGCTCTCGATCCGACCGCGGAGTGGGGTCCTCTTTTCGTGCAAAGGCTCGGCCAGCTGCCACCGTCTCCGTGAAACTCATTAGTGCGATCCCTAATGCGCCGGGCCATAACACGCTGATCAACGAAAGGTCTGGTCTCATGATCGAAGGCATTCCTGCCGGAATGTGACCGACCAATTCGATGCCTCGTTGTTGAAGATGGAAAAAGCTTCCTGCCCCGATTGCTGCCGTTATTGCCACAAGCGGCGCCGGCACTTTAGGCAGGAAATGCTCGAGTGTTAGCAGCAGCACGACTACCAGGAGGCCGATACCCAGCGTTGCTAACGAAGTTCTCGGAAGACTGTGCACCGTCGCGACAACGTTCTGGACAAATGTCCCTCTTGCAAAGTGGATGCCGAGGAGCTTCGGGATCTGGTCGACTATGATGACCACCCCGATTCCGGCTTTGAAACCGACGAGTACAGGCTCGGAGATAAAGTTGGCCACGAATCCCAGTCGTAACAGCCAAGCCAGCAGAAGTGCTGCTCCCATCAGCAGCGTCAACGTCGCTAATGCCTGAAGGACGGCTGTCGGCTCGCCACTTGGCACCACCTGGCGCAACTGAGCCGCGGTCAGGATCGCCAACGTTGTGCTCGTGCTCACGCTGAGCACGCGTGATGTCCCCAGCACCGCGTAGATCAACATCGGCACCAACGCCGTATAGAGACCTACCTGCACCGGTAGCCCGGCCATCATGGCATACGCCATCGCCTTGGGAATGATGACTGCGCCAGTGGTCAGCCCCGCGACGATGTCCAGCCGCAGGCGATCTCGACGGTACGAGACCAGCCACTCTGGCCAGGGACGAAAACACGTACGCGTCGACATGCTTACCAGCGCTGCGGAATCATTCGGTGATTTTGCTTCGGCTCTACGTATCCCTTCGCCTTCTGTCGCGACGGAAGCTTGGGAGACGTATAGGGAACTTCTTCGTAAGGGATGCTGCTGAGCACGTGCGCAGTGCAGTTCAGGCGAGCACGCTTTTTGTCATCGGACGGAACGATGTACCAGGGCGACCCGGGTGTGTCTGTTGCCGCGAGCATTGCGTCTCGGGCGCGCGAGTAGTCGTACCAACGGTGGTGTGATTCCAGATCCATGGGACTCAGCTTCCACCGCTTGGAGGGATCTTTGATACGCTCGAGGAAGCGCCGGTGCTGTTCCTTCTTGGATACTTCCAGCCAGTACTTCAGCAGGATAATGCCCTGGCTGACCAGGAAGCCCTCGAAGGCCGGGCAGTCTCTGAGAAATTGCCGGTGCTCTTCCTCTGTACAGAAGCCCATTACGTACTCAACACCAGCGCGGTTGTACCAACTCCGGTCGAAAATGACGATCTCGCCCCCGGCGGGCAGCTTTTCGATGTAACGTTGAGCGTGAAGTTGCGTCTTCTGCCGTTCCGTGGGCGCGGGAAGCGCAACCACGCGAAAAACCCGCGGGCTCACCCGCTCCATGATGCGCTTAATGATTCCGCCTTTTCCTGCAGCATCTCGCCCTTCGAAAAGAATGACCACCCGGGCATTCGTCGCCTTTACCCACTCCTGCAGTTTCACTAGCTCAACTTGTAGCTTGAACATTTCGGCCTCGTACTCTTTCTTGCCGAACTTCGGTTGAGCGGCCGCATTGTCGCGGCCCAGCCAGAGGTCTTTTTTCTTTTCCTTCTTCGATTTCTTGCTCATCGTTTCTACCTTGTTCCCTGCTAACACTCATTGAAACGAGGTCGATCGCTGCAACGACCTGGTTACCCATTGACCGCCGTCGTAACGGTCCTGCACCGTTCGGCCAGTCGATTGTGACTCTCGTATTCGTCGCGGATGGCAGCAACTACGTCAGCCCGTGCGTCAGACGGGAGACTCTCCAGGCACTTCAAGCAGACGTCGAACGACAACTCTTCGTGCGGGTGCTTAATACACATGAGTTTCATTGCCTTAAACCTCCATTTCCACTTTGGGCCCTGGTCATTCAGAGCATTGTCCGACGAAGCGCCCTGTGCGACGACCCCAGATCGGGAGGAATCGCACCCTCATGCGAGGCGAATAACAGGGGTCTTTAGAGTCAGGAGATTCAATCAACGAAAGGACTGGCGCTGTGCTTCTCCGAGGCGTGAGGGCGATTCTCGGCGAAGGTAGACGCGTCTGCCAACCCCATCACTTGCGGTCCCGTGACTTTCCGCCTCTCAAGGCCCGATTCGCCCATTCCCATTCGGGAAGCCAATTCCTTCCGCATCTTCCTTCGCATTGGAATTCCGACATTCTTCCGCCGCATTGTGGACAGACGAGGTTAAGAATCGACGAGATGATGCGAACGTTCAGTTCGCTGGGGGATGCGCTAAAGGAGCTCATGATCGCTGTCCTCTTCCAGAAATCCGCGAGCGGCAGCACACGGAGGCGCGACGACGGAAGATGCCGCGATAGGTTTGTGCGCTCTTAACGCTCCGAACTGGTTGGCTGCGGAGTCCGTTCGTGCCCATTTTGCTGCCACTCGCTTCCAGCTGGGACTCAGCAATCTTGCTGCCACGGTGCTTCGACACAAAAGTCAACAAAAACAAAGCTGTTTTGACGTTCGCAATTTTCTTTGCCACTGGACATCCTGACAGAAGTTCGGCATCTGCCCGCATTTGGGCGCAGTTTAGTCAGTTCTCCCATTTATCCGAGAGCGCAGCTCATGTAAAGGCATGAAATATAAGGCGACTTGGCACCATGCGACTTGGCATCGTGATTGCGAGCTAACAGATCGGAAGGAGTACATCATGTGGAAGCTGGTAGCCGTAATCGCTCTTTGCTTCGCCTCGTTGTCGGGCTTTTGCCAGTCCCCGTCTAAATATCAGGTCGCCACCATTCTCGAGATCAAGGCCCATCAGAACCCGGAGGCTCCTGCTTCGGATGTCCCCAGCTATGACGTCACTGCCAAAGTCGGTGACACGATTTACGTAGTTCTATATACACCGCAGCCGGGAGAAATCGGAGCGAAGTACGTTGCCGGGCGCGATCTATTGGTGCAGGTCGGCAAAGACACCATCACTTATAACGACATATTGGGCCGATCTTATGAAGTACCGATAAAGAGTCAGAAACCTGCTCCTGGTGCCAAAACAGAGGCCTCTCGATAATTTGAGGTACGTACTGGGGCTGCAAACGCCCGTCACTCATTCCGGAGAAAAGATATTTGTTGTTGAGGGCCGGATTCGCTGTCCGTGGTTGATAACGAATATCTGCGTTTCCAACGCGACGGAGCTGCGTCCGCCCAAGTGAGCCTGGCTTCCATCGAAAAGATCTCGCTCGGTGAGCAAGACAAGCAGGTGGGCGGCGTGCCCATGACGTTGGGCAAGGCGGCGGTCCCGTTTGGAGGAGGACGCGTAGTGAGCCTCTTGTCGCACAAGAAATACGATACCCTCGGCCTTGAATATCGCGACAGCAAAGGTGGCTTTCACGGCGTCATTTTCCGCTTGTCTAAAGGACAAGGCCAGGAGTTCAGAAGGGCCCTTATCGCGCACGGCGCACACTCGGCTCCATCGGAGGATCCGGAACGCGTGCAAGGCACGCGCGAGGAGCCCCTTCCAGGCGACAAATGGAGCATACAAGTAGACACGATCGATCCCGGCGGCACAGCCCTTGATCCGTGTTTCTCATATGCGATTTACGAAGACCAGCTCTTGCAGTGACGATCCAATTTGAATGTTTGAACGCGCGCTCCAGAGGTGCGCAATTAGCGTTGGCAGCTCCGCCTGAAATCGCGGGAACGGGCACCTTCATCTTGCGGCAGACCTGGCGGTCGCGACGGCCAGCTGCCTTCCCCTGTTCTATTTCGTGAATGTGACCGGCGCATTGTCGTACGGAGTAATGGTGATCGTCAGCGTCTTTCGTTGCTCGAACTGTTCCCTGGTGATGGGAAAGCTGAACACTACCGTGCCAGTCTCGTGCTCGCCGGGTGCCAGCTTTTGGTCAAACTTGAGCACTTGCGTGCCCGACGCCCCCAGGGCAGGGAAGGCCTGGAAGTAGCGTTCGCTGTCAACTGCCGGCGCCGCGTCGTCGCTCCACTCTCCCTGTTCAGTTTTCACCTTCGCCGAAATGCTCTGGATGTACCACCGCTTCGGCGTCGAGTTGGAGACGTCGAGTTGAACCGCGGTCATCACCGTGTTGTCCTGCATGGCGACAGAGGTAATGGAGTTAATTCCACCTGCTGCGACCGGCTTGGCGCGATATGTGTACGCGAGGATGACGCCGCCGATGGCCACTATGGCCAGCCCGATCAGGACGATACCGATCGGCGGCAGGGTCCACTTGGCGCGGTCGAATTCCTCAGTCATGGGCACGTGGGCGGGGTCGAGCGGTGCAGGTGCCTTCTTTGCCACTGGTGCAGTGGATTGCGGTTGCGCAACGGGAGGGGGAGTTACCGGCGGAACTTCGGGCGCGTTGTCGGGCATCGCGATCTCCTGTGCCGACATTTATACGCGCAGAACGGCTCGCGCGCGAGTCGAGCTACTCAGGATGAGATGCATTCGCGCCGGTGCCTACCCGTTGATCGTTGAATGAAAGAAATTTGAAGGGAATCAGAGCTCAGGGGATAGAAAGAGAACTACTGAAAACTGTCTACCAAAAAAGGTAAAGGCTGTGACTTTGGTTATGCTCCATCCGCCCGCTCCTGCGAGGGAGTTGACGACTTGGACGCACGCACCGTCACAGCCCTTGATGCGACCACTGCTTTCGCAGTTCCTGACCCCGGCGGATTTCTCGCAAAACCGTCGGTTTTTTCGGGTCCGGAAGCTCTGCCGGTCACCCGGCCTGGCTAGTCACCCAGTCTACTTCGGGTCAGCAACGTTTTAATTTCGCTGTCCCTTTCGACCGTCGACAGTGGCGATACTAAACGCGTATTCAGGAATGTCAATAACCAAGAATTGTGCAATCACACTTTTTTCGAAGTGTGATGAACACAGCCGTAATTTATTGAAATTTAACGATTGCGATCCAGAGCTGTTGAATTTCGGCCTCTTTCTGCACACAAATTTGCACAGGCAAGAAACTTAAACCGCACCAAATGAATCTCTTGACCTTGCACAGGTACTTGCTTCATTGTGTGCATAGGAAGATTGATGTCTCGTTTTGTTGCCTACGTTGATGGTGGATGTCATGGTAGCCCGGGGCAATCCGGGATTGGCGTCGTAATCGAAAAACCCGGCGGCGAAAAGGTCCGCATCGCCCGCTGGATCGGCCACCAGGACAACAATGTCGCCGAATACGTAGCTCTCCTCGAGGCCCTGCAGCACGCCCTCAAGCACGAAGCCAAGTCTCTGCACGTCTTTTCCGATTCTGAACTAGTCGTAAAGCAAATGAAAGGCGAATATCAGTGCCGCTCCCCGCGCCTCTATTCGCTGAACTGGACCTGCCGTAAGTTGGCCCGCTACTTGGAGTTCCGGATCGCCCACATCCCCCGGGAAGACAACGAAGAGGCGAATGGGCTGGCGTACCACGCCATCACGAATAGGGTGGTGGGATAAGGTGGAAGAACCGCTAGGCTCTTGTTGGTTTTGCCAGCAATTTCCAAACTGTTCTTGAGATTCGGGTACAAAGCAGCAATAACCAAAACAGCCAAACGATTGCCGACAGGAGGCATGGGGCTGCGGCCATCTCACGAGTAGCTGGAAGAATCAGCAGCGAGGCAGAGCAGATAGCAAACCCTGTGATCCAATTCGAGGGCTCAATCCACGGCCGTTTCGACCCAACTAGAGGGTGTCCTGCGACCACCACATCACTTTTACTTTGGCTTTTGAAGAACCTCCAGTCACTCTTCAACTGCCAAGTCAGCAACGGGATCGCAATCGCAAGCTGAATTAACCCAAACCGCAGCCCGCGTTTCCAGTTCATGGAAGTAAAGACACCGCAATCGATGGTCTAGCTCCCTAATCCACCCCCACCGTCTTACTCCGCCGTTCCACCAGGATCGTGTCCCGCCACTTGCCGCCCTGTTTGCCGATCTTGTCCCGCAGACCGACCTGCCGAAATCCGGCTGCTTCCACCAGTTTCAGGCTGGCGATGTTGTCGGCCATGATGGAGCCTTGCAGAGTCCAGATCCCAAAGCGTTCCGATTCCCTGATGGCGGCGCTGATTAAAGCCGAACCCACGCCCTTCGCCCTTGCCCAGGCTGCGACATAAATGCTCAACTCGGCGACTCCGGCGTAGGCACTACGGCGCGAGCGGCGGCTGAGCGCGGCCCACCCGGCAATCTGGCCTTCGTGGCGCGCCACCAGCCGGCAGAAGGGTAGATGCTCGCGGTCGAACACCTCCCAACTTGGAGGCAGCGTCTCAAACGTTGCGACTCCTGTGGCGATTCCTTCCAGGAAGATCGCCGAAACATCGGGCCAATCTTCCGAAACCATGTTCTCAATCGTGACAGACGACCGTGCTACAGCATGAGCTGACATACCAGTTGATGATACCGGGGCCGCCGTGGCCTGGATAGGACCGACAACACCTCCGCTTGTGCGCGCGTCGGCAATTTTCTGTGCTGCACCGCGGTCACGTTCGGCGCCGGCAGCGTCGCCTAACTTCGCGTAGAGCTCAGCACGTTCCACGTAGGTCTGTCCGAAATTCGGATCCAGCGCGATGGCCCGGTCAAAGCTGGCGAGTGCATCCCGCAACTTATCAGCCGCCAGACAGGCATGCGCCCGACGACGATGGAACGTCGGATCGTTCGGGTGCAGAGCAATCGCCTTATCGAAATCGCCGATGGCTTCATGGAACTTCGGCCGCGGCTTGTGCCGCATCAGCAAGTCGGCACGATTCATGTACGGAATTGGATCATCCGGCGCATGCTCAATCGCCTTGCCGAAATCGCGGAACGCTGCCTCGTGCTCGCCGACTTCAGAGTGTGCAAGTCCACGATTGTTGTACGCAACCCCATCCCGCGGGTTCGCCGCCAGATGTTCATTCAGCGTTTCGATCGCCGACTTGTACTCTTCCATCTCATCGAACAGCAGAACGCGAAGCGATTTTGCCAGCAGCCAGTCTTCAGTTGTCATGGTGGTCATGGTTACCATCCAGATCTCGCCCGAAATGGCTTCGGGCGGTGGGGCTATAATTGTAACCGTGGAGAAGGAAGTTCGCGTCTTTCGCAGTCACCAGGAAGCCGATCGGGCCGACGTGGAGCGCGACATGTCGCTCACGCCCGAAGAACGCGTGAATATCACCATCGAGCTGTTTAATCAACGCCACCCAGATGCCGCTTCTCAGCGACTTGCGCGAGTTTATCGCGTTACTAAACTCGAACGCAGTTGAATACCTGATAGTCGGGGCGCACGCCGTCTCATTCCACGGCTATCCGCGTTATACCGGCGATCTTGACCTCTTCGTCCGGCCAACTCCTGAAAATGCAGATCGACTCTTGCGAGTGCTTTCGGAATTTGGTTTTGAAAGTCTGAAGGTCACAAAAGAAGATCTGCAAACCCCAGACTTCGTGCTTCAACTCGGAAGAAGTCCTGTCCGGATTGACATTCTCACCGCCATCTCGGCAGTGACTTTTGAGGAAGCGTGGGCCTGTCGTCGCGATGCGCCGATAGATGGACTCGAAACCCACTACATTGGACGTGACGAATTAATCCGCAATAAAGAAGCGACCGGACGGGCTCGTGATCTGGGCGATGCGGACGAACTTAGAAAACGTAGATAGAGACTGGACAGAATGCTCACCACCCGTGCTTGATCGCCTTGGCGAACTTCTCCGCCGGCAGCGTATTCAGCACATCATCCCTCGTCAGCCACGCGCGTCTAGCCTGCAGCACGCCGTACTTGATCATTTGCATATGCGAAGTGTGGTGCGAGTCGGTGTTGATCACGATTTTCACGCCGCGCTGCTTCGCCAGTCGTAGATGCTGATCGTTAAGGTCGAGCCGATCCGGGTACGCGTTGTGCTCCATCGCAACCTTGTGCTTCGCGGCGGCTTTCAAAATGGCGTCCATGTCGAGCTTGTAGGCGTCGCGTCGGAGCAGCAGGCGGCCCGTTGGATGCCCGATCAGGCAGGTATTCGGGTTCTCGATCGCCTTCAGGATCCGTTCCGTCATCTGCGCCGGTTCCTGGTTGAAGTGCGAGTGCACGCTGGCGATCACGATGTCCATCTGCGCCAGCACTTCGTCCGATAGATCGAGGCCGCCTTCCGCGAGAATATCGACCTCCGCTCCGGCAAAGATCTTGATTCCCTCTACCTTCTTATTCGCCTCGCGAATCCTTGCAATGTGCAGCAGCGCGCGCTCATCGGTCAACCCATTCGCCATGGCAAGATTCTTCGTGTGATCCGTGATCGCCATGTACTTGTACCCGCGATCCCGCGCCGCCGTCGCCATCTCCTCGATCGTGCATTTGCCGTCCGTTTCCACCGTATGCATGTGCACGTCACCCCGGATGTCTTCGAGCGTAAGGAGCGATGGAACTTCGCCCTTCTCCGCGACTTCGATTTCCCCGCAGTTCTCCCGCATCTCCGGGGGAATGTACGCTAGCTTCAACTTCTTGTAGATCTCTTCTTCCGTCTTGCTGGCCACGATCTTGCCCGCCGACCCATCCTCTTTCAGTTCCGCCAACCCGTATTCGTTCAGCGTGTACCCCATGCGAATGGCTCTCTGCCGCAGGTTCACGTTATGCGTCTTCGATCCCGTGAAGTACTGCATCGCAGCGCCAAAGGAATCCCTCGGCAGCAAACGAACATCAACTTGCAATCCATTCCTCAACCGGAAGCTGACTTTGTTCTCCCCCTTCGCGATCACGTCCAGGATTCCCGGAAACGTCAGCACATGATCGGCGAGTGTCGAGCGCTCCGCATCGTTCTCGCACGCCGTTCCTGTAATCAAAATGTCGAGATCACCAACCGTCTCACGTCCACGCCGCAGCGACCCAGCAGGCGTGATCTTCTCCACACCTTTTTGCCCCTTCACATGCTCGATCAACTTCTGCGCCGTCTCATCTGCGTCGTTGATGAGATAACGCCCCGAAATGCTCCGGTACGTCTCGATCGACTTCAGAATCTTCTGTTCGCTCTTCTCGCTTAGCCGAGGCAGTTCGCGCAGCTTTCCCTCTTTTGCCAGTTTCTCGACGCCATCAACATCGGCCACCTGAAACGCGCTCCAGATCAACTGAATCGTCTTGGGCCCCAGCCCTGAAATCTTCAACAGCTCCAGCATCGAAGGCCGATATTTCGCGATTAGCTCTTCATGAACCGGAATCTTGCCCGTCTTGAACAGCTCCAGCAGGTTCCCCTGCATGCCCTTCCCAATGCCAGGAATCTCCAGCAACTTCTTCGGCTCGCTGATCAGGTTGGCTATCTGCTCCGTATACCCGTCGATAGCTTCGGCAGCGTTGCGGTACGAGCGAATGCGGAACGAGTCCTGCGCATCGATCTCCATCAGATCGGCTGTTTCATACAGCAGTGTCGCAATGCTCTTGTTATCCATCGTCTACTTCGTTCCCATCAGGTCCATAAGCGAAACGACCTCAGCTTCGATGGCGGCGTGCAAACTCGGCTCCAGTACCGGAGCGAAACGCGATGTGTGCGGGCCGGGAACGGGCACACCGGTCTTCTGCGCCTCGGCCAGTTTTTCTGGATCGATGGCTCCAATGCGCAGCATCACCGTCTTCACACCCGCTTCGTGATACCGCGCGAAGTCTTCCGAAGAGAATTCTGCCGGCACCGGCTTCACCTTATCCTTGCCCATTGCCGCCGAAAGGACGCTTCCCAGGTGATTCGTAAGTTCCGGATCGTTATACGATGCCGGAGTCGATTCATACACCCTCACTGTGGGCTCGCGCGGAGCCCCGGCGGCCAGCGCCTCGGCCTTGGCGATGCGTTCGATTGCGGCCAGCACCTGCTTGCGAATTTCGGGCTTGAAGGTGCGCACCGTCAGTTGCAAATGCGCCTGGTCGGGAATGATGTTGTTCTTCGTGCCCGCCTGGAAGAAGCCCACCGTGACAACCGCGTGCTCACCCGGCATGACTTCTCGTGAGACGATAGTTTGCCACGCCAGCACCGCGCGGGATGCCATCACAATGGGGTCGATGGCGATGTGGGGCTTCGAGCCGTGCGCCCCACGCCCAAAGAAGACGACATCAACCGAATCGGCGGCCGTTTGCGTGAACCCGGGCGTGAATCCAACTTCGCCCGCGGGCAACACGTCCGTGTCATGCACGGCGAGGGCATAGTCGGGCTTCGGAAAACGGGTGAATAGCCCATCCTTCAACATCGCCGCTGCGCCCTGGATCACCTCTTCCGCCGGTTGACCGATCAGCATTAGCGTGCCATGCCACCGCTGGCGGTTCTGCGCCATGACCGCGGCGGTTCCGGTGAGGGCAGCCATGTGCAGATCGTGCCCACAGGCATGCATCACCGGCACTTCCACTCCGGCATCGTTATGCGTCTTCACTTTGCTCGCATAGGCAAGCCCGGTCTGCTCTTCGATGGGCAGCGCATCCAGTTCCGTGCGCAACATAATCACCGGCCCGGCCCCATTCTTCATGAGCGCAACTACGCCAGTCCCGCCCACTCCTGCCGTTACTTCGTAGCCCAGAGCCCGCAGACGGTCCGCCACTTTGGCAGCCGTTTGTGTCTCATGCAGCGAGAGCTCCGGATTGGCGTGCAGATCGCGGTAAAGCGCCTCGGCGTCGGGCATGACTTTGTCGACATCGGGAGTCGTTGCTGGCCCGGCAGCCACGGCAGACAGCGATGTCAGGAGTAAAAAGAAGACCGGCAGTCGGTGGAAGGTCATGTGTTGTCCTTTGTCGTACGCGAATTCTAAACGAACGTCGCCCGCCTTTTCCGGCCAAAACAAAACCCAGCCATGGCGGCTGGGTCCTGAAACATTCGGGGAACTAATTAGGCAGATATTTTATTGACGTTTGCCGCCTGGGGACCCTTCTGTCCCTCGACGATTTCAAACTCGACATCATCGCCCTCCGCGAGGCTTTTGTAGCCTTCGCTGGTGATGCCGGAGTAGTGAACAAATACATCAGGCCCGTCGTCCCGCCCGATGAAACCGTACCCCTTGGCGTTATTGAACCACTTGACCTTGCCTTTGATTCGCGACACGTACCTTCCTTTCGTACACCGCGCCTTGCCCACCCTTTCAGGCGGCGCTGGGTTTCCCTCGCACAGCGATAATAACGCCAGGGTTATACCCGGTACAATTGGAAAGAGGGCCCGGACAACTCGTGACGTACAACTCTGTAAGAGGACTGCTTCGTGTTTATTCTGCGCGCTGCAGATAATGTTGTCAAGTTGGTAAACCGTTGAAAATGCTCTACGGAGTGCGTTTTTGGCTATGAACTGCCTGGTTCAGCCAGAGAACGGAAGCAATGGTTTTCGCGTCGCGTACTTGCCCGCTCATCACCAGCCGTAACGCCTGTGACAATGTGAAAAATCGCTTCACGATGAATTCGTCGTCCTCCGGCTGCGCCTCCCCGGGAGTGAGGTCCTCCGCCAGGTAAACCGCCATCGTCTCATCCAGGAACCCCGGACTCACGTAGAAGAACAGCACCCGCTTCCACCGCCCTGCGGTGTAGCCGGTTTCCTCCAGCAACTCACGTTTGGCCGCGGGCAACTCATCCTCCCCCTCATCAATCCGGCCCGCCGGCAACTCCCAGATATAGTCGTTCACTGTGTACCGGTATTGCCGCACCAGCAGGACGCGTGGCTCGTCTTTCATCCGCATCGGCTTCTTTCCGCGCGCCAGCAGGCTGGTGCCTTCCACCCCCATCATGACCACCGACCCCGAGTGCCGCACAATATCGCGCCGAACTTTCACCCCGCTGGGTTCTCGCACCTGGTCAGACGTGATAGAGAAAACGGGCCCGCGATAAGCGACCTTGGAGGAGAGAATCTTGACTGGCTTTTTCTGGGAGGATTTTCGCTGCCTCGGCATCCGGACAATATAACAACCCCACGCATGTGACGCATCCAGTTTTGTGTCCAGCCCGATGACTGATATTCTGCGCGGCGATGGCACAGTTCATCTCGGTGGCGATTGTCGGTCCGGGCAGCCTCGGAACCGCGCTCGCGAGGGCTTTGCACGCAAGCGGAGCGCAAGTCGGTCAGATCGTGTACCGCGACGCGAAAGCGGCAAGAAGGGCCAGCTCGCTCGCGAATGCCATTGGCGCTAGCGTCGCCTGTTTCGCTGACGCGGAATTCTCAGGGAAATTGGTGTGGCTGTGCGTAGGCGATTCGGCGATTGCCGCTACGGCTTTGAGCATGGCTAATCGACGAGACTGGAAGGGCGCCATCGTCTTTCACTCCAGCGGCGCACTCACCAGCGACCAACTCGCGCCGTTGCGCGATGCTGGTGCCGCTGTCGCCTCCGTTCATCCCATGATGACCTTCGTAAAAACTGCCGCACCCTCGATGCGCGGCGTCACCTTTGCTCTCGAAGGCGATGGCTCTGCAATTCGCCTTGCGCGCCGCCTGGTCAAGGCCCTTGGCGGAGAAAGCATCGTAATCGCGAACCACGACAAGCCGCTTTACCACGCCCTGGGCGCGTTCGTTTCTCCTCTCATCATTGCGCAGATGGCCGCCACCGAGCGCATTGGTCGCCAACTGGGTCTGAGCCCATCTCGCGTTCGCCGCACCATTGCTCCCATCCTGCGCCAGTCGATCGAAAACTACCTCCAGCACGGCCCAGCAGCCGCATTCAGCGGACCCATCGTCCGCGGCGATGTCGAAACGATCAAGCGAAACTTGCGCGCACTGAAGCGAGTGCCGGGAACCAGAGAAGTCTATCGAGTTCTGGCAAAAATTGCGTTACAGGATTTACCGTCCAAGGACGCGAAAGGCGTGAAGAAGATTATTGAAGAGCGGGGATCCCGGAGCGCACGACAACGAAAACCGAAAACTAACCACTAACCACTATTTACTTCGAAAACAAGTGCCCCATCTTCTCTTTCTTCGTCTTCAGGTAGAACTCCGAATGTTCCGACACATTCGGCTCGCACGGCACCCGTTCCACCACCTTAACTCCAGCGCTCTCCAGGGCTGCGACCTTGTCCGGATTGTTGGATAGCAACTTTATTTCGGTTACGTCCAGCGCCTTCAAGACTTCACCCGGCAATGCGTACTCGCGCAGGTCCGAAGCGAAGCCCAATCGCTCGTTGGCTTCAATCGTGTCGAGTCCCGCGTCCTGCAGCTCGTAAGCCTGCAGCTTGGCCATCAGCCCGATCCCGCGTCCCTCCTGCTGCTCATATAAAAGGATGCCCGCTCCTGCCTCCGCAATCAGCGACAGCGCCATCTCCAGTTGCGCGCGGCAATCGCAGCGCAACGATCCGAATACGTCGCCCGTCAGGCACTGCGAATGAACGCGAACCAGCGGGGGCGCGGAATGGATGTCTCCCATCACCAGCGCAACGGCAGTCTCTTTGCGACGTTCGCCGCTGGAATCGAAATGGCCCTCGAACCCAAAAATGCGGAAATGTCCCCACCGGGTGGGGAAATCGGCCTCTGCGACCTTCTGAACAACTTTCGACGGAGTCACCCTTCGATTATATGCGTTGCCCCGGGCACTCACATCCGTCCTTCTAGGCAAACTTCTTCACAGTTATTGCAAACCGCATCAACGAAACGGCGCCCCTTTGCGCACGACAACTTGTTTACAAACAAACTTTCCGCGAACCATGGACACTCGCCCAAACCCCGTGTAACGTGCTCCCACCAAGTACCGCTCCTGGGGATGGCTTTCACCAAAAAGGGTCCGCAAGCAGGCACAACCACGACCTCTGTCGAGAGCCATTTCCGCGACCGGTGAGGAGGATGGAAGTATGAATTATGTCACTCGCAATGTCCTGGCGATAACAGGGGCATGTACCTTTGCGATCGCTGCCTACTCGTCGAATAACTCTGCCAGCGTCACTTCCGCCGATCGCGACGCCGCGCAACGGGCCAAGTCCGCACATCACGCCATGCCCGCCGATACTGAGGCCGGCAGAGCCCTTCGCCGTTCCGGTTCTCCCCGCTCTCGCGACGCCGCTCCCGCGGCTCCGTCGCCGTTCACCGTAAAAGTGCGCTATCCCGGCGACCTCGTGTACAACGGCGGCAACGTCATCGACTCAGCCGAATCGCACCCCATTTACATGCGGCCCAATGGCGTGTGCCCTGTAGCCACCTGCTGGGGAGATCCTCAAGCTTTCCTCCGCGATCTCGGCAAGAGCGACCGCATCCACACCGTCGATGAATACGTCGGACTCCACGGCGACAATCGTTACACGCTCGGCAAAAGCGCCAACTACGACTTCACGCCGCAGAGCACCCCGTTTACCGACAACGATATCGTTGCCATCGTGCACGCGGTTGCCGTAGCCTCTGGAGAAACCGGCTACGGCCACATCTACCACGTGTTCCTGCCGACGGGCATCGACGAATGCTTCGACTCGACGTTCACGCAATGCTATTCGCCGGACAATCCCGGCTCCTTCGTGTTCTGCGCCTACCATGGTTACGCTGACTTCGATGACATCGGACACGTCATCTATTCGGTGGAGCCCTATCAGAATGTCCCCGGCTGTCGCGAGCCCCTCGGCTCGCCCAATGGACGCCTCATCGACTCCACCAACGACACGTTGTCCCACGAGCTGATTGAGGCGATCACCGATCCCGACCTCGATGCCTGGTGGAACAGTCAGGGCTTCGGCATGTACGGCGAGGAAGTTGCCGACGAATGCATTTTCGAGTACCCCACTAACTTCAAGGTTGGCGGCAGGACGTGGACCGCTCAGTTGGAATACTCCAACCATGAACATGCCTGCGTTGCCGCACCCTGATGTGGAACCGAACGGAAAGCGGATGAAATAACTTTCAGCGACGAGACATTACCCGCAACCAGCGAGGCGGAGACGATCTGCCTCGCTTCCGTTTTCGCGCCTTGGCTTCTCACCACCGGCGCCCGGATGTTAAAATGAAGTCCTGCCGCAGATGGGCGTGTAGCTCAGTTGGGAGAGCGCATCGTTCGCAACGATGAGGTCGCTGGTTCGATCCCAGTCACGTCCACCAAAATCAACTACTCCTCAGGTCGCGCCCGTTTTTCCACAGCTCAAAGAGGAAATTGATTCCCTCATTGAAGCTCCTTTGTCACTGAGCACCATCCCCACCACGCAGTACACTGAAGCGGCCACCTTCGTTCTAAGACATCCTTTCGGAGAGAGCTTCGGTGCGAAACATCCGGATTGTTGAAGTTCTGGTCTCGTTCACAGCCTTAACTCTACTGTTACTCCCCAATTTCTCCTGTTCTTCGTCTTCCTCGATGCCGCAACCATCCGTCGTCCATGCGGCGCCGTCTTGTATCAACTTTCAGAGCACCACCTCGAACCCCGACATTCACGGCGAAGGGGTCTGCCAAGTCCCCGGCACCGCTAACGTATATACGCTGTTCGGAGAGATGGTTTTCAGCGGCACCACCAGCGGGACCACCTCTGCCACTCTTGCCCTCAGCTTTCCCCCGAACAAGACCATCACCGAGCTCAACGGAACTCTCTCCTACTACAGCAATTGCCCTTGGGGGCCGACTCTGACTCCCCCGACAGGAGCCGGGAACGTCGTCCTGGTAAGGGTCTACACGTCGAGTGATCCCGGCAATCCCGGCTTGCGCGTGCCCAGCTACTCCTGGGTGATGAAGAACTCCGCCACCAGCGGACAAACCGTCTTCATCGACGATCACATCCCGATTCCGACTGGCGATGGAAACGGTGGCTTGACCGCCTTCACCCTGCTACCCGTAGTCAGCCCGGCGTGCTTTCTAACCGTCGAGTTCCAGGGTCACATGATTGTGCAGTGAAGTCTTTATTCATCAGGAATACTCAGTGCTCTTCAGACGTTTGGGAAACGCGAGTGGGAATCAAGCACGAGACGTCACCTTTCGTTCTGCGTTCATCGGTAAATCGGGAAAACTAAGAGCCCTTTTCTTTGTCTCGCTCCTCGGCCTTGCCGGTTGCGGAGGCGGCGGTTCCTCCGGCACAAACGTCATCACCACGCCACCACCTCCCGTTCCGCCCACGCAAAGCGAGATCAATGCCAGGTACAACTTTGCCCCTGCGTCCCGAACAGTAAATGGTGTCGCCATCTACACCAGTTCCGGCACCGTGCTGAACGCCGCCAATTTTCTGTCGGGGGGCACAACCCGGCTGGCCGGAAACGGCTCGTCCGTCGTCGTGGATTTCGGAAAAGAAGTTGCCGGAATCGTCACTATGGGCTTCGCGGGCGCCAGCGACAGTGCGCAACAGATCGGGTTAGCCTTTTCCGAGTCTTCGCTCTACATCGGTCCCATCAGCGACCGCAGCAACAGCGGGTACGGTGCCGATGGCGCCATCTACGCCGACGTATCCGGTGCCGGCACGTACACCATGCCCGCCAACAAAACCCGCGGCGGATTCCGTTACCTCACCCTCTTTCTTAACTCCAACGGTTATGTTGATCTGAACCAGTGCTCGCTCGCGGTGCCGGTCTCGCCGGCCATGCCAAACCTTCAGGCTTACCCCGGCTACTTCTATTCGAATGATGACCTGCTGAATCGCATCTGGTATTCCGGAGCCTACACCGTCCAGCTCGACACCATCGATCCCACCACCGGCCGCGTCTATCCCCCGGTTCCATCCGGATGGCAGAACGATGCCGTGCTCGGCACCGGCGTCAGTGTCGTTGTCGATGGGGCCAAGCGCGATCGCGCCATCTTCTCCGGCGATCTCGCCATCGCGCAGCCTACGGCGTTCGTCTCTACTCACGACACCGATTCCGCCGCCAACACTCTCGACGCGCTCTACCTGCTCCAAAAGAGCACCGGCGAGATGCCCTACGCTGGCCCCGTGGTTTACTTCTACGGATCAGACACCTATCACCTCTGGTCGCTCATCGCGACCGCCGACCACTACCTCTACTCCAACGACCGCATCTGGCTCGACAGCCACTGGGCGCAGTACAAGAACGCGGTCCAATACTCCCTCGCGAAGATCGACTCGAATGGACTGCTGAACGTCAACCATCCCAGCGACTGGGGCCGCACCGCGCCCTCGTCCGGCGAAGTCATCGAAACCAACGCGATGCTCTATCGCGTCTTAACCACTGGCGCAGAACTGGCACGTGTCGAAGCTGACTCCGCGAGCCAAACGGCCTACACCACCGCGGCCGCCAGTCTGAAGCAGGCAATCAACGCCAATCTCTGGGATCCCATAGCCGGTGCCTACGCGAATCTCCCTGGTGCCAGTCTCTTTCCGCAGGATGGAAACTCTCTCACCCTCTGGTACGGAATCGCCGATTCTTCGCAGGCCGCCAAGATCGTCACCAACCTGCGCCACAACTGGAGCCAGTTCGGCGCCCTCACACCGGAGAAGCCCAACGCCATTGCTCCCTTCATCGGATCAATGGAAGTACACGGACGCTTCGCTGCCGGAGATGATCAGGGTGCCCTCGATCTCATCCGCCTCGAGTGGGGATACATGCTCAACAGCAATATCGGCACGCAAAGCACGATCTGGGAAGGGTATCTGGCGGACGGCACGCTCGATGCTACCAAGTCAGGCGGCACCACATGGTACCCGTACCCGTTCAACGTCGGCTCCTACATGAGCCTCGCTCACGGTTGGTCCACCGGCCCCACTTCAGCGCTCACGTTTTCTGTGGTGGGGATCAGTCCGGCGCCCGGCGGAGAGGTTGCTTACACGATGATTCCTCACCCGGGCGACTTGACCCACGCCGAAGGCGCAATCCTCATCCCCAGCGGCACGCTGAAAGCCTCCTGGGACCACGACGCTGCAAAGGGAGCGTTTACAGAAACGATTAGTCCGCCGTCCGGCGTGCTGGGAACGATCGGAGTTCCAACCTTCGGCAAAAAGGCAGCCGTTTCCGTTGACCAGCAACTGGTTTGGAACGACTGTCTTTCCCCGAGCAGCATATCCAACTACGGTTTCGCCAACGCGACGACCGACGGCGTATACGTCTACCTCAATAAAATGACTGGATCCCACACGATCAATTCGAACGTCCCGACTACCTGCCCCTGATTCAATTTCCCGTCGATTGTTACTAGCAGATATTCATGTGATGATAATCGTCTATTTTTAAGTTATTTAGACTTGCATAATTACGTCAATTATTGATTGACGGTCATTCAAATATTATCTATTCTCACTTGGTTTGGAATCCACGAAACTGCATCCCGGCAGCCCCAGTTCCGAGCTCCTCGCCAGCTTGCGCAAACACCTCGGCATTTCACAGTTCGATCTGTCCCGCCGCGTTGGCATCTCCCAATCTTCTCTGAGCCGCTGGGAGCGTAGTGGCAAGGGTCTGGACTCTGCAGTGGTTATGGAAATTGAGCATCTGTTATCTGGACGCTCAGATCTTGAACAGGACCAACTCTCTGCGACAAGCGCCGACGCCTCCAGTAATGGTCTTGCTTGCGCCCGCATCCGCCGAAGTCTGGGAATGAAACAGCAGGAGCTCGCCGGCCTCGCTGGCGTAAGCCGCGCCTCGCTCTCCATGTTCGAGAACGGTTATCTCGAGCTTCCACCCGAAAGCTTTGAAAAATTGCTCGGGATCCTGCAACGCGCAGTGAAGGATAACGGCTACGACGCATCCAGGAATTTCGCAGAACGGCCGCCCGAATCTGCCCATGACCGTGTCTTTTCACTCCATCTTGCCCGCTTTTTCGGCGAACCGAAACACGAGGGCCTGAAAGATCTCCTGTCGCAATTGCAAACCTTCAGCGATCCTGCATTCCGCTTGGGCATCGCCGAGCGTCAGATCGAGAGCGACCGGAATACCATCCAGAGCCTCACGAATCATCTCCGCGACGATCAGGAAAAACTCACCAGGGCCGAAGCGGAAAACGCGGAGCACAAAAAGCACAAGCAGTTACTAAGCGATTTCGCCGCCGCCCAGCAGGCCTTGATCGCCAACCTGAACGAAAAGATCCTGGCTCTTGAACACAGTTTCCATCGCGACGTCAGCAAAGAACTGCGAAGCATTGCCGACATTGACGCCGACATTATGAAAGCCTGGCAGAGGGTGAATGAGTGTCACCGCGCTATCCTCGCAGAGCTCAATCGCAAAACAGCTACGCAGAATCAGGCTGCTTCATCCAACGAGTAGGAAGCAAGCAGGAATTTTCGACGAAGGGACGCGGCAGAGAGCAACATGCTTGATCTCTCTGCCGAGAAAAAACTCCTAAGAACTTTTATTGGATCATGAACGTCCCAAATCCGCTGGGCGGTTTCGGCACGAATTTTCTCGCCGCCACTTCCTCTTCTAGCGTCTTGATTAATTGGTCGAGCGCTTCCGCGCGCGCGCGACAGTTGCGCACACGTTGCTCCGCGTCTTGCAGTGCGAACGTGCTGGTCAGGTAGGTTTTCAGGCGGTCGAAGGCTTCTGCTGTCTCCACCCAGTGGTCGCGTTCTCTCTTCAGGATCCCCAACATCCGTTCCGGCGTCAGCCGGTCATCGTTCCAGATGATTGCCATGCCGCTAGCTTGGACTGATGGGGTGAACTCCGCAAATTACGCCAGTAACGCGAATTCTCTGCGAATCCGTCTAACGTCAAGAAAGCGCAGCATAATAAGCAGCAAATCGCCTTCTACGGCATCTCAGTGAGAGTAGCTTGGAGTGACGTGCGTTACTGGAAGGGCAGCTACGACGAAGACTGGGCGCGCGAAATCGAGCAGCGCCGGCGCGAAGGCCCGCCCACGGAACCCGACGACCGGGAGATGTGGGTTTTCCGCGTTCTCGTCGGCGTGCAAGTTGGCGCCGTCATCCTTGCGGTAGTGATGTTCGTGAGTTCGCGATAGCCCTCTGCTCGCTCGACTCCCGCGCTCTTTCCATCGCCCACACCACCACGCGATATCCCAGCAGGAACGCCAGCACGATCCCGTACTTCACCGGCCGCCGGATGTCGAACTTCACCAGCCACAGGAAGTGAAAGATCCCCAGTACAGCGATCAGGTAGCTCAACTGGTGCAACCGGTGCCAGCGCTTCCCGCCCAACCGCACGATCCATCCCTTGGTTGACGTGATCGCCAGCGGGATCAGCAGCACGAACGCCGTGAAGCCCACGGTGATGAATTTCCGCTTGGCGATATCCGCCAGCATTTCGTGGAGATCAAAAAACTTGTCGAGCCAGATATACGTGATGAAGTGCAGAGTGGCGTAGAAGAAGGCAAACAACCCGAACATCCGCCGGAACTTCACCAGCCACCCGATCTCGAGCAGCTTCCTTGCCGGTGTTACCGCCAGCGTTATGAGCAGGAAAATCAGGGTGCTCTTGCCTGTGGCGCGCGTAATCACCTCGATCGGGTTCGCACCCAGGTTCCACCGGTCGGCCCCCCGTGCGATGAAACCAATGTCGCTGGTCCACGGCAGAATGTGAGCCGCCTTCCACGCCAGCAGGAACACCGGCCCCAGGCAGGCGAGAAACACCACCACTTTCAAGGCGCGAATTTGTCCTGGGCTGAGATTCACGGCCTAGAAGTATTTCTTCAAATCCATGCCGTTGTAAAGGCTGGCGACCTGGTCCCCGTAACCGTTGAACATCAGGGTGTCGCGCTTCAGGAATTCCCCGATCCGCCGCTCCTCCTTCTGGCTCCAGCGCGGATGGTCCACATTCGGATTCACGTTCGAATAGAACCCGTACTCGTTCGGAGCCGCTGCCGTCCATGTCGACGTCGGCTCTTTCTCGACCAGCTCAATCTTGACGATTGACTTGATGCTCTTGAACCCGTACTTCCACGGCACTACCAGCCGGATGGGTGCCCCATCCTGCTTGGGCAACTCCTCGCCATACAAGCCGGTCGCTAAGATCGCCAGCGGGTTCATCGCCTCGTCCAGCCGCAAGCCTTCGATATACGGCCATCCGAGAACTCCGTAGCGCTGCCCCGGCATTTGGCGCGGATCATACTTCGTGGTGAACTTAACGTACTTCGCTTTTCCCTGAGGTTCCACCTGCTTCAGCAGATCGCCCAGCGGAAAACCCACCCACGGGATCACCATCGACCAACCTTCGACGCAGCGGAGCCGGTAAATGCGCTCTTCCTGTGCAAATCCGCTGATCAGCGCATCGATGTCAACGGTCTTCTTCGTCTTCACCAGCCCGCCGATTTCCACCGTCCACGGTCGCGTTTGCAGCTGCTGCGCCAGTTTCGCGGGCTCGTACTTGTCGGTGCTGAACTCGTAATAATTGTTGTAGCTGGAAATGTCGTTCTTGGGTGTCAACTTTTCGCTGGTGCTGAATTCACTTTTCCTGCTGATCTTGAGCGACGTCGCCGCTTCCACCGATTCCGTCGGACTTCGCATCTCCCCCAGGTAATGTGCCGCCACCGCCGCGGCTCCCGCCACGGCTGCTCCCGCCATGAATTTCCGTCGGTTCAAATACACCTGCTTCGGCGTGATTTCCGACGGCGCAATATCCCCCTGCTTCTTGATCAACATGAACCCACACCATCCTTACTGATTCAGACGCACCCCGCGCCTAAAAGTTTCACGTTGCTCTTGATCAGTACGCGGTAAAAAGGTATGTGGATTGCCCCAAAGGAATGAAAAACGAGAGGAAAACCCTCAGTCGAACGACGCGACCGCATCTTCTTCGGATTCGTAGATCTCGAAGATATCAATCAGCCCCACCATCTTCAGGGTTTTGACGGTGTAATTCTGCGGCTGCACCAGCTTGATGCTGCCGCCCTTTTGCTTGGCGCTGGTGTGGCAGCGCACCAGCACTCCTATGCCGCTGGAGTCCACCATCGGCACCTCTGCCAGGTTCACCAGGATGCGGTTGTCTCCGCTCTCAAACGCCGATTCCAGCGCCTGTCGAAACGCGTCCACTGGCTGGCCCAGCGTCAACCTGCCCCGCAAACGAATGACCTGTACGTCCGACTGCCTCAGAACCGAGAGATCCACCGGAGTTTTCCTTTAACCTGGGCGTGGGTGCGCGTTGACACCCATATTTCGCGGTGATACAGTGCCCGCCAAAAGTAGCCAAAAATACATAGGATTGCAAGCGGTTCAGTTGGGTTCGGGGGAAGCGCGGGTCATGGGTGCTGAAGGATCTGCAACTAGTTTTGACCTCATTGCATTTGCATCTGACCTGCTTGCGGAACGCGAAGTCACCCCGCGGGCGCGCGCTATCGTTTCCCTGATTACCTCCTTGGTGACCGATGCCGCCGCCATCGTTTACATTCTCGAATCCATCGGCGATGACGCCAGCTGGATACCCAAAGCTTTCTCTCCCGACGTGCGCGTTGACGCCACGGTCGTCAACGATTCGCAGCACCTCGGCGCAATGCTCGAGACCGCCGACACATTCATCCACGAAGGAGCCGAACTCGCCCGCGAGATGTACGCCCATCTCGACCTGCGCCGCACTCTGGTCTCGCTTGCCGCTGTTCCGCTCGTCGTCGGCGACCAGTTAGTGGGGGCCATCGAACTCATCAGCTTCTCCGAGCCGATTACGGCCGATCTCCTCGCTCGCTTCGATGAGATTTTCGTCCTCAGCGCCTCGGCTTTGCAGTCGGCGCAACTCTACGAACGCGAGCGCAACGCGCAGTTGCAGTCCATCTCGCGCATCACGCAGTTCTACGACCTGGAAAAAACCTTCAACGCCACCGCCGAGATGGATGTCCTGCTGCCGTTGATCGCCTCGAAATTCCGCGAACTGCTCGAGGTGCAGGCCGTCAATCTATGGATGGTCGAAACCAAGGACGCCCTGCTGCTCACTACGCGCGACGGCACCGATTACACAGTCGCCCTCGACAGCCGCCAGGGCTTGGGCGAAGGCGAAGCCTTTGCCGTTTCGGAAAGCGGCGAGGCTGTTATCGTCGATGGCGAAGACGAACGCCTGCAGCCGCGCAACGCCGGCGTTACATCCGGCGCGATCTTTTCCTTGATGGCCGCTCCGCTGGTTGACGGTGAGCATTGCGTCGGCGTCGTCGAGGCCATCAATCGCCTCGACGGCCAGCCTTTCGGCGAAGACGAACTCTTCCTGCTGACCACCATTTGCGAAACTGCCTCCGGGGCCCTCCACAACGCCGGGTTGCTGCAGGCCGAGCGCAAGGCGCAGGTGCTGGAAACGCTCGTCGAGGTCAGCAGCGAAATAACCTCTACGTTAAATCTCGACCGTGTGCTGCAAAGCGTCGTCAACGGCCCACAGTCAGTCATTCCTTTCGAGCGTAGCGCCATCGCCCTCGAGCAGACCGGGCGTCTGCAATTGAAGGCCGTTTCCGGCATGCGCCAGGTCAACTACGGGGAGCC
>Ga0335069_10001945_pt1 | contig 32499 bp, 26 predicted proteins | sample Lox_Sample_11_FD_206714 | JGI IMG/M metagenome (GOLD analysis project Ga0335069, IMG submission 206714) | Soil microbial communities from Loxahatchee National Wildlife Refuge, Florida, United States - Lox_Sample_1.1 | ecosystem: Environmental > Terrestrial > Soil > Wetlands | place: USA...
CTGTCCCGAGGCCGAGGAAACCATCAAGTGGGGTCATGCGACATTCCTCTATCGCGGCAGGATTCTCTGCTTCATGGCGGCATTCAAGGCCCACCTCGGCTTTGGCTTCTGGCACCACGGCATGAGGAAGGTCGTCGCCGCCGATGCCCGCCGGCCGGGAAAAGCGCGCGGTCTGGTGGGTCGGATCACCGCCATGGACGACTTGCCCGCGGACGCGGTGATTCTCCGCTAGATTTGCGCGGCCATGGCGCTGCAGGATTCCGGCGCGCCCGCCCGGCGGAAACCTTCGCCCCGGCGCCGGACTCCCTTGCCGGTGCCCGCCGATCTCGCCGCCGCATTGAAGAAGAGTCGGCCAGCCGCCGCCACCTGGACGAAATTCTCCTACACGCACCGGAAGGATTACCTCGATTGGATCGCCGAAGCGAAGCGCGACGAGACGCGCGCCCGGCGCCTGGCCACGACGCTCGCGTGGCTCGCCGAGGGCAAGCCTCGCCATTGGAAATACGCGGCCGGCTGAAGGTGGAGCGCGGCCCCCGGACGCGCTTCTGCAGCAGACTGGGCAGAGCGGTGACCCTCTTCGCAACTGGCGAAGTCGAGCATCCATTGTAAGCGGGGTTCCTTCACCCCGCAAGATCGGCAAGATGCCGAGATGGAAGCGCTCCGCCTACGTGAGCTCCACCTCCGCTCAAACCGCTTTAGCAGCGAAGTTCCTCGAACCCGCCCAGAGGTCGGGTTCACTTGTTGGCGCTTCCACTATGAGCGCGCGGACGCTTGACTAGGAGAGGTTCAACCTACGGTGCGACGTGCCAGGCGGGCGGGACGTAGGCGAGATACACCGAACTGGCGTGGGTGGTGCCGTTCATGATCCATACCGCCCGGTCGCCCGTGACGGTGTTTTCCCACAACAGGTCGGGCTGACCGTCGTCGTTGAAGTCCGCCACCTTGGCCACGTGCCAGGCCGCACCCACCGTGCCGAGATCGGCGAAGCCGCTGATCGCGGTGCCGTTCATCAGCCAGATGCTCCGCTGGCCGGTGTTCACGTTCTCCCAGAGGATGTCCGTCTGCGTGTCGCCGTCGAAGTCCGCCGCGGCCACGATCCGCCATTCCGGCGGGATGCCCGCCAGGTAGCCAAAGTTCACGATGCTCGTGCCGTTGAGGAACCAGATCGCCCGGTCCACACCGCCGGTCTCCGCGTTTTGCCAGATCACATCGGTCTGCCCGTCGCCGTCGAAGTCGCCGAGGGCGGCGATGTGCCAGGACGGGTCGACCCAGGCGAGGTAGGCGAAGTCCTTGATCGCCGTGCCGTTCATCAGCCAGATGCTCCGGTCGCCGGTGGCGGTGTTTTCCCAGAGGATGTCGGTCTTCTGGTCGTTGTCGAAATCCGCCGTGCCCACGATTTTCCACTCCGCCGGCACGCCGGCGAGGTAGTCGAAGCCCTTGATCCCGGTGCCGTTCAGGTACCAGACCGCCCGGTCCACGCCCGGCCGGTCCTCCCACAGCAGGTCGGTCAGCCCGTCGCCGTCGAAGTCGGCCGGCGCCGCCCAAACCTCCAGCGTCACCGGGGCGCTCGTGACCGTCCCCTGCGAATTCGTGATCACCACCGTGTAGGTGCCCGTGTCGCCGCGCTTGGCGTGCGCCAAGTTCAGCGTGCTGCCGATGGCGCCGGCGATATTCACCCCGTTGCGCCGCCACTGGTAGCTCGGAAGCGGCAACCCCGTCGCCGTGACGGAAAGCACCACCGCCCTTCCCGCCGTCGTCGTCTGCATCACCGGCTGAGCCGAGATCGCCGGAGTGTCGAAGTAGTAGGACAACGCAATTGGCTTCAAGCCATGCAGGTAATTGACCCAGGGTGCGGACACGGAAACGAAGTCGACGATGCTGTCGCCGTCCACGTCTCCGGTGTGGAACACGGTTCCGATCGGACCGCCGGGCAGCACCTCGGTGGCTTCGATGAAGGTGGCGTCGCCGCGGTTCAGGAAGATCCGCGTCTGGGGTCCCAGGAGCGAATCGGCGTAGTGCGCCACGATGTCGGGCGTCCCGTCGCCGTTGAGGTCGAGCACCGCCGAGCTGCGGTCAATCTCGGTCGCGGTCGAGGCCCACGACAGACCCGCCTGGGCGGTGGCGTCGACAAAGCCTCCGTCGGGCTGCTGCAGCAGAATCTGCAGCGCGGCATGCTGGTAGTGATCGGTGGTCGAGAGGATCAGGTCGACGCGACCGTCGCCGTTCAAGTCGGCGGAGAGAATGCCAACCACGGTGCCACCGGGGCCAAAGAGCCTCGGCGGCAGGCTGGGCGCGCCGGTGCGCGTGAACGTGCCGCTGCCATTGTTCAGCAGAATCTCGTTGTTGGAGCCCATGCCGACCGGGCAACCGCCAAGGACCAATTCGGGCCGGCCGTCGCCATTCAAGTCAACCAACCGCCAGCCGGAGTAGGTGTAGGTCGCGTTACTGGTCTCGATGTCGGCCGGCAGCCGGCCTGCCGCCACGGTGAACTTGCCCGTTCCATCGTTTACCCAAACCCGGGGAACCACCGAGGACAAGTTGACGTCGCCGACCACAATGTCGATGTCCCCATCGCCATCGATGTCCCCAACCGTGGCGTCGTGGGCATTGAGGGCGTATTGCGGGAGGTTGGTCGCCGTTTGATCCACCAAGTGCCCGGCTTTGTCATTCAGCAACAGCTTGGCTTGTTCGCCTGGGTAAGGCGGCGCATCCGTGCCAAGGCCGGTGAGCAGCAGGTCCGGCCAGCCGTCGCCATTGAAGTCCGCGACGATGGCGCGGGTGGGTGCGACCAAAGTGACCGTGCCGAGAATGGCGTCGGTGGCATCGACATAGGCGCCGTTCTGCAGGCGGTAGGCGCGCACCCGCGTGCGCGTCTCCGGGAACGTCGCCGGGCCGCCCTGCACCTCGATCAGTTCCAGTTGGCCGTCCTTGTCGACGTCGATCATGGTCCCGACCGGGTTCAAATACTGGAGCGAGCCGTCGGTGATGTTGGTCGTGATCTTTTCGAAGAACGGCATCGCGGTGGCGACCTTCTCGCGCACCGCCGCCATCTGGCCGCTCGCGGCGGTGAGGTCGAAGCCGTGGCCGCTGATGTCATGCGCGGTCGCGCCGCCGGCCTCGTCGAGCGGCCAGTCGGCCACCAGCCCGGTGGCGTCGCTCGGGAGCGATTCCGTCATCGCCGCGGCGATCTGGTCGCCGGTCCGCGCCACGTTCCAATAGCGCGCGCTGCGGACCGTGCCGGAGAACGGTGTATGAGAGGTGGTGCCGTCCGCGCGGTAACCCACCCCCAGCGAAAACGGCACGGCCGGCTCGGAGACGGGTGCGGCGCCGAGAAACGATCCGACCGAGTCGAATTCGCCGTTGAGGTAGAGGGTGACGGTCGGACCGTTGACCGTGACGGCTACGTGCGTCCATACGCCCAAGGGAATCGCGTTCGTGGAGGTGAGGTAGGTCTGGTTGGCCGTCGTGCCGTCGGTAAGGGCGAAAAACAGGTGGTTGCCCTGATCGAACTGCAGGCTGAACGCATTGTACGGCGGCACATTGGCGCCCAGATCCTTTCCCATCAGGAACATTCCCGGGGTGGTGTCTTCACTGAGGTGAACCCACGCCTCCATCGTGAAACTGGTTCCCGCGGTGAGCGTCGTCCCGGTGGGCGCTTTCAGCGGGGATCGTCCGGCCGCCGCGACGAAGCTTTGCGCCGGCGGTGATTTCACCGTCAGCTGGGCGTCGGCGCTCGTGGCCGACCCCTGGGAATTCGTTGCCACGACGGAATAAGTGCCGGCATCGGCGGGAGTCCCGCGATCGATCGTCAGGACGCCCGACATGGCGCCCGGAATCGGCGCGCCGTTCCGGCGCCACTGGAACGTCGGCTTCGGATAGCCACTCACCGCCACCATCAAGGTGCACGTGCTGCCCTCGGTGATCGTCCGCGCAATCGGCTGGGTCGTGAAGGCCGGCGGCTCGTTGCCGGGAGCAAACGTCGCGACGCTCAGCGGCTTGAGGCTGTGCCGGGCAGTGATCGCGGTCGCGTTGGCCTCGACCAGGTCAACCTGGCCGTCCCGGTCGAAGTCCCCGACATCGATGTAGCCGACGTCATTCGGCACGCGATAGGCCGAGGAGGCGTCGACAAACTGCCCGTTGCCGCGATTGAGGAAGATCCTCGCCCCCGTGGTCCACGGCGCCGCCAGGCCTTCCTCCGTGACAATATCGGGGAGCCCGTCACCATTGATGTCGAGGATATGCGGACGGATCACCCACTGCTCGCTGGGGGCCCAGGTGAACCCCGCGGTGGGCGTGGCGTCGACGAAGGTGCCGTCGCCCCGATTGAGCAGCAGCTGCAGGCCGGCAAACAGGTAGCCGATCGTGGAGGAACCATCGGGATTCTGATGGGTGCCCGCGGTGGTGGCCATGAGCAGATCGGGTTTGCCGTCGCCGTTGAAGTCGGCGACCGCCACGCTGGTCGTGATCGCGGGAACGCTGAACAGGCGCGGAGGCAGGACAAACCGCGGGTCCCGCACAAAATGTCCAGTGCCGTCGTTCATGAGGAGGGTGTTCTGGGGTCCGCCCAGCACGAGGTCCGGGTACCCGTCGCCATTCACGTCGACGAGGGCGCAGCCCGTATACACCTGACCCGCCGCCCGGGTGGCGACGTCGGCGGGCAGACGGTCCGTCGCGTCCGTGAAATGTCCCTTGCCGTCATTCAGGTAGAACAGCGGCCCGAGGTGGGGATCACTTCCACCGATGTTGCCCATGTAGATGTCGAGGTCGCCGTCGCCATCGATGTCGGCCACCGCGGTGCAGTGGGTGAAAAACAAGTGTTGCGGCAGGCGGCTGGAGGTTTCGTCCGCCAGCGTCCCGCCGGGCTTTCCCATAAAGAGCCGGGCCTGCCCGCCCGGCCAGGGAACGTGATCGGGCCCGGCGTCGCCGAAAAAAAGATCGGGCAGACCATCGCCGTCGAAGTCCGCGATGATCGGTTCAATCGGCGCCACCACCGTGACGTTGCCCAACACCGCCGCCGTCGCGTCGGTGAAGGTGCCGGCATTGTTCCGATAGGCGCGAAGCGGCATCCGGGTCTCGGGAATCGTCGACGGCCCGATATCGACGAGGATCAGGTCTTGGTCGCCGTCGCCGTCGAAATCCATCAAACCGCTCTTGATCGTAAACCGCAGCGGCCCGTCCGGGACGGTCGCGGGCGTGCCGGCGGCGAAGTACGGGCCCGAGTCGACGGCGGAGGTGAGGGCCGCCACGATGGCGCCGGACGAAAGTGTCCGACCATTCCCGCTGAGGTCGCGCGCCGATGTGCCCCTGGCGTCATCAAGCGGCCAGTCGGCGACGAGGCCGGCGGTGTCGCTGGGGAGGGACTGCCCCATCGCGGCCGCGATCTGGGCCGCCGAGCGGGCGACGTTCCAGAAACGCACCTGCCGGGCAAAACCGGGAAAGTGGGCGAAGTTCTCGGTGCTGTCAGCCAGATAGGCAACGCCGACCCCCAACGGCACATTGGCCTGGAACAGCGGCGTACCCGCATTCGCGAAACTCGCCACCTCCGTACCGTTGACCAAGAGGTGCATGGTTCCTGCATCGAGCACGGCCGCGACATGGGTCCACGCATGAAGCAGCAGCACCGCGGGCGAGACCACGTCCCGTTTGCTGCCGGGGCTTCCGGTGCTGAGCGAAAAGTCCACCGCGCCGGCCGAGTCCAGCATCAAGCAGAAGCCCACGAACGGGTCATTGCCGGTCGTGGCGAGGCACTTGCCCATGAGCCAGCCGAACGGCCGGTAATCCGTCAGGTAGAACCAGCCTTCCATCGTGAATGACGCGCCCGGGGCGAAATCCGCCGTCGCCGGCGCCTTGAGCGGGGACGTGCCGATGTCGGCCACGTAGGTCTGCACCGGCTGGGCTACGATCTGGGGCACTAACAAACCGAGAAAAAGCAGCGTCGCAGCTGCCAGTTGTGTTCGCATGTCCAACCCTGAAAAAGAGTTCAGATTTCGGGCAAGCCATTTGTAGGCTGCTCCTTTATCCTCGTGTAGGCGCACCGCCTTACAGGCGCGCAAGCCGAAAAGGAGATCCTCCAAGCTGCGAGTGGCGCTCGGAAATGGCGCCAGGCGATCTGGCCAAGTTGGCCCCTGGAATCGTCAACCAGGAGAAAACCAATTCCAGGTCCTGCCTCCGGTGGGTCTTGCACCTCCGGCCATGCGTGCGCTTGCGCCGGGGAACCGGCAGTGCTTGGGTGGGGTCCCAAGAGCCACCTAACCTCGCGCTGGAGCCGAATCCCCGCGATTTCTCTGGAAAGCCACGCCAGTCAACCAAGCAATTCACGTTATGAAGACCGGATTCCTCCGCGCCGCACTCTGCCTGCTCGGGCTCGTCGCGTCGCTGCCAGCCGCGACCACCACCTCAGCGGCCACTGACAAGCGGTTCGATCTCGGCGGCGGCAAGACCGTGGTCTTCACGCTGCCAGCCGGCTGGGAAATCGGTCCCGTCGAGGGCGCGCCGGACCTCGCCGTCCTCGGCAAATCGATCAAGCTGGTGCCCAAGAACGGCGCGAATGCCGAGTGCGATATCACCATGATGCTGACGCCGGACGACCGGTTCGCCGACCACGAGGTGCTGAAGAGCGTCGTGCTGACCGCCGCCGACCAGCTCGTCGGCGACTCGCTCGAGGGCCGGGCCAATCCGCGCGAATTCAAGACGCCACACGCCTTCGGCTATGCGGCGACCTTCACGGACAAGAACCTCGTCGGCAAGGCGCCCGAGCGCGGCAACTACAAGACCGCGACCACCGTGGTGCTTTACCTGCCCGAGCAGATCGCCGTGAGCGCCACGCTGCTCTGCGACGACATCAACGGGCCCGACTACGCCGCGATGGTGGCGATGCTGCGCTCGCTCAGCGCCCGTTCCGCCGCCAATTCGATTTGAGCCGGGACAATTCGGCGGGAAACCACAGATAAACACAGATGCACACAGATCTGTGATGGACTGTGGAACATGAGCCGGTAAGAGCCCGCTCAGCGTCTAGGTGTGTGCGGTTCAAGTTGAAGCTTAGCCGGTGTGGGCGGGGCGCCCTCACCCCGCGCCTTGGATCGCACTCATCCTCGTTCTCCTTCTCGTTATCGTTCTCAAAATCTGGAGCTGCGAGAAGGAGTACGATTGATGAAGCGGGGCGAGGGCACCCCACCCACATTCACTATTCGACTTCGCCAGTTGCGGGTCCTGCCAAAATTTCTCTATCCGCTCTATCGGTCCGGCCCATCTGTGTCTATCTGTGTTCATCTGTGGTTCAACTGCATCGTTCCGGTTGAGACGAGTTGCCATCGGCTGGGGCGCATCCATCCTCGCCGGCCATGCGCACCCTCCGTTGCGACCGGCGTCATGCCGCGGCCATCCTGGCGATCCTCAACGACGCGATCGTCAACTCGACCGCCCTCTACGACTACCAGCCGCGCACGCCGGTGATGATGCAGGCGTGGTTCGAGGCGAAGGAAAAGGGACGGTATCCGGTCATCGGCGTGGAGGATGACGCCGGCACGCTCATGGGCTTCTCCAGCTACGGGCCGTTTCGCGCCTGGCCAGCCTACAAGTATTCCGTCGAGCACTCGGTGTACGTCGACGCGCGGTTCCGCGGTCGGGGACTCGGGAAGCACCTCCTGCAGGAGGCGATCCGCGCGGCCACGGAACAGGATTACCACATGATGGTCGGCGGCATCGACGCGTCCAACCGTGCCAGCGTCGCGCTGCATCTCAGCCTCGGCTTCAAGCACTGCGCCACGATCAAGGAAGCTGGTTTCAAGTTCGGCCGCTGGCTCGACCTCGAGTTCTACCAGCTGATTTTGCCCACCCCGGTTCGGCCGGTGGATGGCTGACGAAACGCTGTACCGCCGGCCGCTTGCCGTCCTCGCCGCTGACGCCGCCATGACGCTTGCCGCACCTCGCCGGTCACCGCGGTGGCGAAAATATTCGGCGTTTGCCTTGGGAACCGGTCGATGCAGGCTCTCGTCTTACACGTGTAACAACACCCCTTACCGTGAATACACCCCTCCGCGCTAGTGCTTTCTCCCCAAGTTGCCTCATTCTGGCCGGGTTCACCCTTTGGGCCGCCGGCTGCTACTATCCGCCGGAGCCCCAGAGCGGAATGCCCGAACCTGGTTTCACACCCCTCCCGGCACCCGCCCACGAGGCACCGCCGCAGGCCTACGTTCCAACTTCCCTCGTCATCGTCGTCGAAGGCGAGACCACCGAAGCCGAGTATCTTGCCCGCCGCCAGGAGATCGTCGCCTATTTGATCGACCGGGGATACATCCACGACGAGGGCGACCTGATCGGCAATCCCGACGACGCCCAGCGGATTATCCGGGCAATCGTGACCAAGGACGGATTCTCGCTCTCGATTTTCGACCGCAACACGGAAGTGGCTGCCGCGCCCGACCTCGAGGACTCGGACCTGCTCTATCCGGACGACCCGTATTTCATCTGGGGCTTCCTCTACACCGGCGACATCGGCCGCCACCACCTGCCGCCGCGTCCGCCCGATTACCATCCTCATCCGCGGCCGCGCCACGAGGGACCGCCCCCCGGGCAGCATGTCTACGACCACGACCGTCACTGGCCGAAAGGCGGGCCGACCGACCACAACCGTGACCACCGCAACGATCGCGATCATCGGGACCAGAACGACCGCAACCGCCCCAATCCGAATCCTCCGCATCCCGAACAGGGCACGGGCACGACGACGCCGGGCTACGGTGCCGGCGGCACCCGCCCGGCCCAGAGTCAGCCCGCCGACCGCAACCACCCGACGGGCCCCACCCCAACGGTCACTCCGGCGACACCCGACAATTCGCACCGCGGCCCACGTCCGGGCGACCAGGACCATCGCGACAATCACGGCCAGCCGCCGAACGGCACCGCCGGAAATCAGCATCCCGACCGGACAACCCCGGCCCCGGGCACGCAACCCGCCAACAACGCTCCGAACCGGTCCGATGACACTCATCGCAATCAGCCTCCCGCCGGCGGCACGCAGCAGCCGGTGAATCCGGCGGCGATCAACCAGGGCAATCGCAACGTGCCTCAGGGCTACGGCAGTCAGCCGGCCGCGCCAAACAACAATCCAAGTGCCCCGCGGTATGCGCCGCCGCCCGCCAGAACAGTCCCGGCCCGCACGGATGAAAACCGGCAGGCGCCGCCGTCCGGGGCGGCCACCAATAATGTCCAGACGCCATCCGCGAATCCCGGGCACAACGGTCCGCCGGCCAATTCCGGTCAGTCGAACGCAAATCCGCCGCGTCCGTCACCACCTCCGTCCGGAAACGTCACTCCTTCCAATGCGACCGCGCGTCCGGATAACGTCCCGCCCTCGCGCTACGCACCGCCCGCGGCCCGATCCGCGCCGGCGGCTCCCAGGAGCACGCCCGCCCCGGCCCCCGCGCCGGCGCCGAAGACGCAGTCGTCCGACGACCGGGACACGACAAAGAAGCAGAACTGACCGGATCACCCCGGTGGTCGCCGATGGCCTCGTCAGCGACCGCAATTGTAGGGGGGAGGGCTCGACCACGCCCGATTGGTCGGCGCAGGCAACCGGCGTGCGCGCGGCGCGCCCCTGAAACCGATTCAGCCCGCCGGCAGCATCCGGACGCGCCGGTGCTTCTGCGGGAACTGCAGCGTCACCACGGTGCCGACGCCTTCCTTGCTCTCGATGCCCACGTGGCCGCCGTGATCGCGCATGATGCGCTGCACGATCATCAGGCCGAGCCCGTGACCGGTCACCTTGGTGGTGTGGTAGGGCTGAAATAGCCGCGCCAGGTCCTCCGCCTTGATGCCGCTGCCCGTGTCGGCCAGCGCCACGAAAACGGAGTCGTCATCCCAGCGCACCTTCAGGCTCAGCCGCCCGCCCGCCTGCATCGCCTCCATCGCATTCTTGATCAGGTTGAAAAACACCTGCTTCAACTGGCCGCGGTCTGCCATGATGACCGGCGAGCCCGCGGGCAGCTCGCAATCGACGACGATGTCCCGGTCCTCGAGCTCCTTCGCCTGGAACCGCAGCACGTCGTCGATCACCTCGTTCACCTTCAGTTCGGCCAGGTCGGGCGGCCGCGGCCGCACCGCCTCGAGGAAATTTCGGATGATGCCGTCGAGCCGCGCCACCTCGTCCTGGCACACCTTGATCGAGTCCTCGAGCGCCCGCGCCTCGCGCGAACCCGGCAGCTTCTTCAGCCGCCGCTCGATCAGCTGCAGGTGAATCGTCAGCGAGTTGAGCGGATTGCCGAGTTCGTGGGCCACGCCCGCCGCGAGGAGCAGGATCGACGAGATGCGCTCGTTCTCGATCCGCTCGTCGGTCGACTTCTTTTCGCCGGTGATGTCGGTCAGGATGATCGCGAACCGCCGGTGGGGATTCTCGCCCTCGTGGAACGGCACCATGTAGAGCCGCACCACCCGCGGCGTGGGATACGCCAGCTCGAACTCCCGGGTCAGCATCGGCGCGCCGTCCGGCGCCGCACTGGTGGCGCCGTCGATCGAGGCGCGCAACCCCGGCACCAGCCGCCAGAGCGACGCACCCGGCTCCTTCAGGCCGATGAGCCGCTCGGCCGCGGCGTTGGCGTACTCGACCGCGCCCTCGGCGTCGATGACCAGCACGCCCTCCTGCAGCGTGTTGAACACGCCCTCGAGCAGGGTGCGTTCGCGCGCCAGCCGCTGCACGAGGTTGTGCAGGTTCGCGGAATCGAGCTGGTCGATCCGTTCGAGGAGCCTCTCAAGCGAACTGGTCTTCTTGCCGGCCATGGTGGAGCGGAGGAAACCGTCGAACTCCGGGCTGTCAAACTGGGGCGCGCCGGCCCGGCCTTCAACCAAACAGTGTCATCTGCCCCTCGACGTCGCGGGCCTGCGCAAAGAGCTTGCGCAGGAAGCTGTCGCGGTGCACCGGGCTCCGGCCGAGCTTGAGGATCGCCGCGCGGTGCTCCTCGGTGCCGTAGCCCTTGTGCTGCCCGAAGCCGTAGCCGGGATGCCGGCCCTCGAGCTCGTCCATCAGCCGGTCGCGCGTGACCTTGGCGATGATCGAGGCCATCGCCACGCAGAGCGACCGGGCGTCGCCGCTGACCACGCCCTGGTGCGGATACGGGAAATGGCGCAGCGGGAGGCCGTCGATCAGGATCTGGCACGACACGGTCGGCTGGAACGCCGCCTTTTCCTCCTCGCTGGAAAACAGGTCGGGCTCCTCCTTGGTCTGAAAGGCCGACGGCGGGTAGATGCCCTCGAGCGCGCGGCGCATGGCGAGCTTGGTCGCGCCGAGGATGTTGACCGTCTCGATCTCGACCACGCTGGCCACGCCGAAATTCGCGTGGATCTGGCCCTGCGCCACGAGGGTCTCAAATTCGGCCCACAACTCCTCCCGCTCGGCCGCACTGAGCTGCTTCGAGTCGTTCACCCGCCCGGCCTTCGCCACCGCCCAGCGGCCCTCGAGGAAGTCCCGCGTCACCAGCACCGCCGCCGCGACCACCGGACCCGCAAGCGCGCCGCGCCCGGCCTCGTCCACGCCGATCAGGCTGGCGAAGCCCTGGATCCGCTGGAGGTCGAAACCGCGCAACTGGCGCCGCTTGGGCATGCGGGTCTTGTAAGGGGCGCCGCGCCGCACGCAAGCGCGGCCCGGGCGGACCGCGGACCGGGCTCGCCTTGGGCCAGGCCGTCTGCTTCCCTCCCGGCATGAGCGCGCTGGAGAAGCTGGAGATGCTGAGCTATATCGTGACCATCATCGGCCTGCCGCTGGCCATCCTGACTTTCGTCCTCGAGCAGCGGAAGGAGCGGCGCAGCGAGGAGGAGGAGATCTACCAGCGCCTGTCCGACGAATACCGCGAGTTCCTCAAGCTCGTGCTCGACAACGCCGACCTCCACCTGCTGCGGCACGATCCGCGGGGCGCCGAGTTCACCGAGGAGCAGAAGGAGCGCCGGCACGCGATCTTCGGCATCCTCGTCGCCCTCTTCGAACGTGCCTACCTTCTGGTCTACGAGGACAAGATGGACAAGCAGACCCGCCGGCTGTGGCAGTCGTGGGAGGACTACATGCGCGAATGGGTCCGGCGGCCCGACTTCCGCGACGCGCTCGCCATCCACCTCGAGGGTGAGGACGAGGAGTTCACCCGGCACATCAGCCGGCTGGTCCAGGACGAAACCGCGCGCACCCGCTGACGCGGCCGCGCAATCGTTCCCGTACCCTGCTCGTTATCTTTCTCCCGGCCGGTGGTTCTCGAGATCGGGGCCGAGACGGAGAACGACTGGGCGGGGCGGATCATCCCTGATCCGCCGTGCCCCGCGGCGCGGCAAGGAAAACGTGCCCTGCCGGTTCCCCCTCTCAGCCTTCAGCTTTCCACCATCCCCCCTACTTCCGCCACTCCATCCGCTCCTTCGGCACGGGCAGCGGCAGCTCGTCGAGCCGGCCGGCGGCGGCCACCACCTCGTAGGCGGTGCGGAAATGCAGCTTGGCGAAACGCCCCAGCGCGCGGGCGCCCAATTTCTCCACCAGGGCCGCCGCCTGCGCCTTGGCGGCCGCGCCGGCGCCCTTCTGCAGCCGGTCACCGAACTCGCGCGACAGCGCGATCATCGTGCGCACGTATTCGGCACGGGCCACCACCGAGGCCGCCGCGACCACGGGGTCCGACTCGGCCTTGGTGCGCATGTCCAGGTGGAACCGTTCCAGGCCCTTCTTCTTCAGTTCGCGCTGCACCAGCGGCTCCTTGGAGAACTGGTCGAGCAAGCCGCGCGCCACCCATTTTTTCTGCAGCGCCTTCTCCAGCGCGGTCGCGTGCTGCCACGCGAGCAGCCGGTTCAGGTTGGCACGCGGCTTGAGCATCAGCTCGTTGTACTTCGCCATCCCGCAATAGCAGGTCTCGACCACGGCGCCGGGCGTGCCGCGGATGAGCTCGTCGAGCTTCAGGATCTGGGGGTCGGCGATGGTCTTGCTGTCGCGCACCCCCGCCTGCCGCCAGGCGTCGATCGCCGGGCGCTCGGCCACCACCGCCGCGCTGATCACCGGGCCGAAGAGATCGCCCTTGCCGCTCTCGTCGAGCCCCGCGTGCGGCTCGAACCATTCCGGGTGATGGACGTCATCGTAGCCGAGCCGGGCCGCACCCGTGACCTCCGCCTCAATGACGTTCTGCACGAAATCCTCGGTCTCCTTCCCGGCCACCACGACCTTGCCGCTGGTGTAGGCGGTGACGTTCACCTTCGGCCCCTTGAACGCGAAACGCGCATACGGCACCTCGACCTCCTCCCAATACTTGGCGGCGCAGGCGGCGCGCAGCTTCTCCATCTGCGCGTCGTCCAGCGCGATGGTGTAGGTGGTCAGCGTCTTGGGTTTGTCCTCGGCGTCGTCGAACCGTTTGGGCATGGAAGGATTAGCCGCAAAGACGCGCCAAAAACGCAAAAAGGAAAAATCCACCGCTCCCGCTTGTTTTCTTGCGCCGCCGGCGCCTTTTTGCGGCCAGTCTCTTGTGCCCAACCTCGGTCCACCGCGTCCGGAATTTCAGCAGGCGCTGCATCACTGGTACCGCCTGCACCGGCGCCGCCTGCCCTGGCGGGAGCGGCCGTCCCTCTACCGGACCGTCGTCTCGGAGTTCATGCTGCAGCAGACGCAGGTCGCAACCGTCCTGCCCTATTTCGACCGCTGGATGCGCGCCCTGCCCGACTTCGCGGCCCTGGCCGCGGCACCGGAATCGCGCGTGCTCAAGTTGTGGGAGGGCCTGGGTTACTACTCGCGCGCCCGCCGGCTGCAGCTGCTCGCCCGCGTCCTGGCCGCGCGTCCCAAACCTCCGCGCACCACGGCGGAGTGGCAGGAACTGCCCGGCGTCGGGCCCTACACGGCCGCGGCCATCGCCAGCATCGCCGGCGGCGAACCGGCGGCGTGCGTCGACGGCAATGTCGTCCGCCTCCTGGCCCGGCTGACCGGCGAGACCCGCCGGTTTCGCGACGGTTCCGACGCGGCGCGCCACTTCGCGCCCCTCGCGGCGGAACTGATTGCGGGCGCCGATCCCGGCGATCACAACCAGGCGATGATGGAACTCGGCGCGACCGTCTGCCGCCGCCGGAACCCCCGGTGCGAGGCCTGCCCGGTGGCGAAATTCTGCGCCGGACGCCGATCCGGCCGGCCCGAGTTGCTGCCGCGACTTGCCCCCAAACCGACGGAAAAGAGGACCGTGGACCGGGCCTGGTGCCTGCACCGCGGCCGGCTCCTCCTGCAGCGCACCGACGCCCGGGCGCGCCGGCTCGCGGGCCTGTACGAACTGCCCGAACTGGCCGCAGTGGCGTCCAAAACAGCCATCACCACGTTGCTGTCGACGAAGCACCGGACTATCACGCGTTTTGCCATCACCGAGAAAATCCACCGCGTTGAAGCCGGCGCGACCGTGCGGCGGCTCGTCGTAAAGGACCAGTCGCTGAAATGGGTGCCGTTGACCGGCTTGGGCACGGTGACCCTGTCCGGGCCACATCGGAAGTGGATTGGACAAATTCTGGATGGCGGCAGCCTGGCCGGCGGAAACGAGGTGGCGAGCGCTGGTGGCGTGCGGCCTCCGGACGCGCGATGGGGCAAAGAAACAACTTAACCCGCCCCGAGGCTTGGTTCCACCTGCGGGCCTTTCAGCTCCGAGCCTGGAACCGCTCTCCCGGGCCGGGCGTCACCCGAACCGCTTCGCGATCAGCGCCTCGACCTTCAGGCGCGAGGCGGCCACGTCGGCGGGCGAGACCCGCGGGCTGAGCTCGATGACGAGCGTGTGGACCGCGCACCAGAATTCGGCGACCATCCCGAAATCGACCCGGCCCGTGCCCACCGGCTGGTGATCGTGGCCGCCGCCATCGACGTCGTGGAGGTGAAAGCCGACCGCCCGGCCGGCGTTCTGCGCGAGGTGCTCGCGGTGATTGATCACGCCGAGGCTCTCCTTGAGGTGGGCGTGACCGGTGTCGTGCCAGTACCCGGCGGGTGCGCCGGCCGGCAGCTCCGCCAGCAGCGCCGGAAAATCCGCGTCCATCGGCAGCTCGCTCAGGCTCTCACGGTTTTCGAAGCCGAGCGTCACGCCTTTCTCCGCCGCGTAGGGCAGCAGAGCCTGCAGGCCGGCGCGGAGATTGTCGCGAAACACCGTCTGCCGCCCGCGGACATTGGACAGCACACCCTCGAGCATCTTGCGGTAGGCCGCATCCTCGGCGGCCGGCCGGCCGGCGAGTGCCGCGTGCCGGCGCGCCACTTTGTGGTCCGGGTTGAACCAGAAAAACTCCACCGCACCGAGGTGCAGGACCAGCTTCTTCGCCCCGACCTGGCGGGCGAAATCGACCGAACGCTTGCTCTGGCGCAGCCATTGTTCCCGCTCGCGCCGGTCCCTGGCGGTCGGCACGTACAAATTGGGTGCGGCGTGCGACACGCCGGTCGGCAGCGGACAGAAGTTGTGGCAGGAGCTGACCTTGACGACGCCCTCCTCCACCGCCCGCAGGATGCCGGGCACGAGCGTGATCCGGATGCCGTGGCTCAGCTCGACCCATTCGAAACCCAGCCCGGCCATCTCCTTCAGCATCTCATAGCCGTCCTGGTGGCGCGACGAGCACCAGCAGGTGGACAGGGAGAGGATCGGCTTCATGTGCTGCGGCCACTACGACACGACTGCCGGGGCGAATCAAGTTCGGCGGCGCGGCCATCGGGCTGTGGGAGCGTGGCCCGTCCACACCCTCCTCGGCGGCTCGGCCGTCGGGCGCGCCCAAGGCGCACCCCGAAAGTGAGATTCCAGTCTTCTGCAGCCGCTTGCGCCTTCTTGCGGCCATGAGCTCGCCGCAGCTCGGCCGCCACGAGGCGGTGTTGGGAATTCCGCGGCGGCCGTTCGGACCGGCCCAACAAAAAACCGGCAGGCGCCCGGGGCGCGCTGCCGGCGAAAATCGTGGCGGGGCGGATCAGCTCGCGTAACGCGCGCGAAGCATCGCGGTGAACGCGGCGACCTTGTCCTTGCGCCGACGGCGCTCGCAGGGCTTCTCGTAGTAACGCTTCGCGCGCACGTCCTTGATGATGTTCTCGCGGTCGAGCTTCTTCTTCATGCGGCGCAGCGCACGGTCGATCGGCTCGTTCTTGCGCATCTTGATCTCGATAGGCATGGGAAAGTGACGAATGTTTTGGGCGGAAAGCTGACCAAAGAGCCAGCCGCGCCGGGGCCCGTCAACCCCATTTTTCCCGGCCAGGTGCCGGGCGCGGCGCCATGCCGGGATCGCCTTGCGTTAACACATGGGGACGAACGATTTTGCCCGTCCCGTGGCCCGGTCCGCCGGGCGCTGTCGCCGGCGTTTCCGGCCGCCGCTTTCCGCCCGGCTTTCAGCTTGCCGGCCGGATGCCGCGGGCTTCCCATTGCCGGTCGTGGCGGCCAAAGACACCAACTTCGTTCATCTGCATGTCCACAGCGATTACAGCCTGCTCGACGGGGCCTGCCGGATCGACCGGCTGATCAGCCGCGTGGCCGAGCTCGGCCAGAACTCGGTCGCGCTGACGGACCACGGAGTGCTCTTCGGCGCCATCGATTTCTACACCGCGGCGAAGGAAAAGGGCGTGAAACCGCTGCTCGGCTGCGAGCTCTACCTGGTCGAGGGCTCGCGCCTGGAGAAGACCGCCCGGATCGAGGGCGAGAAGAACATCTTTCACCTCGGCCTGCTGGCGAAGGACGCCCGGGGCTACGCCAATCTGCTCAAGCTCGTCTCCGACGCGCACCTCCGGGGCTTCTACTACAAGCCGCGGACGGATCTCGAGACGCTGGCCGCGCACGCCGGCGGGCTCATCGGGTTCAGCGGCTGCCTCGCCGCCCTCGTGCCGCAGATGCTGCTGCAGAATCGGTGGGAGGACGCGCGCCGGGCCACCGCGCGGTTCGGAACTCTTCGGCCAGCTTGCGCCGCATCGCCCCGCTGCTCCTCAAGCTGGCCGAAGAGTTCCGGCTGAAGGTCGTCGCGACGAACGACGTCCATTACGTCAACGCCGCCGACGCCTCGCCGCACGACACCATGCTCTGCATTCAGACGGGCGCGAAGCTCGAGGACGCCAACCGGATGCGGTTCGACGCGCCCCAGTTCTACCTCAAGAGCCGCGAGGAGATGGAGCTCGCCTTCCGCGAGGTGCCCGAGGCGCTGACGAACACCCAGGCGGTGGCGGAGATGTGCGACCTCACGCTCAAGTTCGGCGAGAACCGCTACCCGAAGTACCCGCTCCCGGCCGAGATCACCGTCGACAAGCCGGGCTACCTGCGCGAGCTCTGCCGGCGCGGCCTGCGCGAGCGCTACGGGGTCGACTATGCCACCCGGAAGTTTTCCGGCGCGCCGCCGGCCGGGGCCGCGCCGTCGCTCATCCCCACCCTCGTCGAGCGGCTCGACTACGAGCTCGGCATCATCGGCAAGACCGGGTTCGTCGACTATTTTCTCATCGTCTGGGACTTCATCCACTGGGCCAAGGAGCACGGCATCGCGGTCGGACCCGGGCGCGGCTCGGGCGCGGGCTCGCTCGTCGCCTACCTGCTCGGCATCACCGACATCGAACCGCTGCGCTTCGGCCTGCTCTTCGAGCGCTTCCTCAACCCGGAACGGGTCTCGCCGCCGGACTTCGACATCGATTTCTGCATGCGGCGGCGCGACGAGGTGATCCAGTACGTCCGACAGAAGTATGGCGCCGAGTGCGTGGCCAACATCGTCACCTTCGGCACGCTCGGCGCCAAGGCCGTCATCCGCGACGTCGCGCGCGTCCACAACCTGCCCTACGTCGAGGCCGACCGGCTGGCCAAGATGGTTCCGGACGAGCTCAACATCGACCTGCCGACCGCAATCGAGAAGTCGGCCGAGCTTCGCGACACCCTCGCGACCAATCCGGCCGCCAAGCGGATTGTCGACCAGGCGCTCGTGCTCGAGGGCATGGTGCGCAACACCGGCAAGCATGCCGCCGGCATCATCATCGCCGACCGGCCGCTGAGCGAGTTCGTGCCGCTGCTCCTGCAGGAGGGCGACGTCACCACGCAGTACGCGATGGATCCGGTGCAGAAGCTCGGGCTGCTCAAGATGGACTTCCTCGGGCTGCGGACGCTGACGATCATCCAGGACGCGGTCGACAGCATCCGGCGCACGGTGGACCCGAAGTTCGACATCGAGCAGATCCCCTTTGATGACGCCAAGACCTTCGCGCTGCTCAACTCCGGCCGCACCACGGCCGTGTTCCAGCTGGAATCCGGCGGCATCCAGGCGCTGTGCCGGCAGCTGAACGTCAACTCGATCGACGAGATCGTCGCCCTGATCGCGCTCTACCGGCCGGGACCGATGGACCTCATCCCGACCTACATCCGCGGCAAGAAGGACCCCTCGACCGTGGTCTACCCGCATCCGCTGCTGGAGGACGTCTGCCGCGAGACCTACGGCATCATGGTCTACCAGGAGCAGGTGATGGAGGCCGCGCGGCGCATCGCCGGCTACACGCTCGGCGGCGCCGACGTGCTGCGCCGCGCCATGGGCAAGAAGAAGCCGGAGGAAATGGAGAAGCAGCGCAGCATCTTCATCGAGGGTGCGAAGCGCGTGAACAACATCGACGCGCGCAAGGCCGAGGAGATCTTCGCCCTGCTCGAGAAGTTTGCCGGTTACGGCTTCAACAAGTCGCACTCCGCCGCCTACGCCGTGCTCAGCTACCGCACGGCCTACCTCAAGGCCAACCACCCGGTGCAGTTCATGGCGGCCGTGCTGGGCTCCGAGCTGGGCAATTCCGACAAGATCGCCGTGTTCATCGAGGAATGCGGGGCGATGGGCCTGCCCGTGCTCGGCCCGGACATCAACCTGTCCCGGGAAAACTTCACCCCGGTCGTCGGCGCGGAGTCAGCCGCCCAGTCGGAGACGGGGAATCCAAAAGCGAAGATGGCGGCGGCCGGTTCGATCCGTTTCGGGCTCGGCGCGGTCAAGGGCGTGGGCGAGGCCGCCTCGCAGAAGATCATCGCGGAGCGGGAGGCCAACGGCCCGTTCCGGAATTTCTCCGACTTCCTCTCCCGCGTCGACGGCCGCGCGATCAACAAACGTGTGCTCGAGTGCCTGATCAAGACCGGCGCGTTTGACTTCTCCGGCGAGGCCCGCGGGGTGCTCTTCGCCCAGATCGACGAGGCCCTCGCGGCCGCGGGTGCCCGGCAGCGGGACGCCGCCGCGGGCCAGCACTCGTTTCTCGACCTGCTGCACGATTCGCCGCCGCCCGCCGCCGCCCGCGGCGGTGCGGCGGCTGCGCGCAACGGCAACGGCCGCCAGGCCGACTTCACCCCCGCCGAGCGGCTGCAGTTCGAGAAGGAGCTGCTCGGGTTCTACATCTCGGGCCACCCGATGGCCGCCTACGCCGGCCTGGCCGAGTCGGTCTCGACCCACACCGAGGAGGAGGTGCTGGCCGAGGGCGACCGCACGGAGTTCCGGCTTTGCGGCATCGCCAGCGCCATCACGAAGAAGCTCTCGCGCAAGGACAACCGGCCGTGGGCGTTCTTCAATCTCGCCAGCCGGCACGCCAGCGTGTCCGTCAACATGTACTCCGACGCCTTCGAGGCCTACGGCAGGAGCCTGGCCGAGAACCAGCCGGTCGTGGTCCTGGGCACCGTCATGCGCGGACCGGACGGCGCGCGGCTGAACGTCAAGGAGTGCTACCCGCTTGACGGTTACCTCCCAGGCCAGGTCCGCAAAGTCACCTGGCTGCTTCATCCTGAGCACGCGGAGGCGCCCGACTTTCTCCGCCAACTGCGGAAAACCATCGATGCCGCCAATGGCGACACCAAGGTCGAGCTGGCCTTCGCCTTCGAGGACCGGGTCGCTCCCGTCGCGGAGACCTCGTACGCCCTGAAATGGTTCGTGACGCCGGCCGCGTTCCAGGAACTGCGGTCCCACGCCGCCGTCGCCGGCGTGCTGGTCGAAGCGCGTCCGCCCGAGCTCAAGGAGCAGCGGCGCTGGGCCAGACGGAGCTAGCAGGCGGTCGAGAACTCTGCTGAGCCGTCCGGCATGGCTTTCCCACAGCCTGGCAGGGCCGATTGCCTCCGGCCGGTGGGGGCGGGGTGCCCTCACTCCGCAGGAAAAGACCAATTCGGCCGGTCGGGAGACCGGCCCTCCGGGCATCAGGTCGCGTGGAGGGTCCGTCTCCTGACGGACCGCGCCGACATTCGATGTGTTCGCGCCTGACCCGCTCCGGCACCCCGCCCTCCAGTCTTCGCTTTCGTTCCGGGCGAAACCTGTCTTTCGTCGTCGCGTGCCCGAATCGACCGTCATCCGCCGCGCGGCGCAGGTCCTCCGGCAGGTCGAGGAAGGCCTGCCCGCCGACCAGGCACTACGCGCGGCGCTGCCCCGCACCCGCCACCGCTCCGCGCCGGCCGAGCGGCGCGAGATCAGCCGGGCGGTCTTCAGCCATTTCCGGTGGCTGCGCTGGCTCGATCCGCGGCACCCGGTCGCGCGCCGGCTCGAGGAGGCGCTTCGCCTCCAGGAACGGTTCAACCGGACGCCGGCGCTCTTCAAACCCGAGACGCTGGCCGCGCGCGTCGTGCCGGACTGGTGCGCGGACGCGATCGACTGGCCCGACGTTTCGGCCGACGGCGCCGCGCTCGCGCGGCCGGGTCCCATCGAGGCCGCGTGGCTCGGCCAGCTCCAGCGCGAGCCCACACTCTGGATCCGGACCAAGTCGGGAATGAGGGAATCGGTGGCGCTCGCGCTCGGCGACTGCCTCCCCGCCGCTGCGCCCGCCCGCGCCGCGGCACCGTCCACCGCCCTCCGCTATGGCGGCACGCCGGACCTTTTCACCACCGCCGCCTACCGCGCCGGCGATTTTGAGATCCAAGACCTCGCCTCGCAGTTGGTCGGCCTGGCTTGTGCCCCGCGGCCGGGGGAGACGTGGTGGGACGCCTGCGCCGGCGAGGGCGGCAAGACGCTGCATCTTGCCGACCTGATGCGGAACCAGGGACTGATCTGGGCCAGCGACCGGTCGGCACGCCGCCTCGCGCGGCTCAAGGAGCGCGCCGCCCGCGCGCGGATGTTCAATTACCGCGCCGCCCTGTGGGACGGCACCAGGCCGCCCGTGCGGACGAAGTTTGACGGCATTCTGGTCGACGCGCCGTGCAGCGGCCTCGGCACCTGGCAGCGGAATCCGCATGCGCGCTGGACGACCTTCCCGCGCGATGTCCGCGAACTCGCCGCCGTCCAGACGCGACTGCTCGACCGCGTCGCGGGCTCGCTCAAGCCCGGGGGGCGGCTCGTCTATGCGGTGTGCACGCTCACCCGGGCGGAGACGAGTGCAGTGGCGCGGACGTTCGGCGCGGCTCATCCCGACTTCGAGCCCGCGCCGGTCTGGCCCGATTCCGCCGGAGCGTCCACGGCGGTCGTCTGGCCGCAGGAGTGGGACGCCAACGGCATGTTTCTCGCGACGTGGCGGCGGAAATGAACGAAGCGGCGGCAGATTCCGGCCGGTCCCGGCGGCTGCTGGGCGGGGCGTTCCTCGCCGCCGTGGTCGCGTTCGCGTGGCTCCGATTCTCCGACAATGTCGTCGACAACGACCTGTGGGGGCACGTGCTCTACGGTCAGCGGGTGCTCGCCACCGGCACCCTCGAACGGACCGACTCGCTGTCCTGGACCGCGGCGGGCCGGCCCTGGATCAACCACGAGACGGGCGCCGAGCTGGCGCTCGGCCTGGTCCATCGCATTGCGGGCGGCCCCGGACTCTGGCTGCTGATGGTGGCGCTGGCCGCCGTCACCGTCGGCTGGGCCGTCAGGAACGGAGCCGGACGCGAGCCGGCGTCGCGCTGGGTCGCGGTCGGACTGCTCGGCGCCTCGGTCAATTTCATCGCGCTCGGCTACGCGGCCCGTCCGCAGATGTTCACCCTGCTGGCGCTCGTGGCGCTGCTGGCGATCCTGCGCCGTTTTCTCGGCGGCCGGCTTTCCTGGGGCACCGCGCTGCCACCGCTGTTCGCCGTGTGGGTCAACTTCCACGGCGGATTCCTCGCCGGCTTCGCCGCGCTCGTCATCGCGGGCCTCGCCGAATCGGCCTCGCTGATCTTTCCCTCGCTGACCCTCACGCTCGGCTTCGCCCCGCCGCCGTGGCGTCCGGGCTGGGTCCGGATCGCCTCGGGCATCGCGGTCTCGGCGCTGGCCCTCGCGCTGAACCCGTGGGGATTCGGATTGGTACAGTGGACGATCCAGTCGCTCGCCCTGCCGCGTCCGCAAATCTCGGAATGGCTGCCCACCCTGCCGACCTTCGGCAACGCGCCGTTTTACCTCGTCCTTTTCGCCTCCCTCGCGGCCTGGGTGTCCAGCCGCCGCGCCCGGCGTCTCTGGGAGGCGGCGGTGCTCGCCAGCTTCGCCGTGATCTCCTGCCTGCACCAGCGGCACCTGCCGCTTTTCGGCCTGGCGAATCTGATGTTCACGCCGCCGCACCTGGCCGATGCGCTTGACCGCCTCGCCGCACGGCTGCCGAATCTGTGCCGGCTCGCCGCGAGCCGGCGGGCGCAACTCGCGCTCATGGCCGCGCTGGTCGTCGCGGCCGGAGCCAGTCTGGACCTCAGCGTCTCGCCACCGCGCCGGCATCCGTTCACGCTCGAGGTGCCCAAGGACACCTATCCGGTTGCCGCGATCGCCTTCCTGCGGGCGCACCGCCTGACCGGGAACACCCTGACCTTCTTCGACTGGGGCCAGGAAGTGTTGTGGGAACTGCCGGCCAATCCGGTTTCCTTCGATGGCCGACTCGACACGGTCTACCCGCTCGACGTGATGCAGGCGCACTGGGACTTGTATGCCGGACGCCGGTTGGACGCCGCGCTCCGGGTCGACCGCGCGACCGTCGCCCTGCTGCCCACCGATTCCGGCGGAGTCGGCCTGCTCGAACACGCCGGCTGGCGCACGGTCTACCGCGATCCGCTCGGCACCGTGCTCGTCCCGCTGGCGGCCACCTTCCCCCGGCTGGCGGTGCCCCCGCAGCCGGTCGTCGCCGGGCCGGAGGCGGTCGCCGGACGGGAGCCGTTTCCGGACACGCCACCGGCGCTGGCGCTGCCCGGCCGGAACCGCTGAGTCCATGGAATCGGCGGGCAAAATCACGGGCGAGGTGGTGCGCGCGGATTTCAACGAGGTCGCGACGGTCATCCACTATTCCCGCGCGGCGCATTTCCTCGGGCTCTGGGAGTCGGAAAACCGGCTGATCCGGAAATATTTCCCGGATCGCTCCGCCCGCCTGCTCGAAGCCGGCTGCGGTGCGGGCCGTGTGGCGGTGGGCCTCTGGCACCTCGGCTACCGGTCGATCACCGGCTTCGACTTCGCCCCGGAGATGATCGACCAGGCGCGCAGCCTCGCCGCGGAGCATGGCGCCACCGGCGTCACCTTCATCGAGGCCGATGCCACGCGCCTGACCTCATGTAACCTATTGGGTGACTCATTCGACGGGGCGCTTTTCCTCTTCAACGGGCTGATGCAGATTCCCGGGAGGGAGAACCGTCGCGCGGCGCTGCGCGAGCTGCACCGCGTGTGCCGGCCGGGCGCGCCGCTGCTCTTCACCAGCCACGATCGCGACTCGGACCCGGTCGAGCGGGCCCGCTGGCGGAAGGAGGCGGACGCCTGGGCGAGGGGTGAGCAGGATCCGCGGCTGGCGGAATTCGGGGACCGTTACTTCGTGCACGACCACGGGCGCACCTTCATGCACCTGCCCGACCGCGCCGAGGTGCTGGAGGACCTGGCCGCCACCGGCTGGGTCCACCTGGCCGACCACCTGCGCGACGAGGTGGCGCGAGAGAACCGGCCGGTGCGCGAGTTTTCGGACAACTGCCGCTTCTGGGCCGCCCGGCGAACCTAGCTTCCCTGCGGGCCAGGGCACTCCGCGCACCCGGCCTCCAGATCAGATCGCTGGGTCCAGGCGCGCCGCGACGGCCGTCGGCGCCGGTGGTCCACCGGTCATTTTCTGACTAGCCGAACCGGCGCACTTCGTTACCTTGGACCGATGAAGTTTTCCCGCGCGCTGGTTTTTCTCGTCCTCGCGGTGGCATTGCGCGCCGAGCCGGAGTACCCCAAGCAGGGCCCGGACATCTACGACACCAAGATCGACGGCGGCGCGCAGGTGGAGGAGGCGCTTTCGCAGGCGCGCCTGACCCATCGCCGCGTGCTGCTGGACCTCGGCGCCAACTGGTGCATCTGGTGCCGCCGGCTGCACCAGGTGTTTGAGTCCGACCCGCTGGTGAAGCCGCTGCTCGAGGCCAATTTCGTGCTCGTGATGATCGACGTGAACCAGCGCGACGGCAAGAACCGCAACGCCGGCCTGGTCAGGTTCTACGACAACCCGGTCGAGGAAGGCCTGCCGGTGCTCCTGGTGCTCGACGCGGACGGGAAGAAGCTCGTCACGCAGGAGACCGGGGCGCTGGAGGCGGGCAAGGATGGCCACGACCCGAAAAAGGTCGCGGATTTCCTGACCAAGTGGGCGCCGAAGCGGCAGCCCTGATCACGCGCGCCCAGCCGGCCGGGCGCCATCCAGCAGGGCCTCGAGCCGCGCCTTCACGGCGGGCCATTCGGCGTCGGTGATGCTGAACATGACGGTGTCGCGCACATAGCCGTCGAAGCGGGTCTGGTACCGGCGCAGTGTGCCCTCCTCCACCGCGCCGAGCCGGGCGATGGCGCGGCGGGACGGCTCGTTCCGCCGGTCGGTCTTGAGCTGCACGCGGACGGCGCCGAGCGACTCGAAGGCGTGGGCCAGCATCAGGTACTTCGCCTCGGTGTTGACGACGGTGCGCTGCGCCTCGCGGGCCAGCCAGGTGTTGCCGATCTCGAGCGTACGATGCGCCCGCCGGAGGTCCAGATAGCGCGTCGAGCCGACGACGCGTCCGTCCGCGCGCCGGACGGTGACGAAGCACACGTCCTCGCCGGCAGCCTGCGTCCGCAGCGCCTCCTCCACCCATTTCTCCATGTCCGTGAGCGTCGCGAACGGCGGCGTGAGGAACCACTGGAAGATCTCGGGATCGCGTCCGGCCGCGAACAGGGCGGCGGTGTGCCGGAGCTCGAGGGGTTCCAGCCGCACATGGCGGCCTTCCAGCGGGAGGGGACGGGGATCGAACAGCATGGCGGGGCAGCATGGCCCGTCCGGGCGCGCACCCAAGCCCGAAACCGCTGTGCCGGCCGGCGCGCCGGGGCGTTGTCGGCCGGAGCCCCCGCGTCCGCCGGGCCCGGCCCCGCGCCGCTCTCATTTCCCGCGAAAAGTGGGCTTATAGTGAGCCGCAGCGCTTGCACCCCCTGGAGGTGGCTGCCAACTTGGCCGGATGAACGCTGTGCCCACCGACCGGGCCATCCTGTGGCTTGGCGCCCTGTGCTATCTCGCCGGGTTCGGCGCAGGCTGCCTCGCGCTGGCGCGACGCCAGGAGTCGACCGGATCGCGCCTGACGCTGAACGCGCTGCTGGCCGCCGGCCTGATGTTCCAGACCATCGGCCTCTACCTGCGCGGCTCGGCGGTCGGCGGTTGTCCCCTGGGCAACAAGTTCGAGATCGTCCAGTTCGTCTCCTGGTCCGCGATGGTGCTCTACTTCGTGGTCGGGCCGGCCTTCCGCGTAAGCCTGCTCGGGTTGTTCGCGGCGGGCTATGCCGGCTGCCTGGCAACGTTTTCGCTGCTCGTCCCGCAGTGGGATCTCACGCGCGGCGTGAAGATCTTCGGCAACAACCCGTGGATCGAATTTCATGCGGCGCTCGCGGTGTTCAGCTACGGCGTCTTCGGCCTGCTGTCGCTCACGTCGATCATGCACCTGCTGCAGAATTGGAACCTCAAGCACAAGCGACTCGACGGCCTGTTCTGGTTCCTGCCGTCCGTGGTCCAGCTCAACCAGATCAACTTCCGGCTGATCCTGGCCGGCGTCGCGCTGCTGTCACTTTCGCTCGGCGTCGGGGTCTCCTGGTGGCTGCGGGACACGGCCTCGGTTGACGGCCCGAAGCTGGCGGTGGCGGTCGGCGTCTGGCTGGCGTACCTGGTGACCCTCGTCCTGCGCATACGCCGGCGCCTGGTCTCCGCCCGCTTCGCCTGGGTGTGTCTCACGCTCTTCGTGGTCGCGCTGCTTTCGCTTGGGCCGGTCAACGACAGCCGACACCACCAGATCTCCGTGCCGTCGGGACGCTGAGCCATGGAGAACCCCGGCCCTTTCCTCTTTCTGCTCGGCGCCAGCCACCACACGGCGCCACTGGCTGTCCGCGAGAAGCTCAGCCTCGACGGCGCCCGCGCGCAGGACCTGGCCTCGCGGCTCCGGCAGACGCCGGGCGTCCGCGAAGTCGCGCTGCTCAACACCTGCAACCGCGTCGAGCTGTACAGCGTCGCCGCCGACGCCGCGGCGGTCGAGACCGCGCTGCGCACGTTGAGCGAGGTGACCGGCTGCGCGCCCGCGGATCTCGAAGGCGTCGTCGTCCGGCGGGACAACCACGAGGCGATCGAACACCTCTTCTCGGTCGCAGCCGGGCTCGACTCGCAGATCGTCGGCGAGGCCGAGATCCTCGGCCAGGTGAAGGAGGCCTACCAGCTCGCGCTTGACCGGAAGTGGACCGGACCGGTGCTGAACCGCGTTTTCCAAAAGACCTTCCAGGCCGCCAAGCACGTCCGGACGAACACCGCACTGGGCGAGGGCCACGTCAACATCGCCACGGTCGCAGTCGACCTGGCCGGCAAGATCTACGGCGATCTTGCGCCGGTCGGGGTTCTCGTGGTCGGCGCCGGCGAGATCGGCCTGAAGACCGTGCAGGCCTTCCAGAGCCGCGGCGCGAAATCGATCACTGTCGCGAGCCGGACGCTGTCGAAGGCCGAGGAGGCCGCGACGCAGGCCGGCGGCTGGGCGGCCAGCCTCGCCGAACTGCCGGAGATCCTGCCGAAGGTGGATGTCGTCGCCAGCTCGACGTCCGCGCCCTACGCCGTTATCACCCGCGAGATGGTGGCGGTGGCGATGAAGCGCCGCCCGCAGCGTCCGCTCTTCCTGATCGACCTCGCCCTGCCGCGGGACGTCGAGCCGGAGGCCGGCCAGGTGCCGGACGTCTACCTCTACAACCTCGATGACCTGGCCCGCATCGCAGAGACCAACCTGGCGCGGCGCCACGCCGAGGTGGAGAAGTGCCGGGCGATCATCGCCCAGCGCACCGCCGCGCTCTGGCCGCAGGTCGCCCAGTCGCTCGGCGCGCCGCCGGCCCGGCCGCTCGACGGCGGGTGAGGAGATAACCTTTGCCGGGCCCATCGGTCTTACAGAAGGCAACGGAGAGCCGGATGCCGGGGACTGGGGGTGATCCAAGAACCCAACAGGCGGGTCGGGCGAGTCCTCCGGACGGTCCGGCGAACGCGCGGGGTGAAGGCACCCCACCCACCATGGCGCAAGGAACGCCGGCCGCCCACCGGATCGCGCGTTTTCTCTGATTTCCCCGGAGGGAATCCGGGCCGGCGGATCGGTCCCTCAACCCTCAACGCTCAACTTTCAACCTCGAGACTGGTCCCCCTCAAGCGCCCTGCAGCCGCCGCCGCAGCCAGTCGGCGGCCGTTCCCCCGGCGGGCTGGCCGAGCATGTCCCGCAGCTTCGCCGCCTGCGCCCGCGTGCGCTCCCGGCGGGCCGCGTCGCCGGTCGCCTCGCGCAATTGGCGCGCCAGCGCCCGCGCGGTCGCGGCGCCCTGGATGAACTCGGGATACATCGGCTCGCGCAGCAGCAGGTTGGCCATGCCGATGAACTCCACGCTCACCAGCATCCGGCCGAGCCAGTAGGTCACCGTCCGGGTCTTGTACACCACCGCTCCGGGGATGCCGGCCAGCGCGCAGTGCAGCGACATCGTGCCGCTGCTCGTCAGCACCGCCGAGGCGCCAATGCCGCCGGCGTTGGCCCGCAATGCCACCGCGTCCGCCAGCTTTGGCCAGCGCGCGAGGATCCGCCGCGCCACCGCCGCCACTTCCGCGCTCGGGTGGAGCACGACCGCGCGCGCCGCCGGCGCCTGCCGGCGGAACTCCTCGAATCCGGCCAGCAGCAGCGGGAAAATCTTCGCCACCGCCTGGGTCCGGCTGCCGGGCAGCAGCAGGACCGGGCCTGCCGGGTCGTCGTGCACCGGCGCCGCGTAGTCGGCCGCAAGGAACGGGTGCCCCACGAATTCCACCGGCAGCTTGGTGTCGGCGTAACTCGCCGGTTCGAACGGAAAAATCACCGCCATCGCATCGAGGTCCCGCGCCATGGTGAAGCGGCGGCGCGGCTTCCAGGCCCAGATCTGCGGCGAAATGTAATACAACGCCTGCACCTTTCCGCCTCCCGGGCGCGTGAGGCCCCGCGACCGCAGCTCCGCGGCCAGGCGAAGATTGAAGCCGGGATAGTCGACGAAACAGATCGCGCGCGGACGGTGCTGCGCGATCCACCGCACGGTCGCCGCGAACAGCGCCTTGAAGAACGGATAGTGCTTCAGCACCTCGACGAAGCCGACGACCGACGTGGCCGTCAGGTCGTGGAGCAACTGCGCGCCCGCCGCCGCCAGCCCGGGTCCGCCCAGCGCGCAGATCCGCAGGCCGGGCTCCCGCGCCCGCAGGTCGCGCACCACTTTCGCCGCATGCTCGTCGCCCGAGTGCTCCCCAGCGATCACCAGCAGGTCGACCGCTCCGGCCTTGGGTGCAGGTAATTTTACCGTGGCTGGCATTTTGCCTTAGCCGGAACGAAGCGGCAGGCGGAGGTGGAGCGCGGCCACCGGAGGCGCTTCCCGCAGACGCCATGCCTTGAACCCGTCCGGAGGCCGGGCGCCACCTTTTGGCTCCGCGCGCTCTGTGTCTCCGCGGTTCATTTCTGCTTCTGCCGAATCTGGTCCGTAATGGCGATCGCCACCTCGAGCGCCGAGCGGCCGAGCGCGGCGCCGACCTTCGGCTGCTTGGCCTCGCGGACGCTCCTGACGAAATCCGCCAGCTCGATGGCCAGCGGCTCGCCCTTCTCGATCGGGATCTCGTGCACCGGCACCGAGCTGGCATCGCCGGCCTTCGCCAGGCCGATCTTCAGCTTCAGGCCGTAGGCGATGATGTCGCTCTTCTTCACCAGGTGCCCCTTCTGGTTCATGAAATCGAGCGACAGATAGGCGTCGTCCTGGAACACCCGGATCTCCCGGTTCTTCTTCAGGCTCATCCGGCTCGCGCTCAGGTTGGCCACGCACCCGTTCTCGAACTCGATCCGGGCGTTGGCGATGTCCTCGGTCCTGGACAGCACGCTCACCCCGACGCTGTCGATCTTGCGGATGGGCGACTTGACCAGCGCCAGCACGATGCCGATGTCGTGGATCATCAGGTCGAGCACGACGCCGACCTCGGTGCCGCGCGTCTGGTATGGCGCGAGGCGCTCGGTGGTGAGGTACTGCGCGTGCCCCACGTGCTTCTCCAGGTAGCTCATCACCGGGTTGAAGTGCTCGACGTGCCCCACCTGTACGAGGCTGCCGGATTTCTGCGCCGCCGCGAGCACCTGCTCCGCCTCCTCGAGGCTGGCGCAGAGCGGCTTTTCAATCAGCAGGTGGCAGCCCCGGGCGAGCAGCGGCAGCGCGACCACGGCATGCCGGTCGGTCGGCACCACGATGCTCACCGCCTCGCAGGCCGCGGCCACCTCCTCGATCGTCGCAAAGCGCCGGCAGTTGTGGCGGGCGCAGATTTCCGCCGCGCGCGCGTCGCTCATCTCGTAGATCCCGACCAGCTCGGCCTCCGGCAGCGCCGCGTAGATCCGGGCGTGGTGCTGCCCGAGCGAGCCCACGCCCACGACGCCGCAGCGGATTTTGGTGCGCTTGAGGTTCAAGGTTTAGGGTTCAGGGTTCAAGGTTCAAGGTTCAGGGTTTAGGGTTCAAGGTTCAGGGTTGGAGGTTTAAGATTCAGTGCCAAAAGTATTCATAGTTCAGCACGAGGTTCTTGAGGTTCAGTCCTGGTTACTCGCGGAGTCGAGTTGACGGTCGACTTGAATTTCGCGCCTCGATGGTCCGTGCCGTTCAAGTATCTCATCAGTCCGCTCATCAATTTTTCGATCTCCGCCGCCAGTTTGTAAAGCGAGGCAAAGTTTTCTTCGGAGATGTAGTTCGCATCGCGTGCCAGATACAAATGGGATTTCAGCTCTGCGCAAGAGCCACGCGCGTGGCCTAGAAACTGAATAAACTCTCGGTTACCGCCGCGTCCGAAGCCCTCAGCCACGTTGGCCATGATCGAGACGGCGGCCCGTCGAACCTGGTCGCGAAATGCATAGTCGCGGGAAAAGCTACCATCGGCGGAAAGCAGGTAGATCGACCGAGCCAGCTCTCGCGCCCGGCGCCAGCCCTCGATGTCCTCGAATCGAGTGATGGTCGCCATGCCGGGAGCGAACTGTCCGAACCTTGAACATTAAACCTTAAACTTTACGTTTCCTGCAACCGGCCCTCCCGCAGGGTCGCCTGGCGCGCAGTCCGCCGGGCGTGCGCGGGATTGTGGGTGACGAGCACGAGGGCCGCCTGCTCGCGCCGGCAGACGTCCAGCAGGAGCCCGATCACCTCCTCGCCGGTGGCCTCGTCGAGGTTGCCGGTGGGCTCGTCGGCCAGCACGACCGCCGGCCGGTTCATCAGCGCACGCGCGACCGCCACGCGCTGGCGCTCGCCACCCGAAAGGTGCGCCGGCAGGTGATGGGCGCGCCCGGCGAGTCCCACGGCCTGGAGCAGCGCCGTGGCCCGGGTGCGCTCGGCCGCGCCCGGCCGGCCGACCATGCGGGCCCCCATCAGCACGTTCGCCAGCGCGTCAATTTCCGGAATGAGATAATAGGCTTGGAAAACCATCCCGAGAAAGCGGCCGCGCCGGGCGGTGAGCTCGCCCAGCGAAAGCCGGTGCGCGGCGTCTCCCCGCCAGAACAGCTCGCCCGCGTCGGGCCGGTCCAGCCCGGCCAGCAGGTTGAGCAGGGTGCTCTTGCCTGAACCCGACTCGCCGCGGATGCTCACGCTCTCGCCGGGCGCCACGGTCAGGTCGACCCCGCGCAGCACCTCGAGCGCCGCATCGCCGCTCGGGTAGGTCTTCCGCAGCCCGTGCGCCTGGAGAACCGGTTCAGGCATGATCCAATCCTCCCATCCCGGTCAGCCGCGAAAGGGCGCAAAAAAGGCCTTCCCCGCTGCGGGAAAAATCTCGTGCGCCTCTCGGCGCCGTGGGAGCCCCGATCGTCGTCGGGTCCTGGCGCCTTATCGTCGCCATAGGCAGGTCTTGCTCATTCGCTCCGCAGCGCCTCCACGGGTTTCAGCCGGGCCGCGCGCCAGGCCGGGATCAGCCCGGCGAGCGTGGCCGCAACCAGCGAGAACACGACAATGATAACCACATCCCGGCCGGCGGTGTATGCCGGGAGCGAGCTGAACTGGTAGAACTTAACGAAGGTCTCCTCGCCCATCGTGTAGCGGGCGATGACGTGCACGACGTCGTTGCGATAATGCAGCAGCGCGAAGCCGAGCGCCAGCCCGGCGACCGTGCCGCCGACGCCGATCACGAGCCCCTGCGCACAGAAGCAGAGGGCGACGTCCCGGGCCCGCCCGCCCATCGCCGCAAGCAGGCCGATCTCCCGTGTCTTCCGCACGACCGACATCAGGAGCGAGCTGGTGATCGAGAACGCCGCCACCACGATGATGAACGTGAGCAGGAAGAAGATCATGTTCCGCTCGAAGCTGAGCACCGCCTGGAAATCGGCGTTGGCCTCGAACCAGGTGAGCGCCCGGGTGCCCGGCGGCACCGCCCCGTTCAGGGCGGCGGCGACCGTGTCGGGATCGGCGCCGTCGCGCAGCCGGACGTTATAGCCGTGGACCATCTTCTCGAGCCCGTACAGGTCCTGCATCAGCCGGAGCGAGCACAGGACCGTCGAGCTGTCGAGCTGCTGGTGGCCGATCTGGAAGATGCCCGCCACTCGCACCTCCCGCGGCAGCATCACCTCGTTGTTCTTCAGCCGCGCGAGCATCAGCGGCGAATAGAGGCTGAGCCTGTCGCCGACGCTCGCGCCGAGCGAGTTGGCGAGAATCGAGCTCAGGATGATCGAGTCGTCGTCGAGGTCGTCGATCGAGCCGGCGATGAGGTAGTGCCCGAGCGGGATGACCCGCTTCATCCGCTCGTAGTCGAAGCCCTGGATCGCGGGGAACGCCGGACGGCTCTCGAACTCGAGCATCACGACCCCGTTGGCGAACGGCGCGAAGGCGGCCACCTGGGGCGTCCCCGCCAGCACCTTTTCCACCGCCGCCATCTGGGCGCCGCCGAGCGGATTGCGGGCGCGGATCTGGAGCTCGCCCTGGGTGTCGATGATCATCCGCTGGATCTGGTGGCCGAATCCGCCCATCACGCTGGTCGAGACGAGCATCAGCGCGACCCCCAAGCCGACGCCGAGGATCGAGATCAGGGTGAAGAACGAGACCCGACCGGTCGGAAAGAGCTGCTTCAGTCCCAGATAAATCGGCCAGGGCATGGGGGATCCGCCGCAAAAAGGCGCCAAACGCTTAAAACAGGAAATTTCCTTGGGGTTGCTCGTGCCTTCTTGCGGTCATGCCTTATTC
>Ga0335069_10001946_pt1 | contig 32491 bp, 26 predicted proteins | sample Lox_Sample_11_FD_206714 | JGI IMG/M metagenome (GOLD analysis project Ga0335069, IMG submission 206714) | Soil microbial communities from Loxahatchee National Wildlife Refuge, Florida, United States - Lox_Sample_1.1 | ecosystem: Environmental > Terrestrial > Soil > Wetlands | place: USA...
AGGTTACAGACGGAGGGATGCCGTGGATTTGGGCGGAAGCGAATCCGGCGGTTGCCAGCGCAAACAGCGCCGTGGCGAGAAGCGGCCATAGCAACTTGCCGCCGCTGGCGCCGCGCCGAGATGTCATCCCGCCTGACACAGAGGACCCACCCCTTCCCAACCCATTGTATGCCGAAAAGTTGTCAGCGGCCCAGGGGACGCGCGAGTTGCAGGAGGCCGCCAATGTCAACAATGGCGTTGGCGATCAGCACTCCGACAATGATTGCATTGGCGAAGACGGCGTACTTGGTTTCCAGCAGGTCGGCGGAGACCCCCGCCATGAAGAGCATCACGAAGGGCAGGGCAACGAACAGGAAGAGAAGCCCGGCAAAGTGTTGCATGGCGAGGCCGGCGGCGATGAGCATGACCGCGGTGAGAAAGGGCGCGGCGTTGCCGAAATAGCGGGCACGGCGCCAAACCGCAAAACCCACAAGAGACACCAGCAGAAGAATCAAGGTACCCAACCCATTCTGCAGGAAGAAGAGTTCCAGCAGGGTAAGGACCGATTTTGTGGAGAGGAAGGCCGGGGAGATTTCGATCCAGTTAGCGTTGCGCAGGGAGTCGGCAAATACGGCGGGACGGAAGCTGGCCACGCCCCAGAGTAGCGCCAGTCCAACGACACAGGCAGCCGCGAAGATGGCGAGCGCCGCCATGGGCCTGACGTGGCCGACCCATAACATGCAGGCCAGCGCGGGGAGCAGAACCAGCCATAACGACCACTGCGACCCGACGCAAAGCGCGATAGAGATGCCCATGAGAAGGATGCGCTTCCAATTCCAGAAGACTACGGCGCGCGGCGCGTAGAGGGTGTGGGCGGCGGCGATTCCGGTGAACACCAGGCCGAAGGCCCCCCAGGCGGCAACAATGTCAGGTTGCACCTGGCTGGAGCGGGTGATGACCATGGGCGAGAAACAGTAGAGCCCCAATGCAATGTAGCCGCCGAGGTTGCCGTACAGGCGGCGGGCGACGTACCAGAGGGAGCCGCCGAGCAGCAGGCCGGCCAGCAGAAATGGCAGACGGATGAGAAAACGAAATTCGCTGAGACGGAAGAAATTGCCTTTGGAATCGATGGCCCGCGCGGGAATGCCGGCCAGCACAGGAACCAGTGCCGAGTGATATTCGGTCGCGGCATTGACGAGGCGCTCGACGTGCATAAGACCGTCTTCGATGTAGCTGCTCTCCATCTGAGTGATGGGAACATGTGCCATAAACCACAGGCATTGCGCGAGGAAGATGAGGAGCAAGGCCAGCGCCGTATATTGTGGCAGGCCGAGTTTGGGAAGGATCCGGGAAGACATGCGCAAGTCTTTTGTTGTACCACGCCGCTTCCGCGGGAAAGGAAATGCTGATGTGGATCGTTTCCCAGGTTAGCCCCCAACACCAGGCTGCGAGCCTGGGGCACCCAGCGAGTTATTTCGGCCCACCCTTTCCCAAAGGAAGGGAAAGGATGGGGCACACACAGTGTAGTTGTTAGATGTCGAGGTTCTTCACGTCGAGCGCATTGTCTTCGATGAACTTGCGGCGCGACTCGACGTCTTCCCCCATGAGTGTGGTGAAGATGGCTTCGGTTTCGGTAAAGTCTTCCAGCTTCACTTCAAGCAGGGTGCGACGCTCGGGATCCATCGTGGTCTCCCACAGCTGCTGCGAACTCATTTCGCCCAATCCTTTGTAGCGCTGGATGGTGTAGTCCTTGCGGCCTTCATTGAGCACGTAGTCGAAGAGATCGCGCACGGTCTGCTTCTCGACCGTTTCGGCCTCGACCTTGCGCCGGGAGGCCTTGGGGCTCTTCTGCTCCGCCTTCTCCAGATCGGCGCGCTCGGCATCGCTCAGCTCTTCTTTTCCGTTAGCGCCCGATTCCTTCTTGACGGCCTCGATGAAATACGGCGGCTGCATATACTGCTCGATCTGCCGGTACTTCGCCATCATCTGGCGGTACTCGGGAGAGGACGCCAGCTCCCAGTTGATGACATGAGGAGCGCCCTGCGAGCTGACGAAGACGCACTCCCACAGGCTGTGCTCTTCCTCGAAGCGCTTGTCCACGGACTTGAGCCCCTGCTCCTTCGCCATGGCCTTGAGCGCCTTCTCGAGATCGAGGATCTTCTTCGGCGGACGGCTGCTCTCGCCTTCGAAGTCGGCTCGCTTGGTGAGGTCGAAGCGGGGCAGCATTTCGGTGATGACTTCATCGCGGATGCGCTTGTTCACCTTGTCCACGAAGCCGATGTACTCGTTCAGCGTGGTCATGAACCTGGTGAGCGGAGCGCCTTCGATGGCGGCCGCCCCTTCGCCGTAGCGCACCACGATACCGTCGGCGGCGCGCTTCACCATGACCTTCACGAACTCGTTGTCGTTCTTGATGTACTGTTCGAACTTCCCCTTCTTGATGCGATACAGCGGCGGCTGCGCGATGAACACGTTGCCGCGCTTGATCAGCTCCTGCATATGGCGGAAAAAGAATGTGAGCAGCAGGGTGCGGATGTGCGAGCCGTCCACGTCGGCGTCGGTCATCAGGATGATCTTGCCGTAGCGCAGCTTGGAGATGTCGAAATCTTCCTTGCCGATGCCGGTGCCGAGCGCCGTAATCATAGCGCGGATCTCTTCGTGGCCCAGCATCTTGTCGTAACGCGCCTTCTCGACGTTCAGGATCTTGCCCTTCAGCGGAAGGATGGCCTGGAAGCGGCGGTCGCGTCCCTGCTTGGCGGTGCCGCCGGCGCTTTCGCCCTCGACCAGATAGACCTCGCAGCGGTCAGGCTGGCGCTCGGAGCAGTCTGCCAGCTTGCCCGGGAGTCCGCCGCCGTCGAGCGCACCTTTACGACGAGTGAGGTCGCGGGCCTTGCGGGCGGCCTCGCGCGCACGCGCTGCATCGATCGCCTTGTTGATGATCTTCTTCGCCACCGGCGGGTTTTGGTCAAAAAATGCGCCCAGGCGCTCGTTCACGAAAGCTTGCACGGTTCCGGCGATGTCGGAGTTGAGCTTGCCCTTGGTCTGGCCTTCGAACTGGGGCTGCGAGAGCTTGACACTGACGACGGCAACCAGTCCTTCACGGACATCGTCACCGGTCAGGTTTTCTTTCACGTCCTTGAACAGGCCGAGCTGCTGTCCGGCGTAGTTCACGGTGCGAGTCAACGAGGTGCGGAAACCGGACAGATGCGTGCCGCCGTCCACGGTGTTGATGTTGTTGGCGAAGCTGAAGACGGTTTCCGAGTAGCCGTCATTGTATTGCAGCGCGATCTCCATGGCGACGCCATCACGCTCGGCTTCCATGTAAATGGGCTTATCGTGCAGCACCGACTTGCCGCGGTTCAGATGCTTGATGAACTCGGCGATGCCGCCGTTGAACTTGAACTCGGTGTGTTTGGGCTCGCCGGTCTTGGGATCGGTGGTGCGCTCGTCGGTGAGCGTGATCAGCAGGCCCTTGTTGAGGAAGGCGAGTTCGCGCAAGCGCTGCGCCAGCGTGTCGTAGTTGTATTCGGTGGTGGTGAAGATGGTGGCGTCAGGAACGAAGTGGACTTTGGTGCCGCGCCGCTTGGTGCTACCTGTCTTCTTGAGCTTGCTGGTGGGCTCTCCCTCGGAGTAGCTCTGTTCCCATACCGAGCCGTCACGCCAGATCTCGAGTTCGAGCAGGCTGCTCAGGGCGTTGACGCAGGAGACGCCTACGCCATGTAAACCACCGGAAACTTTGTAGGTGGAGCTGTCGAACTTGCCGCCGGCGTGCAGCATGGTCATGACAACTTGCGCGGCCGGCAGACGCTCTCCATCGACGTCCATTTCGCCCGTGGGAATGCCGCGTCCATTGTCGATGACGGTGATGGAGTTGTCGATATGGATGCTGACGTCAATGCGATCGGCGAAGCCGGCCAGCGCTTCGTCCACGGAGTTGTCCACCACTTCGTACACGAGGTGGTGCAGCCCCATGTCGCCGGTGGAGCCGATGTACATGGCGGGACGCTTGCGAACCGCCTCCATGCCGCCGAGAACTTTGATGGACTCTGCGGTGTAGTCCGTTTCAGACTGGCCGTTGCCGTTCTTGCCGTTGGGCGCCAGCTTCACTTTCTCAGTATCGAAATTGTTCTTGTCGTTGGAGGCTTTGACGGCTTGCGTATCGATCGGGGACATCCTGCTCCATTCCAGTTGGAACGCTCACCGACGGCGGTTCCGGCTTCGTTGCACACGGATCACGGCGGAGGCTCGGCCGCCTTCGCTAGCGTCCCTCAAGTGGCAGTAAATTCAACGATTTGAGAGGCCGATGATCCAACCCCATTTTACCATAGAACGCAGTAAGTCGAGCGCTTGGTTTGAGGCAGTAAGTATCTAAGATTGAATGGATTACAGTGCAGTGCCTGGGGAGTTACCGAGGCGCCGGAGAAGCGCGCATCTGGACAGCGGAATTGCTCTGGGACGGCGATGGCTTGCGCTGCAAAACGGCCGTCATGAAACCCTTCCGGTCCGCCCAACCGCGGAGCGAAACGGAAGGGTGTTCACACCGATGGGGGGAGTGGGTGGGAGCGTGTCACTCCGTACGGCACCACATTGCATTACGCCACCGGCGAAGTGCAGTAGGCACACCTGCGCGCGGCAATGGGAATCTCGCTCAGGCACTCGGGGCACTTCTTCTTGTCGGGCGCCGCCGGTGGTTCTGTCTTCATGCGCGTCATCAGTGCGTTCACCGGAACTACCACAAAGTAGTACACCGCGGCTGCAACTAGTAGGAATGCAATGACGGCATTGATGAAATCGCCGTAGAGGAACTTCGAACCGTTGATCTCGAAGACGTAGGCGGAAAAATCGGGCTTGCCCACCAGGGCGGCGATAAGCGGTGTTAACAGGTCCTTGACGAAGGCGGTTACGATGGCGCCGAATGCCCCGCCAATCACGACGCCGACGGCCATATCGACGACATTGCCGCGTAGCACGAATTCGCGAAATCCCTTAAACATGATTCCTCCTTGAGCCCACAACCGTACGACTATAGGAGCGAGTCGCCTGGAAACACAAGTGCGTCAGCCGCGGCATTATCGCTGGGACGACATTATTCTCGCTCGACTGATCGGGAAGTGAACCAATCCCTCACGGGTTCCTGGCTCAAGTAGAAGACAATCAGGACGCGGATAATGATCTGCAGTCCTTCGCGAGCGATGGCGAAGAAACGCGAGTCCATCACCGCGCTGGAGATGGCAGGAACGGCAAGCGCGATGCCGGCGACGGCTACCAGGATGGTCGCGCGGCGCGCCCAGCGCCAGCGTTTCCACAACGCCGGAACCAGCAGGAGCAGCAGCACCGCATAGCTGAGAAAGGCAATCGGGCCGAGTTGTTCGAGACCGCCTCCGAGGAGGAATGCGCCCCTGGACAGGGGGATTTGTCCGGCCGCAATCAACGTGGCGAAGACAAGCGAGGTGATCGCGAGAATCAGGCACAACGCGGTGATCGCGGTCACGCCGGCGGGGCGGAAGTTCGACATAGAGGTCGGCGGATCGATTGCCCAGGAATTCTAAAGCGAATCAAGCAATTAAGTAAGGACGGCCTTCCGAGCTACAGCAATGCGTGTTGGCGGTTCGGCTCGGCCGTTCCATCCCGATACTCCGCCCCTTCCAGCCGCAGAAGAAACGCCTTGGTCGCCAACCCGCCGCCGTACCCGCCCAGCGCCTTCCCTCCTGCCAGCACCCGATGACACGGCACGACGATCGCCACGGGATTGTGATGGTTGGCCTGACCGACCGCGCGATAGGCGTTCGGACTCCCCACCGCCTGTGCAACCTCGGCGTAGCTGCGCGTCTCGCCGTAGGGAATACGCAACAGCTCACTCCAGCATCGCTTCTGGAAGTCCGTACCGCGAAGGTCAAGTCGCAGGGTGAACTGGCGGCGCTGCCCGGCGAAGTAGTCGTCGAGTTGTTGCCGGGCCTCGGCGCAGGCCTCTTCGGATTCCTGCCAATTGACGTTACGTCCGCCCACGCGCAGGGGCAGATTGTGCCCGAATGCCAGCACCGCCAATCCGTGATTTGATATACCCACCAGCAGCGGCCCGACTGGCGAGTTCACACGCGAATACAAGAGCTTTTCCATAACACACCACACGCTGCTCGCAGTACTGCGCTCTGAAGTTGACCGCGGCGAACCGCGGCTTTGTCGCTCCATATTGATGCGGGTCAAAGGCAGGCGGCTAGTCTTCGTTGTAAGGCCATGCATGCATTAAACTTTGTTGCTTACGCGACGTCCAACCCTGTACGGTGTTCATGTTTGGGAGACAAATCGCAGCTCCACCGGCCAGGCGGTTCATTTTTCCCCTGGCAGGCTGTAAAAGGCTAAAATAAAGAAGACCCCCGCATTAGCACGTCATCCAATCGATTTAACGGCTGGGCCCACAGAATGAGATCAATTCGCACCCGTGTCCTCCTCTCCGCGCTCCTGATTGCCTTCTCCACCGGCAGCTTTGCGCAAGATCAAGATCAAGATCAAGACAAACCCGCCTCGCCTGCACCGGCGCAAGCACCAGCGGCAGCCGCCCCCAATACCCAAAAGGCGCCCGACAAGGCTGCAGCCTACTATCACTTCGCCATGGCCCACATCTACGAAGAAATGGTCTCGATGTACGGCCGCGCCGATTACGCCAATAAGGCGATTGAAGAGTATCGACTGGCCATTGAGAACGATCCCACCTCCGATTACCTGAATGCCGGTCTGGCCGAACTCTACGCCCGCACCGGCCGCATCAAGGACGCGGTGCTCGAAGCCCAGGACATTCTCAAGCGCGACGGCAACAACCTGGAGGCGCACCGCCTGCTCGGCCGCATCTATCTGCGCTCACTAGGCGATATGCAGTCCGGCACGCAGTCGCAGGAAATCCTGAAGCTGGCCATCGAGCAGTATGAGCAGATCGTCCGGCTCGACCCCAAGAGCGTGGAAGACCATCTTCTTCTCGGCCGCCTCTACCGCCTCAACAACGACCTGGTGAAGGCCGAGAACGAATTCAAGACCGCGGTGAAGATCCAGCCCGACTCGGAAGAGGCCGTCACCGCGCTTTCGATCCTCTACAACGAGGAAGGCGATTCCTCCCGCGCCCTGGATGTGCTGAATGCCTACCCCGAAGCGGCCCGCTCGTCCAAAATTTATGCCGCTCTCGGCTATACCTACGAGCAGAACAAAGCTTACAAGAAGGCCATCGAGGCATATCAGAAATCGGTCGACCTCGACCACGATAATCTCGACTCAGTCCGCGGCCTGGCGCAGAATCTGCTGAATGACGGGCAAACTGACGCAGCCCTGGCGCAGTTCAAGGTCATCGTTGACGCCGATCCCTCCGATGCGCAGACCTATATGCGCATGGCCGAGATCTATCGCCGCAATGGAAAGTATGACGAGGCGGGCGAAGCCCTGAAGAAGGCCGGCGCCATCGTGCCTGAGTCGCTCGAGGTGAAGTACAACATCGCGGTGATCGACGAAGCCCAGGGCAAGTACGATGACTCCATCGCGATACTCAATCAGTTGCTGCAGAAGACCGAGCACGCCAACGGCGAATACGACACCTCGGACAAGAGCAATCGCGCCATCTTCCTGGAGCGCCTGGGCACTGTCTATCGCGAAGCCAACAGGCCGCAACTGGCCATCGACACCTTCCGTCGCATGTTCGAGCTGGGCGACGACAACGCGATTCGCGGCTACCAACAGATCATCGAGACTTACCGCGATCAAAAGCAATGGCAACTCGCCACTAGCACCGCCGAAGAAGCGGCCAAGAAGTTCCCCCGCGACCGCTCGCTGCAAATTGTCGCGGCCTCGCAACGAGCCGACATGGGCGAAGCCGGCCAGGCCATCGAGCAGGTCAAGGCAATGCTGAAGGGCACTTCCGACGATCGCGAGGTGTACATCGCGTTGTCGCAAATGTACAGCCGCATCAAGGACTGGCCCCAGGCGGAAACCAGCATCAACAAGGCACTGGAGCTTTCCACCAAGCAGGAGGACAAGGATTACGCGACCTTCGTCGCCGGCTCGATCTACGAGCGCCAGAAAAAGTATGACCTCGCGGAGGAGCAGTTCCACAAGGTCATCGCCAGCGATCCCAAGAACGCGCAGGCGTTGAACTATCTCGGCTACATGCTGGCCGACCGCGGTACCCGGCTGGACGAGGCGCTCGGCTACATTCGCCGTGCGGTCGCGCTCGACCCGCAGAACGGCGCCTATCTCGACTCGCTTGGCTGGGTCTATTACCAGCGCGGCAATTACGAACTGGCGGAGGAAAATCTGCGGCTGGCCTCGGAAAAGATTGGCAGCGACCCGACAGTGCAGGCCCACTTGGGAGACCTGTACCAAAAGACCGGCCACCTCAAGCTGGCAACCACGCACTGGCAGCGCGCGCTGGAGGAATGGAACAAGACCATCCCCGCTGAAGTCGACACCGAAGAAATGGCCAAGGTGCAGAGGGACCTGGAATCGGCCAAAGTCAAGCTGGCCAAGCAGGCTCCAGGCAAAGAATAGCGAAGGTCCCAGCAGGATTCTGGACGCCCAACCCTGTCACCTTCGTTCGGCGATTGAGGGAGAAATCGTCGCTGTTAAACTCAGGGTATGCTCGCTCCCTACGCGGCTCGTGTGGAAGACTCCCGCCGCCGCCGCCACCCCGAGCCGCCGCACCCCTACCGCAACGCCTTTCAGCGCGACCGCGACCGCATCATTCATGCGCGTGCCTTCCGCCGCTTGGAGAACAAGACGCAAGTCTTCACCCGCCGCTACTCCGACCACTTTCGCACGCGCCTGACCCACACCATGGAAGTCGCGCAAATCTCCCGCACCATTGCGGCTGCGCTCGATCTAAACGTCGATCTCACCGAGGCCCTGGCGCTGGTGCATGACATCGGGCACCCGCCCTTTGGCCACGCCGGCGAGCGCGCATTGGATGCTGCCATGCACCGTCATGGCGAGTACTTCGACCACAACCTGCAGGCGCTACGCATCGTGGAGGACTTCGAGCTGCGCTACGCCGAATTTCGGGGCCTTAATCTGACCTTCGAGGTGCGCGAGGGCATCATCAAGCACTCGCACCACTACACCGCAACCGAGCATCCCGAGTTGGCGGAGTACCTGCTTGACTTGCAGCCTCCGCTGGAAGCCCAACTCATCGACCTCACCGACGAGATCGCCTACACCACCGCCGACCTGGACGATGGCTACGAGGCCAAGCTGCTCAAGCTCGCAGATGTGCGAAAAAACGTGCGCGCCTTCGAGCGCTTCTACGTTGCGATGGAGGCGAAGTATCCCGACGCCCCGGACAAGCTGAAGTTCAACGAGGCGCTGAAGCGGATGCTCAACGGCTTCGTGACCGATCTGATCGACAACACAAGGTCACGCATTCTGCAATCAGGCGTAAAGAGTCTCGAAGACGTGCGCCGATATCCCGAGCGGTTGGTTGCCTTTAGCCCCGCAATCCAGAAGGAACGCCGCGAGGCAAAAGCTTATCTTTATCGCACGCTGTATGAGAGCAAGCCGCTACAGCCGGAGAAGCTCAAGGCCGAGAAGATCGTAACCGAGACCTTCGACTATTTCGTCGCGCATCCCGAAGCGCTGCCCCATAGCTACCAGGAAAAAGTCGCGCACGAAAAGCTGGTCCGCGTCGTCTGCGACTACATCGCGGGCATGACCGATCACTACGTACAAGAGGTGTGGAAGAAACTCGTTACGGTGTAGTGATCGGAGCCGATGAAACAGATTCAAGTTGGAGATCGGATCATTCGATATGACAAAAAGCGAACAACAGCGGCGTACTCTGTCATCAAGAAAGGTTGGGCAGACGAATGCAATTGTTCCTCTTGTCGAAATTTTGCGGCCCAGCGACACAACGTCTATCCTGAAAGCTTTAAGCTGCTTCTCCAGCAGCTTGGTGTTGACTCCGAGCAAGAAGCCGGAGTCTACGAATGCGGCACCGATGGCGATTCGATCACATATGGTGGTTGGTTTTATTGTTCGGGGGAAGTAATCCAAGCGGGTAAGCGCCTAACGCAGGCGGGATCGGGTTTTCAGTACTATTTCGCAGCCGTTAAGCGCCTGCCTCGCCCGAATGCTGAGTTCGGAAAAGTATTATGGCCGTCGCGTTCACGACAAAGTCATCCTGGATCTTCTGAGGACCTGGGTGCCATCCATTCCCTTTCTTCGGGGAAGGGTGGGAACGACGATGCCGAGTTCCCGAAATCGAAACTTGAAACTCGAAACCGATTTCATTGACATGTGCAGCACACGAAACTACGCTTGCCACATGTCCAAGATGATTCAGATTCGCAATGTGCCGGATGCCCTGCATCGCCGCATGAAGGCCCGCGCCGCCAAGATGGGTTTGTCGCTGTCGGCGTGTCTCTTGTCGGAATTTACACTATCCGCTGAGTGCAAACACCCGCGGAGCTCCGCAGGAGACTGCGTCGTCTGCCGCCGGTAACCGGCGGGGATGCACCTACCTAAGCTGCTCTTATCACCCACTTCAGTGACTTGCGTCCTATCGGGTTTCCATCACTACATGCAGTGAGTGAAGCGTGAGGTTCGTGGTGGGGTGTCTCTCGGCCTCTCCGCACCCAGGCTGCGGCGTGGATCGCTCTTTGACAATGCGAGGAGTCGCGACCCAGCGAACCCGCAGCTTAGTGATAAAGCGAAACTAAAGCGAAAATAGCCGCACTTAACTCCTACGGGCAGAAATGGATACGCGTAACATGCATATTTATCAATGGGTTGGGAGCAAAATCCTCCCAAGCCATTGATTCTAAACAAAGGCAAAAAAGAATAGTTGATAGTGATATATAACGCTATATCACCCAAGACGGCGACTCTTGCTGGCTCTTATGGATTGGCTGCTAAGAAGTCACTGGCGTGTGATTCGACGCCTGAACGCGCTCAGAATGCGGGTAGGTTCCGGCTCTTTCAGCGCAACGGCGGATGAGCGTCCGCCGGGTCCACGCTTCAGAGTGTCGGCAACATAAGACGTATTACTCGTGCGGTTCGGGGCGGCGAAACCAGCTTCGCAATCGGCGGATTATTCTCCGCGCGAATGACATTCGGAAATCTCCGCTGCTCAGTCTCCTGCCACCATCTCGGGGGCCGGCTGGATCTCCGCCACATCCACTAACTGGGTGGGGTACTTCCCGGTATAGCAGGCGGTGCAGTAGGTCAGGGACTCGCTTTCCCCCGCGGCCTTGCGCAGGCCCTCCAGTGAGAGGTAGGCCAGCGAATCGGCGCCGATGTATTCGCGAATTTCATCCACCGACTTGTTGGCCGCGATGAGCTGGTTCTTGGAAGGCGTGTCGACCCCGTAGTAGCACGGCGAAATCGTCGGCGGGCACGAAATGCGCATATGCACTTCCTTCGCTCCAGCATCGCGCACCATGCGCACGATCTTGCGGCTGGTGGTTCCGCGTACGATGGAATCGTCGATCAGCACCACGCGCTTACCTTCGATCACGTGGCGCACCGGGTTCAGCTTGAGGCGTACGCCGAAGTCGCGTACCCGCTGCTCCGGCTCGATGAAGGTACGGCCGACATAGTGATTACGAATCAGCCCAAACTGAATCGGAATGCCGCTTTCGCGGGAGAAGCCCATGGCCGCCGTCACGCCCGAGTCTGGCACCGGGATCACGATGTCGGCATCCACCGGCGACTCCAGCGCAAGCTGGCGGCCCATGGCGTCGCGCGACTGCTGCACCGAACGCCCGAAGACAATGCTGTCGGGTCGCGAAAAATATACGTGCTCGAAGATGCAGCTCGACATCGGCTGCTGCGAAGCGTAGAAACGGGAATGCACACCCTCCGGCCCCACGATCACCAGCTCGCCCGGCTTCACGTCGCGCTCGTACACCGCGCCAATCAGGTCGAAAGCGCAGGTTTCGGAAGCAAAGACTATCGCGTCCTTCTGGTGCTCGGCCTTCCCGGGAATCTTTCCCATCACCAGCGGCCGGAACCCACGCGGGTCGCGCGCGGCAAAGATGCGGTCGGGCGTGAGCATCACCAGAGAGAATGCGCCCTCGATGCGCCGTAGCGAGTCGCTCATGGCCGCCGCCAGCGTCTCCTCCCTGGAGCGCGCGATCAGGTGGACGATCACTTCGGTGTCGCTGGTGGTCTGAAAGATGGATCCCTGTTGCTCCAGGTGAGAGCGAATTTCATGCGCATTTACGATGTTGCCGTTGTGCGCCAGCGCCACCTTGCCTTTGCTGCACTCCACCCGGATGGGCTGCGCGTTCAGCAGCGCGGAATCGCCGGTGGTCGAGTAGCGCGTATGCCCGATGGCCAGCGAACCGGGCAGATGCGCCAGCCGCTCGCCGGTGAAGATGTCTGACACCAGGCCCATCGCTTTGTGCAGCTCGATCTTTTCGCCGTTGGCCGAGGCAATGCCCGCCGACTCCTGCCCGCGATGTTGCAGCGCATACAGGCTGAGGTAGGCGAGCTTGGAGGCTTCCGGGTGGCCGTAAATCGCGGCAACGCCGCACTCCTCGTGCAGTTTGTTAGATAAAATCAGCATCGCTCACCTGTTGTCCGCTTCGCTTGCGAATCGTTGAAACTCGCCCTTGCCTTACGCTGCGCCGGTAACCGCGGGTTGCCCGGCCTCCGTTCGCAGCGCCGCTTCCAGCGCTCTTGCCCACACCCTCTTCAGTTCCGACACCGCTGCGGCAGCGGCCACCTTGCTGTCCACGCTGATCTCCAGGTTGTCGGGAACCGTGCTTCCGATACTCTCCGCCGAGAGGCCAAATTGTACCGCTATCTGTTGGATTCGCTCCACATTTTTGGGGTCGCACGAAATCAAGATACGGCTGGCATCCTCGCCGAACAGCACAAACTCCGCCGCCAGTCCGCCCGACGCCAAGGTAATCTCTGCGCCGACGCCCTTGGCGAACCCACACTCCGCCACGGTGACCGCCAGTCCGCCCTCACTGCAGTCCTTCGCCGACGCCACCAACCCGTCGTCGATCATCTGCACGATGGCCTTCTGCAGCGCGGCTTCCTTCTCGATCTCCAGCGCCGGCGGAAATCCCCACAATTCCCCCAGCGCTTCTTTTGCGTACTCTGACGACCCAAATTCGGCTTCGGCGTCCGCGGCGTCACCGGGCTCGGAGCCACGCACCAGTATCAGCGCCTGCCCGGCACGCTGGAAGTCCGGCCCCACCGCCTTGTGAACGTCTTCCAGGATTCCCACGATCCCGATGACCGGCGTGGGATATATCCCCTCACCCAGTGTCTCGTTGTAGAAGCTGACGTTGCCGCCCGTAATCGGGGTCTCCAGCTCCTCGCACGCCTTAGTCATGCCGTCGATGGTCTGGGCGAACTGCCACATGATGTTCGATTTTTCTGGGTTGCCGAAGTTGAGGCAATTCGTCGCTGCAATCGGAGTCGCACCCGAGCACGCGACGTTGCGCGCCGACTCCGCTACCGCGTGCATCGCGCCCAGCTTGGGGTCGAGGTAGCACCAGCGCCCGTTTCCGTCCAGCGCCATGGCCAGCGCGCGGTTCGTGCCCTTTACGCGGATCACCCCCGCCTCGCGCCCTGGCCCCTCGACAGTGTTCGTTTGCACCATCGAGTCGTATTGCTCATACACCCAGCGCTTGTCGCAGATGTTCGGACTTGCCAGCAGCGTTTTCAGCTCGCCCGTCAGATCAGCTTTCTGCCCGAGCTGAACGTGCGAAGGTATCTCGCGCGGCACCGGAGGCTCCCAGCGTTCCATTGGCCGGTTGTAGAGCGGGGCCTCGTCGGTTAGCGCCTGGTTGGGGATTTCGGCGACGACCTTGCCGTGCTCCAGCACGCGCATCGTCGACTCGCCGACCACGCGCCCAATGGTTACAGCGTCCAGTCCCCACTTTTCGAACACGCGGAACACCTCCTGCTCGCGGCCCTTCTCGGCCACCAGCAGCATGCGCTCCTGCGACTCGCTCAGCATGATCTCGTACGGGGTCATCCCGGTATCGCGCTGCGGCACCAAGTCGAGTTCGATCTCCAGCCCCACGCCACCGCGACCGCCCATTTCGCAGGTCGAGCACGTCAACCCCGCGGCGCCCATGTCCTGAATGCCGACAATCGCGCCGGTCTGCATGGCCTCGAGGCAGGCCTCCAGCAATAGCTTTTCCAGAAACGGGTCGCCCACCTGCACATTCGGCCGCTTGGCTTCCGATTCCTCGCTGAACTCCTCGCTCGCCATGGTGGCGCCGTGGATGCCGTCGCGCCCGGTCTTCGAACCGACGTAAATCACCGGGTTGCCTTCGCCCGCCGCCTTGGCATAGAAAATCTGGTCGCGCTTCACCAGCCCCAGCGCAAAGGCATTCACCAGTGGATTGCCCGAGTAGCAGGGCTCAAACTTGGTCTCGCCGCCGACATTGGGCACGCCAAAGCAGTTGCCATAGGACGCGACACCGCTGACCACACCTTCCATCACGGAGTGGTTCTTGTGCAGCGTCGCGCGATCCAGTCCCGGTTGTGGAGTAATTGGCCCAAAGCGCAGCGAATCCATCACCGCCACCGGCCGCGCGCCCATGGTGAAGATGTCGCGCAGGATGCCGCCCACTCCCGTCGTCGCCCCCTGGAACGGCTCAATGAACGACGGATGATTGTGAGACTCGATCTTGAAGGCGCACGCCCAGCCCTCGCCGATGTCGATGATGCCTGCGTTCTCGCCCGGGCCCTGGACGACCCGCTTGCTGTGCGTCGGAAGCCGCCTCAGGTGTACGCGCGACGATTTGTACGAGCAATGCTCGCTCCACATCACGCTGAATATACCCAGCTCTGTGAGGCTGGGCGTGCGACCCAGCGACTTCAGGATGCGCTGGTATTCCTCCGGCGTAATGCCGTGGTCGCGCAGCAGTTCAGGAGTAATAGCGGGTCCCTGGGCGGCGGGCTTTTCGGTTTCGATGGGGCTCATGGCGGTTCTGGGTGGACATTCTATTTTCGCATGCCGCCGCACGCGCGGAAAGACGCAATCATGCTGCGCTCTGCGATTCTCACCGGGCCATCAGACGCGTCCGTGCGAAATGGTCTGCGGGACCTCGGAACCCCAGGCAAACGCGGTTTGCTGGGCCCAAACCAACGTCCCATCGCGGCCGCCCAGCCTGCCGGCGAGTTCACCGAAATACTGGCTGCCTTAGTCTGAATGCCGGATATAATCACTTCGCCCATGGAGAACTCCCATGAATCCGACCCGGAAGTTCATCGCCGCTCGCCAGTTTCTGCTCGACAATCGCACCGACTACGAAAAGGCCTGTCGCGAGTTTCGTTGGCCTGACCTCTCCGATTTCAACTGGGCTCGCGATTGGTTCGACGTCTATGCGCAGGGCAACAGCAAGACAGCGTTGTGGCTGCTGCGCGAGAGCGGCGAAGAGGTGAGGTTCACCTATCAGGAGCTAGCCGAGCGCTCCGACCGCGTGGCGCATTTTCTGCAGCGAAAAGGCGTCGAACCCGGCGACCGCATTGTGCTTTGCCTGCCTAACGTAGCCGCCATTTGGGAGCTGATGCTGGCGGCCATCAAGATCGGTGCTGTCGTTGTGCCGACAACCACGCTGGCCACCGAGAGTGAGATTCGCGATCGGCTGGAGCGCAGTGGCGCGCGCATTGTCGTCACCGAGGAAGGCCTCCTGGACCGAATTCCTCCCGACGCCGAGGTTACGAGAATCGTCGTAGGTGGCCAAAGCGCCAACTGGACTCCTTACGAAAGTTCGCTGGAGGAAAGCCCCAGCTGCCAGGCGGTCCACACCAAGGCGACCGACCCATTCCTGCTGTATTTCACTTCCGGAACCACCGCCAAAGCGAAACTCGTGCTCCACACCCATCAGAGCTATCCGGTAGGGCATCTCTCGACCATGTACTGGATCGGCATCCAGGAAAGCGACATTCATCAGAACATCAGCTCGCCAGGCTGGGCCAAGCATGCCTGGAGCTGTGTCTTCGCTCCCTGGAACGCCGGCGCCACGACCTTCGTCTATGACGCTCCGCGATTTCGCCCAGCTAACTCGCTGCGGGCCGTGGATGAAGTTGGTGTCAACACCCTCTGCGCTCCACCCACCGTCTGGCGCATGCTCATTCGCGACGACCTGGGCAAGAAGCCGCGGGGTTTGCGCGAGCTGGCCAGCGCGGGCGAACCGCTCAACCCGGAGGTGATCGATCAGGTGGAGAAAGCCTGGGGTCTTGTCATCCGCGACGGTTACGGTCAAACCGAGACCACCGCGCTGATCGGCAACTCGCCCGGGCAGGTAGTAAAGCTGGGCAGCATGGGCCGCCCGTTGCCGGGCTTCCAGATCATGGTGGTCGATTTACAAGACAAGGAATGTCAGGAAGGCGAGGTGGCGGTGAACCTGACACCCCGGCCGACGGGCCTGATGACTGGATACATGGACGATCCCGACAGGACGCAGACTGCCATGCAGAACGGTCTGTACCATACCGGGGACCAGGCCTTCGTGGATGAGAACGGCTACTTCTTCTTCGTGGGCCGGGGAGATGATGTGTTCAAGAGCAGTGACTATCGCATCAGCCCATTCGAACTGGAGAGCGCTCTGATGGAACATCCGCTGGTGGCAGAGGTCGCCATCGTCCCCAGCTCCGACCCCATACGAACCAACGTCCCCAAGGCCTTCATCACCATGGTCGCGGGCTCGACTCCCTCGGAAGAGACCGCCCGCGATATCTTGCTCTTCGCTAAAGAAAAGCTGGCCGCCTACAAACGTGTCCGGAAACTCGAGTTCCACGAACTCCCCAAGACCATCTCCGGCAAGATCCGCCGGGCTGAGTTGCGCAAATTGGAGGCCCAACGGGTAAAGGATGGCGAGCGCAGCTCCCTCGAGTTCTGGCTGAAGGATTTTGAGTGATTGCCCGCGATGGTCTGAGTCACTACGGATCACTCGCGACCGGAGAACCTAGCGCCTCCTGCCCATCGAGAATCCGATAGGGTTGCCTGCAAGGACCCCTTTACTCCTCAACTTCTTCCCACTGATACCCGCACGCCAGGCAGCGCCAGTGCTGCCCTTGCGCGGTGGGAGGCTCGGGAAATGGAATCGCGGACGACCAAAGCGAGATCTGGCTGGAATTAGTTTCATTGAGCGGACGCACTTCCAGCGATTCGCATTCCGGACAGCAGCGCACGATGTCCGCATCGTCTTCGTCCCGCTCAGCAGGGCGGAAGTCGTCAAGAATCTCCAGCGCTCGCACCACCTGCCGGTCGGGGACTTGCAACTTGATGCCCCACATGGCCATGCCGATATGCAGGTTCATGGCGTTTTCGTCGCGTACCGAAGCCTCGATGCCTGCCGCCGTAAGCTTCCCCTGCGCGAGCTTGGCCTCGCCGAGGTTCAGGAAGGTGGCGATGGTGACCAGGTCGTCGGGCATTGCGGGTCAAGGCTAGCGTAGGTCTAGCTTACTCCACTGGTCAATTGGTCGAGATGGGCGCGGCGGCTGTGCTCGGCGATGGCGTCAACAATCTGCAGCGCCACGGCGAGCGCGGCGCGGCCTTGCTGCAGCGAAACTTCGGGAGTGCTGCGTTGGCGCACGGCGTGGAGAAAGCTGCGAAGCTCGGCATGCAGCGGCTCCTGCGGTTCGATCTTGGGCTTGAACGGCGTGATGCCGGGGATTGCGCTCGTGACCATGCTGGCGGGGTTGAACAGATCTTCATCCGCACGCGAGCCCGAGCCTTCCTCGACCGTGAGCACCAGCACGTCCTGGCGCGAGAAATCGAGCGACACGTACTGCCGAGGCTGAAAGAAGCGCAGCTTGCGCACCCGCTCGGTGCTGACGCGGCTGGCGGTGAAGTTCGCCACGCATCCCGACTGAAATTCGAGGCGCACGTTGGCGATGTCCACCTTCTGGGAGAGGATTGGGAGGCCGACGGCGCGCACCTCCTTCACCGGCGACAGCGCCATCGTGAGCACGATGTCGAGGTCGTGGATCATGAGGTCGAGCACCACGTCCACATCAAGCGAGCGTGGCGTAAAGACGCTGAGCCGATGCACCTCGAAGAACATCGGCGTGGTCAGCAAGGGCAGGGTGGCGCGCACGGCTGGATTGAAGCGCTCCAGGTGGCCCACTTGCACAATGCGGCCGTGTTGCTCGGCCAGGGCCTGCAGTTCGGAAGCTTCGGCGAGCGTGGTGCACAGCGGCTTTTCGATGAGGACGTCCACGCCCGCTTGCATCAGCTCACGGGCGACGGCTAAATGCGCTCTGGTCGGGACAGCCACGGAGACGGCGTCCACGCCTGCTGCGATCAACTCGGCAACCGACGCGAAGGCTTGGGTGGAGAATTCGCCGCTGATGGCTCGAGCACGGGACTGGTCGCAATCCACAATGCCGGTAAACTCGACGCCCTGCGCGGGATCGGCGGCGAGATCGCGGTAGACGCGTGCGTGGTTGCGGCCGAAGGCGCCGGTTCCGACAACGCCCACGCGCAAAAGGCCGTTGACTTCTGGCATGGAGGGATTGTCGCGCATCGGCGCGGTCGGAGGCAAAGCGGCGCCTACGCGGGATGTCCGGGTATATGGCTGATTGATTTCTCCGCCACAATGCAGATGCCGGCCTTGTTGGCGGCGGCTATGACGGTGGGCTTGTCGAACATGAGGCAGTGTCCCGCATCGAGAGCGAGGCAAGTGGCGCCCGCCTGTTGCATGATTTCGATCGTTCGCATCCCTACGACGGGCACGTCGAAGCGCATGTCCTGGTTGGTCTTGGCGACCTTTATGACGGTGAGCGCGCGGCTGAGGGTCGAGGGCTCCTTGCCCAGCGACGGCGACTTCATCAGCTCGCCAGCGCGCAGGATGGTAGCGTCGGTACCTTCCATGGCCTCGACCGCAATGCACGCCGCCTCGGCGATCACCACCGTCTGGCCGATGTCGAAGCGCGACAGGTGCTGCGCCACGGCGCGCCCGTAGGTGATGTTTGTCAGTTCCATGTCGGAGGGGCCGCGGCTGGTCATCACCCCTTCGTCGGCAAGCATGGGCTCAAGCAGCGCAGTGGAACTCATCAGGGTGATACCCTCCGACTCCAGAACCTTCGCAATCGCTCCGATCAGCGAATCGGTGTTGCGCACGGTGAGGCTCAGGAGCACCTTGGCCAGCCGCCAGTCGGGCTTGATGCTGCTGAAGATCTGCTTGTGCTTGACCTGTCCGGCCATTACGGCCCGGGTCACGCCCTCGCGCTGGAACGTCTCGATGAGCTTCGACAGCTCGCCCAGCGATAGCCAATGAAGCGACGCCGCGCCGTGGTGCTCAATGTCCGGCGAGGTTTCTTCCTTAATCGCCGCCACCACTACTTGCATGCCCTGCGACCGCGCAGCATCGAGCACGAGGAAGGGGAATTTGCCGTTGCCGGCGATAAGACCGATGCGCTGTGGAGACGGGCTGGCCATAGCTCAGATGTTGCCAGCAACCAGTTACCAGTTGCCAGCTACTTAATCACTCCTCTTTGTGACGCCTCGATAAACCGCACCAGCATCTCGACGTCTTCGCCAAGCTCGCGTTCCGCCCGCAGCTTCTCCAGCGCCTGTGAAGTGTTTAGCCTCGAGGCCAGCAGGACTTTGAACGCGTGATGCAGTTTCTTGATGCGCTCGGGCGAGAAACCACGGCGCTGCAATCCGACCTTGTTCAGCATGAAGGCGTGCGTGTCGCGCTCGGCGCTGGTCATGGAATACGGCAGCACGTCCTGGGTTATAGTCGTACCTCCGCCGACATAGGAGTGCGCGCCGATGCGCACATACTGATGTACCGGGCAGAGCGCGCCCACCACGGCCCACTCCTCGACTGTGACGTGGCCCGCCAGCGTCGCGCCGTTGATCAGCATGGAGTGGTCGCCGATGATGCTGTCGTGGCCGATGTGAGTGTAGGCCATGATGAGCGTGTCGCTGCCGATCCGGGTGATTCCGCCGCCCTTCAACGTGCCGCGGTTGATGGAGACGTATTCACGAATGATGTTGCGGTCGCCGACTTCCAGGCGCGTGGGTTCGCCCTTGTAGGTGACGTCCTGGGGATCGCCGCCGACGGCGGCAAAGTCGAAGACCTCGTTGCCGGAGCCGAACTTCGACGGCCCGCCAAGCACCACGTGCGAGTGCAGCTTGCAGTTCTCCCCCAGCTCGACCCCGGCGCCCACAATGCAATAGGGGCCGATGGTACAGGACGCAGGAATCTTGGCAGTCGGATCGACGATGGCCGTCGGATGAATGCTCATGGTGGACTAAGACGTTTCCACTCCCGATTCCGAATTCGCGCCCGCTTGCGGTTTCCTGGCGCGGCGGTCGAGCAACCGGCAAGTGATGACGGCTTCGCACGCGACCTTGCCATCGACGTACGCCTTGCCCAGCATGCGGCCAGCATTGCCGCGCCACACCAGCACATCCACTTCGATACGAAGCTGGTCGCCCGGCGACACCGGGCGGCGGAACTTGGCGCGTTCGATGCCGGTGAACAGCAGCAGCTTATGTTCGCGATCGGGAAATTCGATGAGCAGCAGCACGCCTCCGGCCTGCGCCATGGCCTCGACCACCAGTACACCGGGCATAATGGGACCGGCGGGGAAATGGCCGACAAAATACGGCTCGTTGACGCTGACGTTTTTGATGGCCACAATACGTTTCGTGCGTATGACCTCTGTTACCCGGTCAATCAGCAAAAATGGATAGCGGTGGGGCAGGATCTTCAGGATCTCGTGAATGTCGAGGCCCGTGGCGGCTTCTGTTTCGGCAGGCGCGGTTTTCGCGGTGTCGCTCATGGTTGTCTCGTGAAAACGACGATTATACATTTCAGCACGGCGCTTTCTGTCGCGGCGCTTGGCGACTAGGATGGAACAGATACGACCAAAATGAAACCCAAGCAGTTGGAGTCTGAGCTGAGTGATGTCCTGCGCTGGCTGACCGCGCGCCAGCCCGAGATGGTGGCACAGGTGCGCGAACTGGTGACGCGCGAGTCACCCACGCACGAGAAGGCGGCTTGCGACGTGTTGTGCGCCTATCTGGCAGAGCAGTTCCGCGGGCTCGGCGCCCGGGTGAAAGTGCATCGCCAGAGAAAGGCCGGCGATCATCTGCAAGTGGATTTCCCTGGACCGAAGGGACCGAAGCCAGTCCTGCTGCTGGGCCACTATGACACCGTGTATGACCTCGACACGCTGAAGACGATGCCCTGGCGCGAAACTGCCGGCAAGCTCTGCGGGCCGGGCGTGTTCGACATGAAGAGCGGCATCGTGCAGATGATGTTTGCGCTGCGGGCGCTTCGCGAAGTGCGCGGCGGACTACCTCGTCCGGTCACCGTGTGGCTGGTGTCTGACGAAGAAACCGGCAGCGACACTTCGCGTTCCACGACCGAGAAGCTGGCGTCGCAATGCGCAGCGGCACTGGTCTGCGAACCTTCCGGGCCGGGCGGAGCGCTGAAGACTGCCCGCAAGGGTGTCGGAGGATTTCTCGTCAAGGTGACCGGAATCGCCGCCCATTCCGGCCTTGACTTCGAGAAGGGGCAGAGCGCCATCGTTGAACTCGCGCATCAGATTCACGCCATTTCGCGCCTCACCGACCTGAAGCGCGGCATCACCCTGAACGTCGGTGTGATTCGCGGTGGTACGCGCACCAACGTAGTCGCGGGCGAGGCCGCAGCCGAACTCGATCTCCGCATCGCCCGCAAGTCCGACGGTCCCATCATGGAGCGTAAGGTGAAGGCGCTCAAGCCGGTCAACCGCAACTGCAAGCTGGAGATCGAAGGTGCCGTCAACCGGCCTCCGCTCGAAAGGACCAGGCAGGTGGCTGCATTGTTTGCGACCGCGCAGAAGATTGCGGGTGAACTCGGATTCCCGCTCGCCGAGATCGCCGTCGGCGGCGGCTCCGACGGCAACTTCACCGCCGGCATCGGCGTACCGACCCTGGACGGTCTCGGCGCAGTAGGCGACGGTGCCCACGCCTCCCACGAGCATGTGGTGGCGGCGGAGTTGCCGCGGCGGGCGGCGCTGCTTGTGGGCCTCATTGGCGCAATCTGACTGGTTTCTCTAGCACTTGCGTGGCAGTCGGTTTCCGATGTCGTGGCAGGCCTTTCTTTGACGGGTGTAGACGAAAAGCCTAGAATCATGGGAGAGAAGCCCGCTACACCATTGCGCCTGACCGCAAACTAACCGGGCTGTTCGACCGGAGGATTTATGTTTGGTGGAAAGATCGGTCTGCCCGAGTTGGCGATCATTGTGTTCATCGCCCTGCTTATATTCGGCCCCAAGAAGTTGGGTGAACTTGGCAAAGGGCTGGGCGAGGGCATCAAGAACTTCAGGTCGTCGATGAACGAAGGTTCATCGGGCACTACCACGAGCACCACAAGCTCGAGCGAAGAAAAGAAATAGAAACCGCAGCCCTTGAGCGGAGTTGTCCTGCGAGGGAAACTCCGCTTCACTGCCCCTGGCTGCCTTTCAACTACAGCAGGCACACTCCCGCCGCCAACTCAAGTGTCCGCAGCATGCGGTATAGGCGAGGCACCGGAAGTCCCACGACATTGAAGTAGCACCCATCGATGCGCTCCACCCAGCGTGATGCCATGCCCTGAATAGCGTAAGCGCCAGCCTTGTCCATGGGCTCACGGGTGGCGATGTAGCCGGCGATCTCCTCCTCGGAGAGCGGGCTGAAGCGCACCTCGGTCACCTCCGCCTCCGTCTGCTCGAATCCCTTGGCCACAAGGCAGACTCCCGTAATGACCTGGTGGGAGCGGCCCGACAACAGCCGCAGCATGCGGGTGGCGTCCTGTGCGTCGCGCGGCTTTTCCAGCAGGTGTTCGTCGGCGACTACAACAGTATCGGCCCCGAGTACCACATTGTCAGAGTGACGCGCAAAGATGGCGCGGGCCTTGTCGCGGGCCAGACGTTGCGCATAGAGAAGCGGCTGCTCATCCGGCAAGGGCTGTTCGGTGACATGGGCGGGGTCGACGGTATAGGGGATTCCGGCGTTGCGCAGCAATTCGGCGCGGCGGGGTGAAGCAGAGGCTAGGATGAGTGACATGCACGCACGATTCTAACGGGGTCGGGCTATGACTGCATGGTGGACCAAGGGAACGAACATTGAGAAGAACCCTGTTCTTTCTGCGTTCGAAGCCGCGCTCATCGCTGCCAACATCTTGCTGGGCAAGGCAATTGGTGCCGCGTTCTCCTGCTAGAATTGAGCCAGCCCTCTGGCGCCCCCGATGGACCCCTCACTCATCCGAAATTTCGCGATTATCGCCCATATCGACCACGGCAAGAGCACGCTCGCTGACCGTCTGCTGGAGCTGACCGGCTCGCTGACAGCGCGCGAAATGCAGGCCCAGGTGCTGGACGCGATGGACCTGGAGCGCGAGCGGGGCATCACCATCAAGGCACACTCGGTGCGCATGATGTATCCGGCGAAGGACGGCAAAACCTACCAGCTCAACCTCATCGACACGCCCGGCCACGTGGATTTCAGCTACGAAGTGTCGCGCTCGCTGGCGTCTTGCGAAGGCGCGCTGCTGGTGGTGGACGCCTCGCAGGGCGTCGAAGCGCAGACCCTGGCCAATTCGTACATCGCGATCAACAACGGGCTGGAGATCATTCCGGTCATCAACAAGATCGACCTGCCCAGCGCCGACATCGAGCGCACGAAAGAGATGATCGAAGGCGCGGTGGGGCTCGACGCGTCGCATGCCATCCCGATCAGCGCCAAGACCGGCGCCGGCGTACCGGACGTTTTGGAGGCCATCGTCCAGAAGATTTCCCCGCCGAAAGGCAAAGCCAGCCATCGCCTGCAGGCGCTGATTTTCGATTCCTGGTTCGATCCGTATCGTGGCGTCGTGGTGCTGGCCCGCATCATTGAAGGCACCATCCGCAAAGGCCAACGCATTCGCTTGATGGCCAACGGCCGCACTTTCGACGTCGAAACCCTCGGGGTGTTGACGCCCAAGCCGGTCGAAGTAGATGAACTTAGCGCAGGCGAAGTCGGCTTCCTCGTCGCGAACATCAAGAACGTCTCCGATACCGGAATCGGCGACACCATCACCGACGACGCTCATCCCGCGTTGGAGCCATTACCCGGTTTCGAAGAATTGAAACCGATGGTCTTCGCCGGCCTCTACACCGTCGATGCCCACGAACATACCTTGCTGCGCGAGGCCCTGGAGAAGCTGCGGCTCAATGACGCTTCGTTCTTCTTCGAGCCGGAGAGTTCCGCCGCCCTCGGCTTCGGATTCCGCTGCGGCTTTCTCGGCCTGCTGCACATGGAGATCATCCAGGAGCGGCTGGAGCGCGAGTACAACCTCGACCTCATCACCACGGCGCCGAGCGTACGCTACAAAATCACGCTCACCGACAGCAGCGTAATCGAAGTGGATAATCCTTCGCGCTGGCCCGATCCCAGCAATATCGACAAGATCGAAGAGCCCATCATCACCGCTACCATCCTCACCAACGAGGAGTATGTCGGCGGCATCCTGAAGCTGGTGGAAGAAAAGCGCGGCAAGCAGAAGGCCTTCGAATACGTGAGCGCTACGCGCGTGATGCTCACTTACGAGCTGCCGCTGAACGAGATCGTGCTCGACTTTTACGACAAGCTCAAGTCCGTCTCGCGCGGTTACGCTTCGCTCGACTATCACCTGACGGGCACGTGGGAGTCGCCCATGCTTAAGCTCGACGTCCTGGTCTCGGGGGAGCCGGTGGACGCGCTATCGATCATCGTGCACAAGGACTTCGCCTACGAACGCGGCCGCGCCCTGGTGTCGAAGATGCGCCAGCTTATCCCGCGGCAAATGTTCGAAGTCGCCATTCAGGCCGCCATCGGCGCCAAGGTAATCGCGCGCGAGACCGTCGCCGCGATGCGCAAGAACGTGATTGCCAAGTGCTACGGCGGCGACATTAGCCGCAAGCGCAAGCTGCTGGAAAAGCAGAAGGAAGGCAAGAAGCGCATGAAACGCATCGGGCGCGTGGACATCCCGCAGGAGGCGTTTCTGGCGGTCCTCAGGGTCGGCGAAGACTAGCGGGGCCCTTACCCACCCGCGATTCTTAGGTGGAATTGGGCCGTAACCGCAGCCGATTACGGTAATCCGTCCGGTCAGAAGATTGTGCAAAACTGACGGGTTGCAAAATTTGCGGCATCACCACTACGCCCCGTGATGCAATACGCAACATACGGGTAAGACATTGATTCCGAATATCCTTATCTTCTTATTGTCTTTGTTGCGAGGAAGTTAACGTCCCTCCACTTCGAATAACTCTAACTCGGTAACATGGCAATCCACAAGGTTTTCCACAGGCGGTTACCTCGCCGAACGACTGGTCGACGGTACCGTCCAGGGAAATACCGTGACCTCACAAACCACCCGTGTAAGCAGTAGGCTTTCGGCCCGCTACCGGGGACTACTGCCAGGCAAACGCCAAAAGGCCACCGCTTAGGGTGGCTCTTGGTCGTCAAGTTGGGAGCCGATTACTGAGGCTTGGTGGTGCCTGTCGTGGTGGCTGCCGGCTTGGCAGGCGTAGTGGCTGCAGGCTTGCCGGCTGCAGGCGTTGTAGCTGGCGAATGGGGCGCAGGCCCGGTGGTTGCTCCCGTCTTGGGCGGTGCCGGCACGCCGGACTGCACATTGTAGGCATCCACCACCGCCTTGGTGATATCGACCGCCTGGGTCGCCACCACTACCGGACCTTGTGGCCACGGGGAAGAGGCATCGATCAGCAGGCCATAACCGTTGTCGGACACATACTTGGTAATGACCGGCGCCATCTTCTGCAGGATGCGCTGTGCGATCTCGTTTTGCTGCTGCTGGAATTCGTTCTGCGCGTCTTCCGCCGAGCGCTGCAGTGACTTGGTCTTGGTCTCGATCGATTTCACCAGGGCCTCATGGGCCTCCGCGCTCATCTTGTCACCCTGGACGTTGAGTTGCTTCTTGGCGTCTTCGATCTCGGTGTTGAGCTTCTGCAACTCCACCCGGCGGGGTTCGAACTTCTTGGCCAGAGCTTCGAAGTCACGCTGACCCTCGTTGCTGCCGGCGATGGCTCCCTGCATATCGATTACACCAACTTTCACGCCAGACTGATTCAGCGTGGTAGCGGAAGGGGCCGGCGTGTTGGCCGCGGGGCTGGGTGTGGCGGAACCCGTCTGGGCCAACGACGCCATCGAGACCAGAACGAGCAGGACTATGCTTGCGAACGTGCGCTTCATCAGTTTTGCTGTGACTCCTTGAACTGCTCCGGGAATTCCTCAGGTGTTCCAGTTGCACCCGATGACAAGATCGGTGCGGCTCCGGACGGCCAAGAGACACTTGCTGCGATTACGCAACACAAAGCGCTTCCCAGCCGGAAGATTCGGCGGTGCGGATATATGAATTATAGGGATGCCGCCTTGCCAGCGTCAAATGCTAATCAGCGGCGGCGGGAGCGCAGCATCTTCACCCGAAGTTCACGCGGCCTGGGAGTTCACTCAGAAAGTCGTGGCCACCGTAAAGCGGAAGGTCTTGCGCGGTTCACGGATCAAGTACGCCGGGTTATAGAGTGCCACCGCATTGGCATAAGTGTAGTCGCCGGCCGCGCCCGCCGGGAACATCGACCGGGAGATCGGCGATACCGGAGCCACAGTTTGGTCGAGCCGCAGAGGGTTATAGGCGTAATAGATGCGGAATGGCGCATTCACCACCGGCAACACCACCTGCAACTCCAACCCGGTGGACATGCGTGGCTGATAGTTGGTGCCGGAGATCGGGATCAGGTTGGCTCCCACCGGAAAACGAACCGTCCCAGCGCAACTGTAGTCGAGATTGAGATAGGGGCAACCATAGTTGGTTGTGTTCAGGGTCAGTAACTGCGTGTTGGCAATGCGAAGCTGCGACGTGTTGGTGATGAAATCCATTCCCGTATCGACGAATGGCGCCAGGGTCACAGGGCCAACGATGGGCACGCGGTATTCGAGGTTCGCCACCCAACTGGTATCACCGCCCGGAAAAATAATCTGGTTGACTGGAATGGTGACATTCCAGGTCCCACGACGCGGGTTCGCCGGATCCAGCGGAACCGCAGTGCCGTCCGGGTTCTGCAGGGGTATCGTGACTGCGGTCGGGAACAGCGTTACCGGGGAAACCGAGCGAATGTCGAAGCCGCGCAAATCCTGGTCGCCGCCCATGTAGAAACGGTCGAAGGGCGGAGCTACATCGCCGGCATAACCGCTGATCCATGAACCCTGCACGCGGAATCCCAGCGTGTTGCGGCCTTTGTTGACCGGCCTGAACTTCTTCCACTCCGCCACTGGCCGGAAGTAGTGGGTGTTGCCGCCCAGGCCGGCAATCTCTGTGGCCAAATAGAAACTCTGTCCGGTATGGGGCCGCTGCGGATTATCGATCCGATTATAGGAGAAGTTCGGCACCACCTTGCTGGTTTGGATCCCGGTCAGAGCATTCGGTCCCGACAACCCGCGAAACGCCAGGCTCTCAAAGTACAACGTCGACGCCGCACTGTATGTCTGCATCGTCGTGTTATCGAATGCATACGTGATTCCAACCCGCTTGAACGACCGCTTGATTGGGTAGCTGAACGAAGTCGAGAATCCGGTGCTGGTCTGAGTGTAGTTCTGCAACAGCGCCTGATAGCTGGCCGGTAGATTGATCGACTGGCCTGTTTGGACCTCCAATTGTTGCTGCTGGTTGTAGTTGTAGCTGCTGTGATAGACCGTCCAACTGAACTGCAGGGGGCGGTCAAACAGGTAAGGCTGCGTGAACGACAGCGTCTCGTTAGTCTGATACTGGCCGACCGACACCTGCACCGTCAGCGACTCACCCTTGCCGAACAGGTTGTTGGTAGTGTAGTTGACGCCGATGAAACCGCCCGACAGTCCGCTCACGCCGCCCGTAAGTCCGATGCTGTTCTTGCCCTTTTCCTTGACCTTGAGCAGGATGTCCACAGTGGCATCCTGTGGGTTCTGCTTGATTTCCGAATCCTGCTCGGGCTTCAGCACTTCGAAATACTGCAACTGATTCAGGCGCAGCAGGCTCAGCTCCCACAGATTGCCGTTGTAAACCTGGCCCTCTTCCAGCGCCAGCTCGCGGCGGATGACCTTGTCGCGCGTCGTGGTGTTCCCTTGGAATTCAATGCGCCGCACGAAGAACTGCTTGCCTTCGTCAAGGTCGATCTTCATGCTGATCATCTTGGTGTCGTCGTTCGCATCGGTATTCGGCACCGGCGAGAAATTGATGTAGCCCAGCGCGGCGTAAGCCTTGCGCAGGTTCTCCAGACCCTTACGAATGGCCTCGGTGTCGAAGATGTCGCCGTCCTTGATCTTGAACTGGGCGCGCAAGGCGCGGGTGTCCTGCACCGCGGCATTACCACTGAAGGTGATCTCCTTCAGGCGGTAGCGCTCACCTTCCTCCACTGGCATGGTGATATCGACAGCTTTGCCCGGCTGTTTCGAAAAAGGCCAGTACCAGGGAGGTTTGGTGTCGTGGATCTGCGTCTTGGGATCGGCCACCAGGGCCTTGAAATAACCCTTCGTCTGGTAGTAGTAGCGCACGCGCTCGGCGTCCTCGTTCAGTTTCGTCGAGTCGTAGGTCCGCGCGAACAGGCTTTCCAGGAAGATCGAGTGCGGTATCCCGATCGGCTTCAGGTTCTTCATCGCGCTCTGTAACTCGCGTGACTTGATCGCCTTGTTGCCCTCAAAGGTGATCTTGCCCACCTTCACCTTGGGGCCTTCTTTAATGACGAACGTCAGGCCGACGGCCGCAGGTGGGATTGGCCGCACTTCGGACCGGACGGTGGCAAACTGGCGCCCGTGGGCCGCCAGCAGCTCTTTGATCACGACCTCCGCCTTTTTTACCTTGGTGGGATCATACTGGCTCTCCTGGGTCAGTCCGACCTTGCGTTCTTTGAACTTATCCAGTACGTCGCTCTGCGACACCGAGCTCAGACCGACGTACTTGATCTCGCGAATCGTCGGTTTTTCCTTCACATAGACGTGGATGATCCAGCCTTTGGTCGTCTGCTCCCGTTCAATTCGCAAATCGTCGAAGTAACCGGTGTTCCACAGGGAGTTGAAGTCGCGTTCCAGGGCCGTTTGGTCGTAAACGTCCCCCGGACGCGTAAACATGCGGGCGCGTATGGTGTCCGCCGGGATGCGGCGGTTGCCGTGGATGATGATCTCCACGATCACGTCCTGCTGCGCCCAGGCGGTCCCTGAGGCAAGACAGATGATTGCGAATAGGATACTTAGCGCCGCGACAAAGAAGCGCCCCCTGCGGCGAGGACGCTCCGCAGGGTTTACCTGGCGTTGAAAAGAAATAGGAACAACCTCAAACCGTGTTTAGATGAAAGCGCAATTATACGGTACGGGCACGCTCCTCATAAAGCCAGCCGCACCCGCAGGTTTAGAGATACGAACAACCTAACCCCTTCATGTGACAGAAGTTTCGGGCACTCGCTCGACTTCGACCAGGGTCGAGTAGAAGGTGGCTCCGCCGCCTAAGTCAGCCAGCCGCGCCGAGGTAAGCACGTTCACGTTTACTCCCCCCTCGGAGAGCTTCGCCCAGCCCAGCTTCGCTCCCACGACTCCCGGCGCCACTGCACCGTCCACGCGCGCCTGTAGCACAATCTCGCCGCGCTCGTTAAACACCCGCACCCGGTCGCCGTCTCGGATACCCCGCCGCTCGGCGTCCTGTCGGCTGATCTCCAGGACATGCTGCTGCTGCTCCATCTTCTGCAGACTGGGCAGGTTGACGAACGTCGAGTTGAGGAAGTTGTCAGCCTTGCGGGCCAGCAGTTCCAGCGGATACCGCTTGGCCATCGCGGTGTGCCGCGACTCCTCCGGCGGCACAAACTCGGCCACGGGATCCATTCCCAGCGCGATCAGGCTCCCGTCGTACAGCCGCGCCTTACCATTCGGCGTTGGGAATCCGTTTGCAAACGGCAGCCAGGGCCGGTCGCTTCCGTCGCCGTGCACATTGAGGCGCACCTGCGGCTCGTGCTCCAGCCGTTCGCGGGTGATGCCATCGAGCTGCGCAACACCGGACGACAGTGCCTTTTCAATCATCTCGTCCACCGTCTCGCGGAAGCAGTCATCCTCGAATCCCATGCGCAGCGCAAGTTCGCGGAACAGCTCGACGTTCGACTTGCATTGACCCAGCGGATTGATGGCCTGTTGCGACACCTGCAGATACAGGTGGCCGTAAGACTTCACCAGGTCCTTGTGCTCAAAGAAAGTGGTAGCGGGAAGCACGACGTCGGCGTAATCGGTGGTGTCGGTGAAAAACTGCTCGTGCACCACGGTGAACAGGTCGTCGCGCTTCAGCCCGCGGACCACGAGATTGTGTTCGGGGCAGACCGCCGCGGGGTTGGAGTTATACACGAACAGCGCTTTCACAGGAGGATCGTTCACTTCCGTGAGCGCTTTGCCTAGCTCCACCATATTGATGCAGCGTGCCGCGCGGCCGAGCGGGCTCTTCAACATCAGATCGGCACGCTCCAGCTTCGTTGTGTTCAGCTCGAACGCCCCGCTCGTCGAGAGCTGCAACCCGCCGCCGAGTTCCTTCCACGACCCTGTAATCACTGGCAGCATGCATACCGCGCGCATTGCAGCTCCACCGTTCTGCGTCCGCTGGATGCCGTAGTTCACCCGGATCGCCGCTGGGCGCATGGTCGCGTATTCGTGCGCGAGCAGCTCGATGTCCGCTTCGGATACTCCCGTCCACGCCGACACCTGTTTCGGCGTGTACTTCGGCAGCCGCTTCTGCAGTTCGTCGAAGCCCTCGGCGTAGCGCGCGACGTAGTCCGCATCCTGCAGTCCGTCGCGCACGATGACATGCATTAGCCCCATCGCGAGCGCCACATCGGTGCTGGGGTTGATCGGGATGTGCCAATCGGCAACCTTCGCGGTGCGCGTGCGGTAGGGATCGATGACCACCAGCTTGGCGCCGTTGCGCCGTGCTTCCTCCACAAACGGCCAGAGGTGAATGTTGTTGCCATGGATGTTGGCGCCCCACGCGATGATGTACTTCGCGTGGCGGAACTGCTCCGGCTCAGTGCCCACCTTGCGTCCGTACATCGAGACGATCGCTTCGCCGCCGGTCGTCGCGCAAATCGTCCGCAGCAGTTGCGACGCTCCCGCGCGATAAAAGAAGCGCATGTCCATCGAACCGCCGTTCAGCACGCCAAGGTTTCCGCCGTACGAATAGGGCAGCACTGCCTCGGGTCCGAACTCGGCACTGATGTCCTTCAGCTTCGCGACGATCTCATCTAACGCTTTGTCCCACGAAATGCGCTGGAACGCCTCCGCTCCGCCCGTGCCCTTCGGCGCTACGCGCCGCATGGGATAAAGCAGCCTGTCCGGTGAATACACTCGATCAAGATATTTCGCAACTTTAGCGCAGAGAAAGCCCTGCGTGACGGGATGCGCGGGATCGCCCTGGACCTTGGTCGCGCGCCCCTCTTCGACGGTGATCAGCGTCCCGCAGGCATCGGGACAGTCGTGCGGACAGGCGGCATGGACAACGCGTTTCATCGCTTGACACCTTGCGCAATTATCCCACGCGGCAGCCAACATTGCCTCGCCTCTCGAAATGTCAACGCGATGCAAACATCGCTGGGACGAACCCCCATAAATTCAGGGTGAAACGCAGGTTTTGCAGTTGACGTTTTGTGTCCGTAGTCGCGCCACGCAGCTCCAATTCGAGTATCATCTTGTAATTCACCAGGCCCACCCAAGCCGTGAAGGGAGATGGCACCATGAGTCGGAAGCTCTTCGTTCTGCTCGCGCTGACGGTGCTGGCGGCCTCTTTGCCCGCCGAGTGCAAGACGCGCGGACCCTCGACCTCCGAGGAACGGGCGCGTGCGCTCAGCTACGTCCAGAGCCTGGAACAGAACCCTCTCGCCAAAGACAGCCTCGACAAGCGCATGTGGCTGACCGAATGGATTGTGCAGGTGCCCGACATCACGGTGAAGGCGTGCTGCAAAGCGCTCGATTCGCTGGACCAGGTCAACGACACTTACTCGAACCAGCTGCGCATGCAGGTGATCTACTCGCAGGCGGCGTTTATCCTGCAGCATCCCAGGGTAAAGAGTGAGGCGGAGAAGCAGGCCGCCGGCCTGGCCGGCGCGTTGCGCGCCTACAAGGCCATCCAGCGCTTCGATCCTACCGCCCAGTATCCCGTCCTCGATAACCTGCTGTCACTGGAGAAGCAGGGCAAGCTGCTGCAGTATGTGGAGCAGCAGTCGGTCTGCAGAGAAAACTAATCTCCGGGTTTTTGGATCCCTGTCCGGGCGCGATTTTCGCGCCCGATTGTTTTGCCCGCAGTACAATCAACGCGCCGGAGCGACACAACCGCCATGCGATACTCGTTCACCGCCATCGCCGACTCTGACATACCCCAGGCCGCCAACCCCGTCTTTCAGCACCTGCTCGACACGTACGCCAGCGAAACCAACAAAGTCATTGCCGTGTGGCGCTGCTTTGCGCCTGACGACTTGGACTACCGCCCGCATGAGAAATCGTCCACGGTGCGGGACATCCTGAAACACCAGTTGCTATCCGAGCGCAGGTTCTTCG